>OLPH01003576.1_pt1 | contig 10620 bp, 9 predicted proteins | sample 1672951 | NCBI WGS metagenome assembly OLPH01 (sample SAMEA3136740, study PRJEB25190) | human gut metagenome
GTGGCGCTCCAAATGTCACTGCTGGAATCAAGGTCATTGTTGCCATTCCTGGTGCTCGTATCGCAGACAACTACAAAATCAAAAAAGGGAAAATTCGTGGCATGGAGTCTCTCGGGATGATCTGTTCTTTGGCTGAACTTGGTCTTCCAGATAGCATTATTCCTAAAGAATTTGCGGATGGTATCCAAATTTTGCCGGAAGATGCCGTTCCTGGAGATAGTATTTTCCCATATCTCGACCTTGATGATGAAATCATAGAATTGTCAATCACACCGAACCGTGCTGATGCCCTTTCTATGCGTGGTGTCGCTTATGAAGTCGCTGCAATCTATGGTAAATCTGTTCACTTCCCAGAAAAAGCGGTCACTGAAGACAGCAAGCCAGCTTCTGATAAGATTTCAGTAGCTATCGAAAGCGATAAAGTGGCTACTTATGCTAGCCGTGTGGTTGAAAATGTCACTGTCCAACCAAGTCCACAATGGTTGCAAAATCTTCTCATGAATGCTGGTATCCGTCCAATCAACAACGTGGTGGACGTGACAAACTATGTTCTTCTCTACTTTGGACAACCTATGCACGCCTTCGATTTGGACAAATTTGAAGACTCACGTATCGTTGCCCGTGATGCTCGTGATGGTGAAAAATTGGTCACTCTTGATGGTGAAGAACGTGAATTGACTGCTGAAGATATTGTTATCACAGTAGCTGATAAACCGGTAGCTCTTGCAGGTGTTATGGGTGGCGCTTCAACTGAAATTGACAACAATTCTAAAAACGTTGTTCTCGAATCTGCTGTTTTTGATGGCAAATCTGTTCGTAAGACAAGCAGCCGTCTTAACCTTCGTTCAGAATCGTCATCACGCTTTGAAAAAGGTGTCAATAACGATACTGTCCTTGAAGCCCTTGATTTTGCAGCAGCTATGTTGCAAGAATTGGCAAATGGTACTGTTCTTGCAGGCCGTGTTCAAGCAGGTTCAGTGGACACAGAACCAGTTCAAGTTTCTACAAGTCTTGACTATGTAAATGTTCGTCTTGGAACTGAATTGACGTTCGCAGATATCGAAGATGTCTTTGCCAAACTTGGCTTTGGTCTTTCAGGTGATGCTGAAAAATTCACAGTATCTGTACTACGTCGCCGTTGGGACATTGCAATCCAAGCTGACTTGGTCGAAGAAATTGCCCGTATTTATGGTTATGAAAAATTACCTACAACACTCCCAGAAGCAGCAGGTACAGCTGGTGAATTAACGAAAACACAAGCTCTACGCCGTAAGATTCGTACCATTGCTGAAGGAACTGGTCTGACTGAGATTATCTCATATGCTTTGACAACACCTGAAAAAGCCATAGAATTTGCAGTGACACCAAGTAACTTGACTGAGTTGATGTGGCCAATGACTGTTGATCGCTCAGCTCTCCGTCAAAACATGGTTTCTGGTATGCTTGATACCGTTGCTTACAATGTTAACCGTAAGAATAGCAACGTTGCTATCTACGAAATTGGTAAAGTCTTTGAGCAAAAAGGTAATCCGAAAGAAGATTTACCAAATGAAATCAATACCTTCGCCTTTGCCATTTCTGGTCTTGTTGCGGAAAAAGATTTCCAAACCAAAGCAACGCCAGTTGATTTCTTTTATGCCAAGGGTATCGTAGAAGCTCTCTTTGATAAACTTGACCTTACTGTTGACTATGTAGCGACAAAAGACCTAGCAAGTATGCACCCAGGTCGTACAGCTGCTATTGTACTTGATGGTCAAACGATTGGATTCCTTGGTCAAGTTCACCCACAAACTGCCAAAAACTATGGCATTCCTGAGACTTATGTGGCTGAAATTAACCTTAGTGTTGTAGAAGCTGCCTTGCAACCAGATCAACCATTTGTTGAAATCACAAAATTCCCTGCAGTATCACGTGATATCGCCCTTCTTCTTAAGGCTGACATCACCCATCAAGAAGTTCTTGATGCTATTAACTCTGCTGGAGTGAAACGCTTGGTTGCCATTAAACTCTTTGACGTTTATGCAGGTGAAAAACTTGGTGCAGGAATGAAATCAATGGCCTATAGCCTTACCTTCCAAAATCCAAATGACAACCTTACAGACGAAGAAGTTGCCAAATACATGGAAAAAATTACCAAAGCTCTCACTGAAAAAGTTAAAGCAGAAGTACGTTAATAGTTAGAAAATCCATCTGAGAAGATGGATTTTTAAGTGATTAGACGATATTACATAAAGGAGATAATTTGTTTTTAGAGTTCTTTGACGGGGTATGGGGACATTACACCTTTGAATCTGATAAAGTCAATATACTTATTGATGGCTTACCCAGTTTTGCTTATCCCTTGGGGCAATTAACATTTTTAGTGTTAGTCTATAGGTTACTTGTTCATCAGTATGTTAAGAAGTTTTTAATCATGTCACCTCAGGATATTTGGGCTTGGCATAAAGAAACGTTTCGCAAAAGTAAATTATCTTTCATTGTCATACCGATAGTTTATTTGTTTATTTTCGGAATGACCTATGTTTTGGTTGAGGATGTTTTAGCTACCGTCACTATTTACAAAGATTATGGAGGACCCATAGCTAAAACCATTGATGGCAAAGTTGAACAAATAGATATTAGTCATGTTGGGTCTAAAACGAGTAGTGCTAGGATTAATGCTCACTTTGAAAGTCCTGACGGGCAGACTTATGACATTCACCTGATAAACGGTGATAAAAGAATCGCTAATTATATGCGACACCATGAGTTAGATTCCTATACTGCAACACTTTCCTTTGATAGACATGGCAAGCCACTCTATATTTCTAAATTCTGGGAGTAGGCAGTTAGAAAAGGTCTTTCAGTGATTTGCACTTGACAAATATGTAAATTCTCTGCATAATAAAAGAATAAAACTTGAAAAGAGGGTAGCCATGCAAATTATTAAACGTAATGGTCAAGTTGCTGAATTTAATCCTGATAAAATCTACCAAGCCATCTTAAAAGCAGCCCAGACTGTGTATGTTATTGATGATGCTTGGCGCCAAAACCTAGCTCAAGTAACTCGTAAAGTAGTGCTTGATCTTCAAGATGCCCAAGTAGAACGCCCAACCATTAACATGATTCAGTCATTGGTTGAAAATCGTCTTATGGAAGCTGGTTTTATCAATATTGCTGAACATTACATTTCATATCGCTTACAACGTGATTTGGAGCGTAACGGTTATGGAGACAAGGTGATTGTCCACCTTCGCTTTGAACAGACTAAATAAACAAAAGCCATCGTTTGATGGCTTTTTGTGTGTACTAGTTTTCAGTCTATGGTTTGCAAAAGTTTTAAAAAAGTTTTCAATTCTTCTTCGTGACCTATTTGCAGATAGGTATCAGATGTAGGGCTAATAAAGGAAGACTCTAAGAAACGCATCTGTGTTTGAGCTTTAAATTTTTCTAAAGAAAGCCCTTTAGGAAGCTGCCAAGTGATATGTCTAGGAGAAATTTGGTAGGGTAAAGTCACATTAGCTCGTTCAATGGTTTCTTGACTTCTAGCCATGGTTTCTTGAAAAAGATCACGCAGTTTTTTTATATTTTTTTGGAACATGCCATTATCTAGGTAGACTGAGAGGGCCTTTTGCATAATAAGATTGGTATCATAGTCAATAAGTCCTTTGTGAGCCAAAAAGGTAGCTCTGAGATTTTGTGGTAGGACAACACTCCCCAAACGTAACCCGGGGAAAAGTGCCATGGAAAATGATTTGATATAAATAATGCGGTCATGGGTATCATAGTAGTGAATCGGAAGATTTTTACTGTCACTAAAATCCCCCATATAGTCATCCTCAACGATATAAACATTATACTGACTGGCTAGTTGAGCCAGCTTTTCCTTTTCTTTGGCGGTATAGCTCAAACCTAGAGGATTGGAATAACGGCTAATGGTATAGAAGAACTTAATTTGGCCAGATTTAAAGTACTTTTCAAGGAGGTCAAGATCTAATCCATCAAATCCACGGTTTATGGTTTCATAGGTCAATTTTTGACGGTTAACCAGTTGGTTCATACGGTGGTAGGTAGGCTGTTCCAAGAGAATTTTATGACCACCATTGCCAAAATCCATCTGTGAGAGGATGTAAAGGGCTTGCTGACTTCCTGAAGTGATGACAATCTGATCCGCATTCACATAAATATCATCAGCTGCTAGTCGATTTTTTAACGCTTCAACCAGTTCTGAAAGTCCAGCTTGCTCATGGTAGTAATTGAAGAGATAGTCTTGATGGCCAGCCAAACTTTCATCTAGGCAAAGGTGAAAATCTTCGTAGGCCAATTGATTATAGTCATTAAGATTGAGAAGGACTTTGTCACTTGTATCGGAGCGTCCCTCAAGAACATAGTAGCCACTTTTGGGGACAGCGTAAATATAGTTTTGATATCTAAGCTCCAAGAGGGCTCTTTGGGCAGTATCCTTACTACAGGAGTAAGTCTGGCTAAGTTGACGAATGGAAGGTAACTTGCTCCCTTTTTCCAAACTACCATTTTGGATATCGTTCTTAATGCTTTCTAAAATATCTTGATAAATACTCATAACTGACCCCTTACAGATTTTTCCTTATTGTACCTTAGATATAGGCTTTAGGCAAGGTTACTGGGGAAATTTGACAAGATTATTAGATTTTGACATAATAAAAAGGCTGTAAGGAAATATTAATTCCCCTTCAAAACAAGTTTAAGGAGATTATAAAAATGACTTTTAAGAAAATTTTAGGCCTTGTCGCTTTGGCCTGTTTGACCATCATTGGCTTGTCGGCTTGTTCGACAGAAAAGGAGCCTACATGGACTTACGATAAAAACAAATTGTTATTTACTGGCCAAGATGCTAGTGTACAAGTTCTTTCTGCCAAGAAAATCGAATCACCTGAAGGACAAAAGGCTGTCCGTGTACACTATAAACTTAGCAACACAAGTAAAGAAACCATGAATGCCTACACTCTATTGATGAAGGTAGTTCTTGATGTTAAACAAGAAGATAAGGAAGTCAAGGTTGCTACAATGGTCTTTTCTCAAGATGATGACAGAGATAAGATTGCTAATAAGACCAAGATTGCTCCTAAGGAAGTCAAAGAGATTGTGGTTGACTATACCGTTGCTGACTTTGATCATGACTTAACCATTGATTTCTCAGACTATGGTACGGAGGCAAATGCAACGGCTAAGGTATCATTACGAAATCTAGAAAAAGCACCAGTCAAATACTTCGATAAAAAAGATAAATAAAATGAGTCATCACACGCTTGTGTGGTGATTTTTTGATGAATGAAATTCTGTACCCGTACAGTTTCTAAAAAGCCCTCTTGTAAAATCGTCAGAATTTTCATAAACTTGAATTATATTTATTAATCAAGGAGTTTTAGGTATGTCAACAAAACGCTTAACCCTTTCGGCCTTTTTTATGGCACTTGTCATTATTTTGAGCTCGAGTCTCTTATCTATTCCCGTCCCAGGAGGTCATTTCTATTTTAACGGTATCGTTATTTTTTTGGTTGGTTTGATTTTTCCTCCGACGGAAGCTGTCATTATAGCAGGGGTGGGTTCCTTTATTGGTGACTTTCTCTTTTACCCTCTTCCAATGTGGGTGACCTTAGTGACACATAGCCTACAAGTCCTTGCTATTGCACTTATAGTTGGCAGACGTTTAGGTAAATTGTCTAAATCAAGAGCTATTTTAGGTCTTTTGCTTGGAGCTCTCATTGATTTGGTGGGTTACGGATTGGGCCGTGCCTTTGTCTATGGTACGCCAGCAGTTGCAATCATGAAACTTCCTTTTGATATTGTGGCAGCCATAATCGGTCTTGGACTAGCCTATTACATTTATTTCCATACGGGCTTTGTTAAACAATTTAAAAAAGTTTGGGAAGGAAACTAGATGACGACTCTTATAGTTGCTAATGATTTGGTTGGTTTGGGGAAGGTTGCCTTAACCAGTAGTCTCCCCATCATGTCGTCCTGTCAGATAGAAGTCCTTCCTTTGCCTACGGTTCTTTTGTCCTCACATACCGGCGAGTTTGAGCATATCTATCTACGAGATCTTAAAGAAGACATGAAAGGTTTTTGCCAACAGTGGGAGCAGTTGGACTTTAAAGTGGATGGCTTGGTTAGTGGTTATTTCAAGTCAAGAGAGGAGCTAGATTTAGTTGCTCAATTGGCTGAAGAGAAGCAAATCCCTTTATTTGTCGATCCCATAATGGGAGATAATGGCCAGCTCTATCAGGGATTTGACAAGACTTATGTGGAAGCTATGAGAAACTTTTGTCAGCAGGCGGATGTGATTATCCCTAATATGACAGAAGCCTCCCTTTTGACTGGGTCCCCGTATTTGGAAAGAGACAACTATGATAAAGCTACTATCGAAAAGCTTTTAAGGGATTTAGGCAAACTTGGCCCCAAAAAAGTCTTTTTGACCGGAGTCTCACTAGAGGAAGGAAAAATTGGATTAGCTTATTTTGATAAAGAAAATGAGCAAACGACCTACCTCATGCGCCCTAGTTATTCGGAACATTTTTATGGGAGTGGTGACATCCTAACTGCTATCTTATCGTCAGGATATTTTCACCACTTAGATTTGCTTGAAGTCTGTGACTTGGCCTTGAATTTCATGGATAGGGTTCTTTTATCGACCATGTCCAGTGGTCGTCCTGTAAAATATGGACTCTTCTATGAATCCCACATAGGCTATTTATTTAATGGATTTGAAAAATTATTGGAGGAAACAAATGGTAAATAATAAAATTCGTGAATTGGTCGAACTCAGTTTGTATGCAGCTTTAATTATTGTGAGTGTGCAGTTTATTCGTATTCCTTTTGGACCTCAATTGTCCATTTGGGAAATGCCCTAGTTGTGATTGCTGTTTTGATTTTTGGTTCAAAAAAAGGTGCCCTTGTAGCAACAGTAGGATTAGGACTGTTTGATATTCTCAATGGTTATGCTGCTGAGGTTTGGATAACGATTTTAGAATCTCTGATTGTCTGTTATGTCCTTCATCTCGTTTTTGAGAAAGCCCTCAAATCAAATGACAAAACGAGCTATATTATCCTCATTGGGGTGATAGCTGCAGTGACGAAAATCATTCTTAATTTTGTCAAATATACGATTATAAACACTGCCGTTGCATCTCTACCTTTAAAAGCTGCAATGTTGGCTTCAGTGGTTAAGATTGGTGGTACTTTTGGGACATCAGTTGTTACAATCATTGCGGTTCCTCTTTTATATCCTATCTTCAAACGCATTTTGAAAAAAGACTAAAGATTGAGCAGGCTTGTCCTGCTTTTTCTTTGCTTTTTGGATGATTTATGGTCCAAATTTACCTTAAAAATGGTAAAATGGTTAAGTTAATGTCAAGAAAGGAAAGGGCTGAAGACTGTTTTAGCCCAGATATGCTATGTCTATTTTAGAAGTCAAAAATCTTAGTCACGGATTTGGTGACCGTGCTATTTTTGAAAATGTCTCTTTTCGTTTGCTTAAAGGAGAACATATTGGTTTAGTTGGTGCTAATGGTGAAGGAAAATCAACCTTCATGTCTATCGTTACTGGGAAATTACAACCTGATGAAGGTAAGGTGGAATGGTCTAAGTATGTGACAGCGGGTTATTTGGATCAGCATGCTGTCCTTGAGAAGGGAATGACCGTGCGTGATGTTCTTCGGACGGCTTTTGATGAACTCTTTAAAACCGAGGAACGCATCAATGAAATTTACATGTCTATGGCTGAAGAAGGAGCTGACGTTGATGCTCTAATGGAAGAAGTAGGTGAGCTTCAAGATCGCTTGGAAACTCGTGATTTCTATACTCTAGATGCTAAGATAGATGAGGTTGCTCGTGCCCTTGGTGTCATGGATTTTGGTATGGATACAGATGTAACGGACCTTTCAGGTGGTCAACGTACCAAGATTCTCTTGGCTAAGTTATTGCTTGAAAAACCAGATATCTTGCTCCTCGATGAGCCAACAAACTATTTGGATGCTGAACACATCGCCTGGCTTAAACGCTATCTCCAAGAGTATGAGAATGCTTTTGTTCTCATTTCGCATGATATTCCATTCTTAAACGATGTGATTAATATTGTCTACCATGTTGAAAATCAAGATTTGGTTCGCTATGCAGGTGATTATGACAATTTCCAATCTGTCTATGCTATGAAAAAAGCACAATTAGAAGCTGCCTATGAACGTCAGCAGAAGGAAATTGCTGACCTTCAAGATTTTGTTAACCGTAACAAGGCGCGTGTTGCTACTCGAAATATGGCCATGTCTCGTCAGAAGAAATTGGATAAGATGGAAATTATCGAGTTGCAGGCAGAGAAGCCAAAACCAGAATTCCATTTCAAGGAAAGTCGTACACCTGGACGTTTTATATTCCAAACTAAGGATCTCGTAATTGGATACGACCGTCCGTTGACCAAGGCTCCATTGAATCTTACATTCGAACGTAATCAAAAGGTAGCTATTGTCGGTGCCAATGGTATTGGTAAGACCACTTTGCTTAAGAGCCTGCTTGGTATTATTCAACCACTCGAAGGAGAAGTTGAAACAGGTGATTTTATTGATCTAGGTTATTTTGAGCAAGAAGCAGAAGGCTCACGCCAGACACCTCTTGAAGCGGTTTGGGACGCTTTCCCAGCTCTAAATCAAGCTGAGGTTCGTGCAGCTCTAGCTAAATGCGGATTAACCTCCAAGCATATTGAAAGTCAAATTCAGGTCTTGTCAGGAGGAGAGCAGGCTAAAGTTCGTTTCTGTCTCCTTATGAATCGTGAAAATAATGTCCTTGTTCTGGACGAGCCAACCAATCACTTGGATGTTGACGCAAAGGACGAATTGAAGCGTGCTCTTCAGGCCTTTAAAGGTAGTGTCCTCATGGTATGTCACGAACCTGAATTTTATGAAGGTTGGACAGATGTTTGGGATTTTAATGAGTTAGTATAATCAAAAAGAGTGTTGACATCTTCTTAATGAGTTGAAGTGTCACTCACTCTTTTTTTGAGTGGCCAAAGAGCCAAGTAGTAGTCATTAGGGTTTGATAATAGCTCAATGATAGAGACTCTAGGGTCAGTTAGTGATAAGACTATTTAACATAGCACACTAGTTAATATGGATTGAGCTAATAAAATGACGATTTTAAATCAAGATTTCTTATTTTGTTCAAAAAGTAACAAAGTTTGAGCATAAAACGTGTAACCGTTTTCCAATTGTGGTAAAATGATATAGTAAACTATTATCAAAAGAAAGTTGGATAAACTTATGTCAAAAATCGTAGTTGTTGGCGCTAACCACGCTGGTACTTTTAGTATCAATACTATTCTCGATAATTACGGAGACCAAAATGAAGTTGTTGTTTTCGACCAAAACTCTAACATTTCATTCTTGGGTTGTGGTATGGCTCTTTGGATTGGTAATCAAATCTCAGGTCCTGATGGCCTTTTCTATGCCAACAAAGAAGGACTTGAAAGCAAGGGTGCTAAGGTTTATATGAACTCACCAGTTGAGTCTATTGACTTTGATGGTAAAACCGTTACAGCTCTTGTTGATGGTAAAGAACATGTTGAATCATATGACAAATTGATTTTGGCTACTGGTTCACAACCAATTTTGCCTCCAATCGAAGGCGCTGAAATTAAAGAAGGTAGCCGTACTTTCGAAGCTACTCTTGAAAACCTTCAATTCGTTAAACTTTTCCAAAATGCTCAAGAAGTTATCGATAAGTTGAACGACAAATCACAAGATATCAAACGTGTAGCAGTTGTTGGTGCTGGTTACATTGGTGTTGAATTGGCTGAAGCTTTCCAACGTCACGGTAAAGAAGTCATTCTTATCGATGTTGTTGACACTTGTTTGGCAGGTTATTATGACCATGACTTGACTGATCTTATGGCTAAAAACATGGAAAACCATGGTATTAAATTGGCATTTGGTGAAACTGTTAAGGCAGTTGAAGGGGATACTAAAGTTGAACGTATCGTCACTGATAAAAATGCTTATGATGTCGACATGGTCGTTCTTGCCGTTGGTTTCCGTCCTAACACAGCTCTTGGTGCTGGTAAGTTGGAAACATTCCGTAATGGCGCTTACCTTGTTAATAAGAAACAAGAAACATCAGTTAAGGATGTTTACGCCGTTGGTGACTGTGCTACCGTTTATGACAATGCCCTTGATGATGTCAACTACATTGCCTTGGCTTCAAATGCCGTTCGTTCAGGTATCGTTGGTGGTCATAATGCCGGTGGTGGCGATGTCGAATCAAATGGTGTTCAAGGATCAAATGGTATTTCAATCTATGGCTTGAACATGGTATCTACTGGTTTGACTGAAGAAAAAGCAAAACGCTTTGGCTTCAATCCTGCAGTAGTAGCTTCAACGGATCTTCAAAAAGCTGCCTTTATGGAAGATGGAAATGAAGAAGTCACAATCAAGATTGTTTATGACAAAGATACACGTAAAGTTCTTGGTGCTCAAATGGTATCACGTATGGATATCTCAATGGGTATTCACATGTTCTCATTGGCAATTCAAGAAGGTGTCACTATTGATCGTCTCCAATTACTTGATTTGTTCTTCTTGCCACACTTTAACCAACCACTTAGCTATATTGCTAAAG
>OLPH01003577.1_pt1 | contig 10619 bp, 7 predicted proteins | sample 1672951 | NCBI WGS metagenome assembly OLPH01 (sample SAMEA3136740, study PRJEB25190) | human gut metagenome
GAGTTGAGTCAAAACCTAACTCTTGAGCTAAGTCAATTTTGAGTTGAGTCAAAACTGAGCCAAGTCTTAACCAGACTCAAAACTTAGCTCAGAAAGTCAAAAGCTAATTTCCAATCGCCCCTAAGTGGGTGGCATCAATTCTTGATATTGGCAAGGTGTGTCTTTGTACCACAAATTGCCATTTGTACCACAAAGACCCTTGCCCCGCAGGGGGGTAAATCACTCCAAAGTCGTGATTAGGATGCAATGAAAAAGACGAAACAAAAGAAGCCCGATGGCAGATGTGCCACCTATCCACGATGGGACAGATGGCACATCAGGATACCTAATTCCAAAGACCAGCAGACACTTATCAGGCTCTATCTAAAATCGGGAGCAAAGACGAAGAGCGACTATGTTCGAGCAAGGCTTTTGGGTGAAGCTTTTAAGGTCATCACGGAAGATCCTTCAAAGAAGCCTTACTTGGATAAACTCTCCGAAATCGTCGCCATAATGAATAAGATAGGCGTGCTGTACAACGAAGCCGTGAAAGCCCTCAATACTTATCATTCTGTTGCCACTGCTCAACGAATGCTCGGCAAACTTGAGACCTATTCCCAAGTTCTCATCAGACTGCAACAGCAAGCAGTGCAACTGACCAATACCTTTGAACGTAAACAAGAATGAAGGAATATAAATCATAACCCTAGTTTTACGGGAGAGAACGTGTAGTGCTTGCTGGGTTCGGGCGGGATTGTTTGAGTTATGGACTTTGTGTCCTACAGATTTTGATTTTCCTAAAAGGGGCTTCGCGTAAACATAGCTTTTGGTAGATCTTGATGGCTTATTGCGATGGCTTGCGACATTGTCGCATTTTAACCTTTTCGCCCAGCAGATTGACGTCCTCGGTGGTGACCGACTTCTGCGTTGACATACATCGGACAATCTCACACCAGTCGCAGTTCTTACCTTGCCCCTTGTCCCATACTCGAGCCGTTCTACGAATACCCGATCCCTCTTTGCTCAATTGAATGATTAAATCATTCATCTCGCAGTTCTATCGTGTCATAAATAACAAGACGGCTGATCGGAAAATCCCTATTTTTAGGTATTGTGTGTCCTGGAAAACTTTGCGAACTTTGCTCGCAGAAGATAGGATAAAGTTGTTATTATGCAGACGACAAAGGAACATACACGCAGACTATTGCAAGATACAGCTCGAGAAGCGTTCCTTAGGAAGGGCTTCAAGGCGGTGTCTATGCGTGAGATTTCTAGGCTGTCTGGTGTTGGGCTAAGCAACATATACAATTATTATCCCTGCAAGGATGATTTGCTGGCAATCGTCTTGCGTCCACTTTTGGGGGCGATGACTAATATAATGGAAAACCATAATAGTGATAAAAACCTTTCACTTGAGATCTTTACCTCAGAAGAGTATCACCGTCAATCTATGCAAGAGGTAATGGGTGTGATTACTCGTTATCGCAAGGAGTTCAGGTTGCTATTTCTCGATACTCGAGATACACGATTTGAAGACTTTTGGGAGCGATGGATTGATAAAAGCACGATAACCGGAATCGAGTATTTAGAAAGGATGAAAGAATTATATCCGGGGCTACATACTAATGTTTCCCCTTTTTTCATACACTTCATCAGCTCTTGGTGGATCAGTATGGTGAGAGAGATTGTATTGCACGAGGAGCTCTCCTCCGAGGATATCGAATGCTTTATCGGTGAATACATCCACTTCAGAACAGGTGGGTGGAAGCGACTTATGAAGGTGGATCATCAGAGCGGATTGTGAGCATTACAGATATTACTAGCAATGAAAGAATTACTCTTTGAAGAGGGCGTTGATGAGCTTTCTCACTTTGATGCTGATAAGTGTGGGCAAAGCCGTGGCAATGTCTATTGCACTAAAGTTTGGGACGAGTGGTCAATGACAATAAAGAATGAAATCAATGATACAGACTATCCAAATACAAAGTAGCGGGGGAATTTATTCTGGAGTTCTGCAGTATAAGAGATTTCATTTTAGGAAATCATCCTATCGAGCGAGTCGCCTACAGAGGCGGCTCGCTTTGTTTTTGAACAAAACGTCTTCCTGTTCTCTTTTGGACTATTGCCACTTAGGAGTAAAGACACTTCAAGATCAATATAACATGAAACGATATGAAAATAGAAAGAATTAACAATTGGTTTGCCTTACGTGGCAAAAGAATGATGCGTAATCGCTGGGTAGTGCTGGGAGGGTTTATCCTGATCCTTGCCATTGGCGTATCGGGACTTAGGTACTTCAAGGTAAGTGCCTCATGGGAAGACTACTTTCTCGAAGACGACCCGATGCTTGTCAAGACCGAAGAATTCAAGGAGATATTCGGGAATGACAACTTCGCAGCCGTGCTGACTAGGTGTGACAATTCGTTTACGAAAGACAATCTGGAGCTGATCCGTGAACTAACGAACGAGATGGTGGACAGCCTTTCGTACGCCGACAAAATAACCTCTCTTACTGACATCGAGTTTATGATGGGAGGCGAAGATGGTATCGCCATTGAGCAGATAGTCCCCGATACGATCCCTACGGATCCCAAGCAATTGGAAGAGATTCGTCGCAAGGCTTATATGAAACCTCACGTAGCAGAGCGATTAATTTCCAAAGATGGGACGCTCTCGTGGATTATACTTAAGCTACGTACTTTTCCCGAAGACTCTGTTTGGAATAAGGGGAAGAATCCTGTTTCTCCCGAGGTCCTTACGGGCAATGAACTAGATCATATTATTACCAAGGACAAGTACAAGGCACTTCATCCCAAAGGAACTGGGCTACCCTATGTGACAGCGATGAAAATGAAATGGATTGGGACGGAAATGCCACGTGTAATGGGTATCGCAACCCTCGTCTCCATTCTTATTCTTCTACTAGTGACACGTTCATTTAGAGGGGTCGTCGTCCCTCTTCTCACCGCTATCAGCTCCATCATCGTGGTGTATGGGGTGCTGGGATATGTTGGTATGACCATAGACAGCGGTATGGTAATGATCCCTATGTTGCTGGTCTTTGCCGTTTCCATTGCATACAATATTCACGTATACTCCTATTTCAAGCGTAGGTTCCTCATTCATGGATTAAGGAAACAAGCCGTAGAGGAAACGGTAGGGGAAATGGGGTGGCCAGTGCTTTTCAGTGCACTCACCACTTTCGCTTCCTTGCTTTCATTCCTCGCTATTCCTATGCAGCCGATGCGTTTTATCGGAATAGCCTCCTCTTCGTGTGTGATGCTGTCATTTCTTTTCTCCATCACCTTGATGCCCATTCTCCTCAGTTTTGGCAAGGACGGAAAGCCTCACCCCAAGGTGCAGGAGACTGGTGGAAGGTGGATGGATCAGAAGCTAGAAAGCTTAGGTAAGAGTGTACTCAGGCATGGCACTTTGATACTATGGCTCACTGGGATTATCTCTGTGGTTCTTATCTACCAATTCACCAAAATAGAGACGGCTTTTGATGTAGAGCGAACGATGGGACGAAAGATTGATTACGTTAACAACCTATTGGAGGTGGGAGAAAGCGAACTTGGGTCTGTTTATACCTACGATGTAATGATCGACTTCCCAGAAGATGGATTGGCAAAGTCTCCAGCAATGCTACTGCAATTGGACTCCCTTGCACAGCATGCTGGTGGGTATAAGTTGACCAAACGAACGACCTCGGTATTGAATATACTCAAAGACCTAAATCAAACGCTCCATGACGGTAATCCTTCTTATTATACCATCCCCCATAACCCTGATGAGGTTGCACAGCTGTTGCTCCTTTACGAAAATGCGGGAGGTAGTGAAGCAGAGTATTGGATAGATTACGACTACCGCCGTCTTCGTCTGATGGTGGAGATGAATTCATACGATTCTGGGGAAACGGAGCGAGAGTTGAACGATATAATTGCTTACGCACAGAGGCTCTTCCCCAATGCAGCGGTCACTACCGTTGGAAGTATCCCACAGTTTACCGTAATGATGCAGTATATCGCACGCGGGCAAATGGTTTCGTTCGCCATTTCTCTCCTTATTATAGGTATACTGATGATGATCGTTTTCGGCAGTGTACGCATAGGGCTTGTCGGTTTAATACCCAATATCACCCCGGCACTGGTCGTTGGCGGACTAATGGGGTGGCTGGGCTATCCATTGGATATGATGACGGCCACTATTATGCCGATGATCCTCGGCTTGGCTGTGGACGATACCATACACTTCATCAATCATAGTCATCTTGAGTTTGACCGTAAGGGCAATTATAGGAATGCGATCCTTCGTTCATTCCACACTATTGGCACTCCAATCGTCTTAACAAGCGTAGTAATCTGTGCCAATTTCGCTGTATACACCACATCAGAGGGACTCTCCTTTGTACATATGGGCATACTATCTGTGCTAGGAATCTTGTCGGCACTGCTTGCTGACCTCTTTGTGACGCCTATACTCATCCAGAAGTTCCGTCTGTTTGGCAAGGAGACGAACACTATTGAAAGACCAAAAGAACAAACAAACATAATTGAATCATAATGAGTAATACAAACAAACAGAAGAAGCCGTCGGTATTGAAGCGATCACTCCACTACGCAGGTAAGAAAAGGTATATGCTTCCGCTGGCGATGGTTTTCTCGGCCCTCTCGGGTATTTTGGTGCTGATGCCTATGGTCTATATCCATAAGATTGTCAGCGGGATTATCTTGAGTGGTAGTGTCGATGGGGGAGCCATACGATACTACGCCATTCTGGCAGCGAGTTTTGCTGCAGCAGGAATGCTACTCTATTTCTGTGCATTAATGGTATCACACCTCTTCGCTTTTGAGGTAGAGGCCAACATCATCAAACTCAGCGTGAAGAAGATGATGGCGAAACCTTTGGGCTTCTTTGCCAATCGTGAAAGTGGCAATCTCCGCAAGACGATTGTTGATGGGGCTGGAGAGACCCACACGATGCTGGCACATCAGTTGCCCGACCTCGCCATGACGATTGTTTCGCCCATCGTGCTATTGATCTTCTTCTTCCTTTTCGACTGGCGGCTTGGTCTAGTGAGCCTTGTTCCGATGGTCATAACCGTGCTATTGATGGCGACTATGGCGACCCCAAAGAGCAAGAAGTTGCGGGAAGAGTATTACGAGGGACTTGCCAATCTTTCTGCCGAATCGGTAGAATATGTGCGTGGCATCCCAGTCGTAAAGACCTTTGCCCAGAGCGTGGAGAGCTTCGATCGTTTCTACTCACTCATCGTAAAGCTGAAAGATTTCGTGGTGCGGTGGAGCATGGGGTTCAAGAATAAGATGTCGCTGTACGAAGCCATTTCAAGCTCTACGGCATTCTTCTTGGTGCCTGTTGCCATTATGATGATCACCTCGGGAGGTGATATGCGAGAGGTGCTGGGTAATTCCGTTATCTATCTATTAATAGGGCCTGTGTTCGGTGTCTTTATGATGCGAAGTGCCGCCATGCAAAACTTCATCTACTTCGCAGAGTTGGCGTTGGATAAGATTGACACAGCTTTGGATTATGAAGACCTCACTTACGGCGAAGCAACAGCTGTTGGAGAGGGCTTGGAGTTCAGAAACGTCTCCTTTTCATATGGAAAAGACAAAGTGCTGGACAATGTATCGTTTAAGGTGAACAAAGGTGAGACTGTTGCACTGGTGGGAGCTTCGGGAGGAGGTAAGACCACCGTGGCGCGTTTGGCAGCTCGCTTCTACGATGCCGATGAGGGCGACATCTTCATTGGAGGCACCAGTATTAAGGAGTATAAGAAAGAGGCCCTGAGCCAAAAAGTAGCTTTCGTATTCCAAATGTCTAAGCTCTTTAAGATGAGCCTAAGGGAGAACTTATTGCTAGGTGACCCCAACGCCAGCGATGAGGAGATAGAGCAAGCTCTCGTCAGAGCTGGAGCCAAAGAGATTGTCGATAATCTAGAAAAAGGCTTGGATACCGTATACGGCACTAAGGGCACCTATTTTTCAGGTGGCGAAATCCAACGCCTTTCTATCGCAAGGGCTTTCCTGAAGAATGCCGACTTTGTGATACTTGACGAGGCAACCGCTTTTGCAGATCCCGAGAACGAGCATATTATTCAAGCCTCGTTCAAGGAACTATCAAAGGATAAAACCACACTGATGATCGCACATAGGCTCTCCACAGTGGTCAATGCCGATAGAATCCTAGTAATGGAGAATGGCAAAATCGTGGAAAGTGGTACGCATAATGAATTATTAACCCTAGGCGGTGTCTACAAAAAGCTGTGGAGCGAGTATCAAAAAGCCGCCAATTGGAGAATAGGAGGAGACTATGAAAATGAATAAGTTCTTTAAGCAAAAATACGCCATGTCGGAGCAGGGTGCGAAGAACCTGCAGAAGTCTATCTTCTCGCATACCATCCTAAATCTGACCAAGATGTTTCCGCCCATTATCGGATTTGTCTTTTTATTCCAATACCTGGGTGGTTTGGAGGGTATTCCTGCACCAGCAGAGCTGACCCTAGTAGACTATACCGTCATCATCTTAGTGATGCTGTTGGTGATGTTTTTTGTGGCAAGGTGGGATTACGTACGCCTTTACGACAATGTTTATAATGAGAGTGCCAACTCACGCATTGATATAGCCAACCGTCTGAAGAAACTGCCTCTCTCATATTTCGGCAAGCGTGATGTATCCGACCTCTCGGCGACGATGATGAGCGACCTGAATCTCTATGAGCAGATATTCTCACACTCCGTGCCGCATATCTATGCCACATCCATTTCCACGGTGATTATATCTGTAATGATACTTGCTTATAATTGGCAGCTCGGATTGGCGGCATTGTGGGTCATCCCCGTCTCGCTACTACTCTTTTCGCTTTCCAAGATGAAACAACGGAATGATGTGAATGCCTTTGTGAAGAGCAGTCGTGACGTGCTTGACGACTTACAAGAGCAGATAGACCAGATACAGGAGATTAAGTCCTATAATCTGGAAGAGCGGACACTGAACGAGTTCTACCACAAGATGGATGGTAATACTAGAAATAAGGTAAGGATGGAACTCTCCGCTGGTATTGCCACCGCACTGGCTGGTATGCTGATGAAGCTCGGCATCGTCTCGGTGGCGATTGTCGGTGCCAACATGCTGATTGCCGGACAAATCAATATTCTGGTCTATATCGCCTACCTCATCCTCACGGCAAGCATCTACGTGCCTATAGAGGGAATCCTCTCCTTTATGGCTATGATCGTGACACTCGATGGTGTGGTGGCACGTATCAAGGAGATCAAGACCATGCCTATTCAGGAGGGCAAACAGGAGATGAACCCTATGGATTATAGTCTAGATTTCAAAGATGTAGTATTTGGTTACGAGGATTATACCGTCATCAACGGCGTGAGCTTCACTGCGAAACAAGGCGAGGTGACAGCATTGATTGGGGCTTCGGGAAGTGGCAAGACCACGCTGACCAAGTTGGCCGCTCGCTTTTGGGACATACAGCAGGGCAAAATCCTGCTCGGTGGCGAGGATATTAGTCAGATAGATCCCGAAACACTGCTCAAGAACTACGCCATTGTCTTTCAGGATGTAGTGCTATTCAATGCCAGTATCAAAGACAACATTCGTATCGGCAAGAAAGGAGCAACGGACGAGGAAGTGACTCGTGTCGCCAAAATTGCCCGCTGTGATGAGTTTATCGATCGTATGCCTGATGGTATTGATACCGTCATCGGGGAAAACGGCGAGCGACTTTCTGGTGGAGAACGCCAGCGGATCTCCATTGCCAGAGCCCTCCTAAAAGATGCACCCATCATCTTGATGGATGAAGCCACGGCCTCGCTAGATGTGGAAAATGAAAGCCTAATACAAGAGGCTTTGTCGGAGCTGATCAAGGAGAAGACAGTCATTGTTATCGCTCACCGCATGCGTACCATTCGTGGAGCCAATAAGATCGTATTGCTCCATCAAGGTAAGATTGAAGCAATGGGTACGGATGCAGAGTTGCAGGTGCAATCGGCTACCTACAGGAAGATGCTTGAAAAGTCAATAGGATAAAATCAACAACAAAATATCAATCATAATGAAAAGAATTATTTTAGCAAGTTTGGTGGTTTGGGCTTTTGCCGCCACTGCAATGGCTCAGACGGGCAGAGAGATTGCCCAAAAAGTAAAAGATCGTCCCGATGGCGATACCCGTCAATCGGAATTGGTCATGAAACTGATCAATAAGCGTGGAGCGGTACGCGAGCGGAAGCTTATCTCTTACTCCATAGACGTGGGAGCGGGGAAAAAAGACCGTAAGAGTATCATGTTCTTCCTATATCCCGGAGATGTAAAAGGGACAGGCTTTCTCACTTGGGATTACGACAATCCTAATAAAGACGATGACAGATGGCTCTACTTGCCCGCGATGAAGAAAACCCGCCGCATCAGTGGCTCTTCTGCCAAGCAGGATTACTTTATGGGCAGTGACTTCACCTATGATGATATGGGCAGTCGCAATGTAGACGAAGACTCCCACCAGTTGCTGGGCGAAGAGACTATTGGCGGACACAAGTGCTGGAAGCTGGAATACACGCCTAAAGACAAACGTGAGATCTACTCTAGAAAGGTGGCGTGGATTCGTCAAGACTGCCTTATCGCCGTTAAGGTGGAGTACTACGACAAGATGGGGAAGCTACACCGTCGCCTTGAATTGTCGGACATTGTGAAGGTTTCTGGTTTTTGGATTGCAAAAAAACTGCATATGACCAATGTTCAGACTAATCATCAGACGATTCTTGAGTTTAAGGATCCTAAGTTCAATACCCCTATGAACGAGGCTCAATTCAGTGTAAGCACCTTGGAAAAAGGCCGATTCTAATGACAGATACAACTAGTCATTCAGCAAAATTCTTGTTGCTGTTTATTCTCTTCTTGCCCCTGCATATCGCATGGGGTCAAGAAGAGGTGGCTTCATCGTGGCAAGTCAAAGGATTTGTGGATACCTATCATGCCGTCCGCTCCGAAAAACCGAACAACTTTATGTCTTCGCGCACGAGAATAAGGGGAGAGATAGGTAAAAGTTTTGAAGGCTCTTCGCTTTTTGTCTCATTCAACGCAACTTACAATGCATTATTAAAAGAGCGTACAGGTTTTGAACTGCGGGAAGCGTATCTTGACCATAGAGATGACCATTGGGGCTTTCGCCTTGGGCGACAATTGGTCATTTGGGGGGCGGCAGACGGTGTGCGTATTACCGACTTGGTCTCTCCTATGGATATGACAGAGTTCTTGGCACAAGACTATGATGACATTCGGATGCCAGTCAATGCTCTACGCCTTTTCGTCTTTAACGATAAAATGAAACTGGAACTGCTTGCCGTGCCAACCTTTGAAGGGTATAAACTCCCTACCGACGCAATAAATCCATGGTGCATTTTGCCCAAAGATAGCCCACTGCCTATTCTTTGGGAAGAAAACGGGAGCCACCCCAGTCTTCATTTTGCCAATATCGAGTATGGCGGAAAGCTCTCTTTTACCTTGCCCGGAGTGGACTTTTCGCTCTCCGCATTGCATACGTGGAACAAGATGCCCGTGTTTACGTATCGCCCTACAGATACCCACATTGTCGTTTCTCCGCAATACTACCGAATGGGATTTTTCGGAGGAGACATATCCAAGCCTCTAGGGCAACTGGTATTACGAGGAGAAGCAGCCTTCAATGTGGGGAAGCATTTCAGCTATAGACCTGATGCGTCTGATCAAGAACAAAAGGGATTCAACACTGTGAATTATCTCGTGGGTATCGATTGGTATGCCCCCAAAGATTGGGTGGTGATGGCACAGTTTTCCTCTGAAAGCATCCTAAAGTACGAAGACCAGATTGCACAGCCGCATCACAATTCACTCCTTACGCTCAATGTGTCGAAAAAGCTGTTGGATAACACTCTACAACTCTCCAACTTCACCTATTTCGACCTCAATCATAAAGGTTGGTTTAGTCGGTTTACTGCCGCCTACTCTCTGAATGACTTCATTCAGCTCTCTCTCGGGTATGATTGGTTTGGAGGCGATGAAGGTATGTTCAGCACGTACAAAAACAATTCAGAAGTATGGGCGAAGGCAAAATATAGCTTTTAATCGAATGTAATGAGCAAAGCAAACGACACCAGCTGAATAGCACAACAATAGAATGGCTAATTCCTACTGATTTTCATAAGAGAATCATTATCTTTGCAACATAGAACGGCGTGATCTTTGAAGCACTGCAGAATGAAGAGAGGTAAAGAAACTTGCTCGTTTCCAACTCGTAACCCTTTTACACTACACTCTTTTCTACCCTATTGATTATCTGAAAGATACAAGCTTCTTAAATCTTTTGCGGGCATAGTCCGTTGCGATCAGCATCTTAGCTTTCTCCTCCTTTTCCGATAGCTCATCTCGTCCCAAAAGAGTTGCATCCCCTGTCTTGGCGAACTCCATCAACTTGCTGATAAACTCTTCCTGCTCGGGTGTGGGCGGTATGTTATGCAATATCTCGTTCTTCTCTGGGCGGTCAATGCCGATATCCTTAGCGGTACGATAGTCACAAATCTCCGCATAGAAGGCTGCCAGCTCTGGCACTTTGATAAAGGTTCTGAAGCGTTCCT
>OLPH01003582.1_pt1 | contig 10602 bp, 8 predicted proteins | sample 1672951 | NCBI WGS metagenome assembly OLPH01 (sample SAMEA3136740, study PRJEB25190) | human gut metagenome
CGTTGGACAGCTATAAGTTCAATCTACTACACAACAAGCAGCTTTTCATCAATCAGTTGAAGAGCAATCAGCTCGGTATGCGTACCATCGATGAAGGCTCAATGGATGAAGACAGTGGCATGAACTTCTCAGAGTATGTAGCTGTGCTATCGGGCAATACAAACCTTTTGGAAAAGGCTAAGCTAGACAAGAAGATTACCGCATTAGAGTCAGAACGCAAGAACTTCCTTCGTGAGCGAAATGGAGCTGTAGGTAAGTTGGCTGAGATTGATCATTCGCTCTCTTATCACACAGGCAAGATACAAGAGGCGAAGAAAGACTTAGCTTGCTTTGAGCGACGAGTGGAACGAGATGCAGAAGGCAACCCAGTCAATCGACTTTCAATTAAAGGTGTAGAGGGTTGTTCTGACATCAAAGTGATTGCTCATCGTCTTCTAGAGATAGAGGAAAAGGCTCGTACCAATGGTGAGTACAACAAGATAGGAGAACTTTATGGCTTCGCTGTTATGGTCAAGACGGAAAGTTCCTCTCAGAACTTATTTGACCTATCGGTAAACCGCTTCTTCGTAAAGGGCGAGGGGAGTATTTACTACACCTACAATAACGGCAAGCTAGCAAATGATCCTAAGCTGGCTTGTCTGAACTTCTTCAATGCTTTAGAGCGCATTCCCAAGGTGATCGAATCTCACGAGAAGGAGATAGCAAAGGTCTCAGCAAATAAGGAGGTCTACACCGCCATTGCCAATAGCTCGTGGAAGAAGGAGGAGGATTTGCGTTCTCTCAAAGCCCAAGCAGCCGAACTGGACAGAAAGATTGCCCTTACGCTTTCTCCTCCAGAGGGAGAGGAAGAGAATCTTGAAAACGAGGTACAAGAAAGCCGAGACCATCAAGAGACTATTCAAAGCACAAAAGACTCTCTTGATAATTTGAAGCCCTCACGAAGTAATTCCCCCAAATCAATGAAACATTTCTAGGTCTATCATTCGCATATCCAAGCTGAAACTGCGATAGAATCATATAGGAGATTTTCGGTAATAGATAACCTTACCCGCTACTTTTTGTGAGGTTAATCGTTCTCAGAGAGTCTAAGATTTTCAAGAATGATACCTTCACCCTTTCTGAAGATGGAATTTCCCTATAAGCTATTGCAGATAAATTCTCTTCGTACCTAGAAGTTAGAGCTACCCATAACTTTTCAAAATCCAATACCAATGGCGATTGGGTCAGGTCTTTTAGACCTTTCCATCCAAAAGGATCGTCAAAGGCTGCTTGGTCATGCTTGACCAAAGTTTCTACATCACGCACAAACTCTACACCACAAACATACTCCTCCAAATCCTTGATAGTCATAAGAGCATTCAAATCATAGAAATGGCGGATTTTTGACGAAAGAGATGCCAATGGATCCTGGCTCATAGAGAAGCGAATGAGAGAAACGGTTTTCTCGCATAAGGTTTGCTTCAGCGACAACACATTCAACTCAAAAGGTTCAAGGTGATATTGAGATGCGACATCCTCCAAGTGTTGCTTCTTCAGATAAGTAGTCACAAATGGTTCTATCGTCCTTTTTTCATAAGGAAAAGGATTGGCAAACGCACTGATCTCTACGATAATTCTCGAAGGAATAGGATTGACGGAAACATCCAACCCCACTAGAGCATCATAGGAGAATGCTTGCTTCCTATACTTTGACCCTTTGGATAATATCTGCGAAGGATTTGTCTTCTGTAAAACCCACCGTAACCTCTTTCATCAGCTTAGATAATAGCATCTTGACTTGATTGCCACTCATATCACCGCTGATGACAGCAAAGTCCACATCTTCAGAAAACCGGTCAATCAATTGAAAAGCTTTGGACAATGAAGTCCCTCCCTTAAATACAATCTGCCGACTGTAGGTGCTTTTAGATAAGGCTCGAAGTATTGCTGAGATATAATAGTCTTTCTCAATCAACTGGACTGGGATTTTCAAATCCTCAGAAGATGCTTGTAGCAAGTCTCTGAATGACTCGCTGTCTAAATGTAAAGGCTCTCTTATTGTATGTTCCATTGGCTTGACACTAAAGTGGGAGAAAGTCCGATTCTAAATCGTGTAAGAGGGTTTAATGTCTGATGTAAAGTCGCCACAAGTAATTCGTCTGTTAGCATAGAACCCAACAAAGCTCTTGTGAGTGGAGTGTAATTTAGGGCAAGTTCCACTAGTTGCTTATGATCTTCCTTTTCATATTCACGGACCTTCTTCTTTAGAAGAGAATACGACTTGTCGACAGTAGTATCTGGAATTTTCTTGATCCATTTCAAACAGTCCAAAAGACGCAGCATGTCGATGTTGTCTTGACAGATTTGGTTTTTCTGCAATACAAAACGGATGGCATAAATCCCCCGCTTTGTATTTCGTTTCGGGAAGTTAGTCCCTACTTCAAGAATGGATGAGTGTTGGGTGGTTAGTCCAAAGAGGTTGAAAGCATAGAGACCTGTCAAATAGCCAATAGGTGTGTCCCCGTTATAGAGTAAGTCTCGGAATCTTTCTTCCATAGATGGTCCTACAACCCCAAATCGTGTTTGCTTGGGCTTGTAATAAACTCCTGGGCTAAGTCGTTCGATCTCTCCCTCCTGAGCTAATCGTCCTAAAGCTACCACAGCTGCATTGTACTCCGAACGAGAAAGTTCTAAGTCCTCCAGTCGGAAAACTTTTCCCATCTCAAAATCCAAAATTCTCTTTTTAATACCCTTGCTTGTCATGCTACTTGTTCTTTTCGCAAAGGTAGTAGTTTTGTTGTGTAAATGCAAGTGTTTACACAACAAAATGGTCGGGCTGGAAGAAAAAAGATTACCAGTCATCTCGTTTTCGTAGCATCTCATCAATTTCCTCCCGAAGGAATAATAGGCGACCATTAGCTTTGAGGTAGGGGATCTTACCCGCCCATACCCAATTGTAGATGGTCTTTTGCTCAACCTTTAGCAATCTAGACACATCGATGATGTCAAGATACTCTGGCTTGAGCGGTGGCTTAACAGTTGCTTCTATGGCTTGCTCTCGGTCAAATTACGACACCAGAAGCAACAACTCAGGAGGTGAAGCAGAAGCCTGAACTTACGACACCCCAACACACCCCTAAGCCTAAGTGGAGATGATTGCTATGCGTCACCTTCAAAAGACGCTTTATAATTCGAGTTTGTCGATAAGAAAGGAAACTAAGCCAGTTGTATAAAGCAAAAAGGGACTATACAGACGAAGTGTATAGCCCCATTTTTCTACCTTTTATAGTGCTAATAGAGCGTCTAAAAGTCTCTATCGGCACTTTTCTTACTGCAAAGGTAATTCTTTATTCTGACTTACGCAAGCATTTCCCGAATGTTTTTGATTCCAGTTGCTTCAGCAATGATGTTTTGTACCTCATTGTATTTCTCGTTCTTGTCGAACAACTTTATCAATTCTTCCTTCAAGTCAGCTTGACGATTCACTGACACAATTCCTGTCATGTAGTATATGACTTTAATTGCACCATAGAGCTTATGATAGTTTGCACTTTCCATCTGACCAGCTGGACCTCGTCTTATAGATGTTGGTAGCGCAATATCATATAACACATTGCCATGTGCACAATAATTCCTTATCGTGAGAATTGTTTTCAAGTAGCTTTCAAACACTGGCAGTTGTCTTACTTTGAAATGTTCGCTGATTGCTCTACAAATCATCTTGTCTTTAAGTGCCTTGAAAAGATGGATTATTCCTCCTAAAGTCATATATTCCAATGTCTTCCAAGCGGGAGCATACTTGTCGTTTATATGGGTTTTATGGTGTTGCTGTATAATAGAAATAGACTTAAATCGATTGGTATAGACTTCCTGATCAAACTTCCTTACGTATGCTGCGGTCACAACAGTGGAGTCTGCAAACCATGTAGGAGATGTCCTATAATAATTCGACACCTTGTATATGAGAAACGTTCTGAAATGAATCTCGATGCGGTTGAGATACTTCATAAGGATACTCCTTAAATTAAAATCGAAGTAATATAGCTTCACGATGTAGTCAAAATTAGTCCCCTCTCTAAACTGATGCGTCCTGTTAATTTTATTCGGATATGTTGTTTCGAAAGGGAACCAATAAAACCCTAAGCGATAGTACCCCACATCCAAAAGCACTTCTTGGGCTTTTTCTTTATCCTTAATAGCCATTCCACGACTTTCGAGCAGTTCGATCTGCTCCCATACATCAATTGCTGTCTTTCCCATATCTACTATATCTGATAACCAAACAAATTCAGAACCTAGTTTTCTGTAAAATGCTTAGTCGCATCGTTATGAATTCTTTTTGCTATTCAAAAGCCAATATGTTCACTCTGTTTAAGTGCAAATATAAGCATTCTTAGTGATTGAAAAACATACATTCCAATGTCAAGTGCAACACGATTATAGATATAGGGGAAAAAACTTCGTAGGGAGTTTTATATCCTAGTTTTTTACGAGGTCGTACATTCCACCCGCTAATGCAATTTCTCAAGAATGATGTTTTTGATGACTTCATTGGGTGTCTTATAGTTTAGGTTCTTATGGGGTCTATTGTTTAGCTGATTCTGAATATGTCTGATTTCATCGTCCGAGACCTCATCAAAGGATTTTCCTTTAGGGATGTATTGTCAAATCAATCCATTCATATTTTCGATGTGAGGTTTGCCAGAAGAGCAATAGGGTTTAGCAAAGAATACAAGGATCTTCAGCACCGGCTCTATAGACTTGAAGTGGGTGAACTCAGCTCCGTTGTCAATCGTAATGGAGAATATCTGTCCTCTGCGCTTTAAGAAGGCTAGTCTGCGATTGACCACCTTGGGCAACTATTTAGCGTCTTTGCCGTGCTTGGGGTTCTCCATGATTAGGTATCCAGTCTTTCTATCGGTAATTGTCAAGATAGCGCCCTTGTTGTTAGAACCATCAGTCGGACCCATTTCTAGGTCGTCCTCTCGGAGTTGCTGGTCAATACAAATAGGTCTCTGAGAAATGTTTTTTCTCTTTTCCCCTTAGTAGGTGCGACCAATCGTTGCTTCCTACGTCTTAAAGCATGACGACAACAAAGGTAAAGGGAGCCTTTATTCTTCTTGTTTAAGTGCAGGTAGGTGTATAGGGTTGTTTTCCTGGCCATCGGAATTTGTTCCATTTGGCATCAATTGGCGATTTGTTCGGGTGGCACTTTCTATCAATGAGAAGAATATGGGATCCACCATCTGCATAGACGAAAAGAACATCAACGGAGATTGCTACACCATCGTGTCGAACCCAGAGACGAACAAAACCGTCCTGATGGTCAACACGCTCCGAGCCTCTCAGATCGTCTATCTAATAAGATCGAACATCTCCCAAGAAGCACTTTTCGCAGTATCTTGTATAACCCGTGATATGGCTCCAAACTACGGCTGGGTGGCTCGCGAACTCTTTCCCAATGCCTACCAAGCTGCGGACAAATTCCACGTCGTCAAAAACATCATTGATCAAGTCCAGTCCGTAAGAATACACTACCGCCAAGAGCTTCTACGCAAGCAACGGGAGCTGGAGGAGGCGAGTCGCAAACAGCAAAAACTGCAGCCTGACCCCAAGATCCAGCGAGAGCTCAAAGATCTCAAAAGGAGCTATCCAATGGAGATACTCAGCTACAGCTCCTCCAGCGCAGCAAGGGGTTACTGCACAAGCTCCCCAACGAGCACACAGCCAGTCAAAAGCTACGCGCTCGGCTACTCTTTAGACTTTTCCCTAACATCAAAGTAGCATACAAATTCTCCGTAGCACTGCGGAAGTGGTACCAACGTCCTATGCGAGATGGCAGCTTCATAACACCCTCCAGACACCTATTGGAGCGCAAGAAGGCACTTCTAGAGATCATCACCCATCACCTCAGTAGTTCATGTGAAGAGGTCAAGAACATCGCTCACTTCATGGTCAAGCACATCGGAGAGATCTGCAACTGTTTCCTAGGCTAGAAGACCTACGCCTCAGCAGAAGCGCTCAACTAGAACCTCCAACGCTTTATTGCCATCAACTATGGAGCTCGCAATAGAGACTTCTTCCTCTATCGCATCGCCGTTCACTTCAGTTAGTTTTTTGTGGGAGGCTTTCTCCCTCAGCATCTCAAAATAGGAGTTAGCTATCAACTAAAATCAGTTCTTTCGAAAAGTCAAGACAGCTCATTCTAGTTTGACGGCAAAAACGATGTCAACCGACATCAGGTTCAGCAAAAAAGTCAACCATTTTCAGGTGACAAAAAACACTTTATGTTAATGTCCTGCGTTTCTTCGTTTTATTGAGGCAAACTTCATACCTTTGTAAGCGAAAGATTCGCTAATGGCAACGAAAGAAGTGCAAACAAATATATGGGGGTGCGAGTTGTTGAAGTCTGCTCACATTACATTAGAATATCAAAGCTCTTATATCTCAGGGATAGAAAGTAGCTATGTTATACATCTTTTCCTAACATAGAAGCAATATAGTATGTATATAAAGGAAATCAGGATACTAAACTTCCGAAACTTCAAGGATGTTTTGATACCTTTCCATGAGGGTGTGAATGTTATAATAGGTCATAATAATACAGGTAAAAGCAACCTACTTCGTGCAATCGGGTTAGTGCTTGGTTATAATTATGGTCATAGGTTGGGAGTGAGTGATTTATTTTATGAAACCGAACTAGCAGTGCTACAACAGCAGTCACCACGGATTCAAATAACTCTTCTCCTTCGTAGAAGTGCGGGGGAAGCCTTGGATTCTGCAGAAATGGGGCTCTTCTCAACTATGATGACAGATCCTGAATTAAGTGAGGAAGCTGAATTGAGATACGAGTTTAAATTGACTGATGCAGAAGAAGACAACTATAAGTCAGATGTAGCTAACGCAACTACACCTAAGGAAATATGGAAAATTATAGATCATGACTACATCAGACTCTATAGAACTAGTCGCTCAGGAGGTAATCAGGCAGCAGGTATCAGTATCAATGAGACTTTGATGCAGATTGATTTTCAGTTTCTTGATGCCATTCGCGATGTCAGTCATGACCTATACGCTGGTTATAATCCCCTCCTTAGGGATGTGCTGAATTTCTTCATTGATTACTCGGTTAAGAATGATTTTACAAAGACAGAGGACGAGATAAAGGAACAATTAAAAACTCTGAGAGATGGTTTTGTACAACAGTCTAATCCACTGATGCAGACTTTACAAGGGAGATTGCAGAATGGCAAAAACGTGTTTCTGAAGTACGCACTCGATACAGGCGCAACATTCAACGGAGCTGTACCTGATTTTGATGGGACGGTGACGGAAAATGAGATGTTTGCAGTATTGAGAATGATTATCAAATATGCTGATGGTATAGAAGTACCAGCAACGTATAATGGTTTAGGCTATAACAATCTAATCTATATGTCGCTTTTGCTTGCAAGAATGCAGGCGGACAGTAGCATCACTTACATGAAACGCAATGCTAAGATACTCTCATTCCTAGCTGTAGAAGAATGTGAAGCACATCTGCATCCAGCTATGCAGTATAAGTTCCTACAGTTTCTACAGGACAACAATGCAAATGGACATGTACGTCAGATATTCATAACCTCCCATTCTACCCAAATTGCCTCTGCTGTGAAGCTGGATGACTTGATTTGTCTAACTTCACCTGCATTAGGGCAGATTAATGTTGGATATCCACGTGACATTTATAAAGAAGATAATGATGATGAATCCAAGCAATATGTCCAAAGGTTTTTAGATGCTACCAAAGCTGATATGTTTTTTGCCAACAAATTGATATTCGTTGAGGGCATCGCGGAGGAGCTGCTACTCCCTGTCTTTGCTAGATATTTGGACAAGAACCTTACAGATGAGCATGTACTGGTGGTAAATATGGGTGGTCGCTATTTCAAACACTTCCTAAAGTTGTTTGATACAAACAATCCATTCACTATCAACAAGAAGATTGTTTGTTTGACAGACATTGATCCCTGTAGGAAAAAGCATGAATCTGACGCGACATATGAAGCTTGCTACCCATATGAGTACAATATAGACGCAGACAACTACGACTATAAGCATCATGCTGATACAGAATTAGATCAATATGTAGACCACCCCAACATTAGGTTCTACAGGCAAGATGTAACGTATGGAAAAACGCTGGAGTATGACCTAATGCGTGAGAATCCCAATTGTGAACTGTTATTGACTGACTCTGTGTCCAATCGGGACGAGATAAAAGCAATGATGGCAGAACTGGATGTGAACAAGATGATGGGTAAAATGCGAAACAGTGAGGCTAATACACGTATAAAGTCATCAATAGACCAATCGGGGTGGGAGGATGAAGAAAAGAGAAAAGCCTTACTTGCATCACGTTATTTGAACTCCGTTTCAAAAGGTAGCAATGCGCTGGAACTAAACGTAACACTTATGGCTAATCTGGAGAAACCAGAAACAGACAGAAAAGAGTTCCATGTGCCCCAATATATTGTTGACGCATTAACATGGCTATTATCATAACATCAGAGCAAACCATACCTGTAGACAAACCATTTAAGGTGACTGCTGGACCTGGTGCTGGAAAGACACATTGGTTGATAAGTCATATCAAGAATGTAGTATCTAACAGCAACAAACTTGATGTGGTGAGGAAGGTGGCTTGTATCACTTATACCAATGTGGGTATCGACACCATCACAGCACGTTTGAATATGAGGAATGACGTGGTTGAGGTATGTACCATCCATAGTTTCTTGTATGCCAATATAGTAAAGCCCTATATTCATCTGGTAGCTAAAGAATTTGGGCTGGAGTTGAGCAAACTTGTGGTTATAGATGACTCTAATTTTAAGACAGAAGGAATAGCTATATCAGTATTGAAGCTTATTAATAAGTCATGGGTGAATGCTAGAAGCTATCTGAAAGGTTTGAATAATGCTATGTGGCATTATTCAAAGCATGAATACAACAATTATAAACCAAGGTACCCAATAAAGGTCGGCAAGTGGTTCGTGGGCAATGACTGCTATATGGGGTTCAAAAGATGGCTATGGAGTGGAGGGTATATGTCCTTTGATGATGTTTTATACTTCTCTTACATTCTACTTTCGAGATACCCACATATATACAAATTGATAAAGGCGAGGTATCCATATATTTTCGTGGATGAGTTTCAAGATACAATTCCTTTTGTTGTTGACTTCCTTACCCAGTTAGGCAATGAGGGGGTAATTGTGGGAGTAGTTGGCGATAAAGCACAATCAATCTATGATTTTCTCGGTGCTACGGTGCAGCAATTTGATAGTTTTACTGTTCCAGAAATGCAGGAGTATGAGATACGAGGAAATAGGCGTAGCACGAAGCAGATAATAGATTTACTAAATATTGTCAGAACTGATTTTTCGCAAGACTGGTTGAATGGATCAGAAGGAATGATGCCGGAATTGCTAGTTGGCGATATGCTTAACTGCTACCAACAGAGTATAGAAAAGAGTGGAACTGCCGAAATACAATCACTGGCCTTTCAAAACGTACTTGCCAATTCAATGCGTAAGAAGAACGGAGTGAGAGAAGACGGAAAAATATTAGAGATTTATATTGACAGCAATGTAAGGCGTCAGATCATTATAAAGACGTTGATTAAGGCCGTGGAATATACAAGAATGAATGACTTGCGAAATGCTTGGCATCAACTAGACATCATCAATCGCGATAGAACAATAACAATTGTGGCTCTAAGACGTTTGCTAGATGGCTATAAGGACTATAAAGACGGAAGCCTGATGGATTTCTACAATTTTCTGGTGAATGATTTACAACTCAAGATAACTAAGATAAGAGGCAAGGCAATCAAGGATTTCTACTTAAACCATACATACGCTGATGCTGCCCTTGGGGTGAAGTATGGTGATTCAAATGACAAGCATAAGACTATCCACAAATCAAAAGGAGAGGAGTTCGATAACGTCTTTGTGATTCTTGAAAAGGAGGAAGACTTGGAGTTTCTGTTGTCTCCAAACCTAGATGAAAACAATGTCCATCGGGTGTATTATGTGGCTGCTAGTCGTGCAATAAAACGCTTGTTTATCTGTGTACCCACATTGAGTGCAGAAAACTATATCAAACTGAAGAACATGCCAATAAATATACCTTCTTAGGTGTAACTTTGTGCATGAGAAAAAGAAACTTGCAACTGGCTTTAGGACTGCCTTGTAACTTTATACTGAGACTGTTGAAAAGCCCTCAAACTCTAGCTTAAGAACTTCTCAACAGTCTCCAGTGGATAAACGAGCCGTTTTCACCGCCTCCAGACGAGATTGAAATAGCATAGGGGGGGGATACCCCCATTTTTACAGCAAATATCGAAGGGCGATTGACCCGCTTGACAGCTATTTTACGCCCATCGCTCACAAAAAAAGCGCTTAAAACACTATTAGGTGCGATTCATTTTTTGCAGATATGAGTTGCATTTCTTAATTGAATATACGTAGGACACGATACTGTCCCAAAAAAGTGTGTAAGCCCCAATAATGCTATCTTTGTAAAGTTGTAAATTAATAACAAAGGAATAGACATTAGTATGAGACTTACACGAGTGCA
>OLPH01003583.1_pt1 | contig 10600 bp, 9 predicted proteins | sample 1672951 | NCBI WGS metagenome assembly OLPH01 (sample SAMEA3136740, study PRJEB25190) | human gut metagenome
AGCTCTCCCGCAAGAAGCTCGCATCTCGCAAGGGCATGGAAGAGATCGCCAAGGCAGCTGAATCCGGCGAAGTCGTCGAGGGCGACGTCACCGAGTTCAATAAGGGCGGCGTTGTTGTCAACGTCAAGGGCGTCAAGGTGTTCGTCCCCCGTTCTCAGGCCACTATGCGCCGCGACGAGGACTACACTGCTCTGGTTGGCCAGCATGTTCAGCTGGTCGTCACCGAGTGCTCCGGCCGCAAGATCGTCGGCAGCATCAACAAGGTGACCGCTGAGCAGAACAAGGCAAAGCGCGAGGAGTTCTGGGCAAACGTTGAGGTGGGCAAGACCTACACCGGCGTTGTCAAGAGCCTGACCTCTTATGGTGCATTCGTTGACATCGGTGGTGTTGACGGCCTGTGCCACATCAGCGAGCTGAGCTGGAACCGCATCAAGCATCCTTCCGAGGTCGTCTCCGTTGGTGACACCATCGAAGTGTATGTCAAGGACATCGACACCGAGAACCACAAGGTTTCTCTGGGCTACAAGAAGGCCGAGGACAACCCCTGGGAGCAGCTGAAGAACAACTACCCCATCGGCAGCACCTTCCATGCTCCGGTCGTGTCCCTGACCAAGTTCGGTGCATTCGTCCGCATCCTGCCGGGTGTTGACGGTCTGGTCCACATCAGCGAGATCAGCAATGACCGCGTTGAGAAGGTCTCCGACGCACTGAAGGTCGGCGATATGGTCGATGTGAAGCTGCTGGATGTTGACTTCGACAAGAAGCGCATCAGCCTGTCCATGAAGGCTCTGCTGAACGACGACGCTGAGTGATCAGCCGCCTGTTTGAAGCATAGCTTCTGACACATGCGATCAACAGCCCCGTTGCCGGGAAAACGGCGGCGGGGCTGTTTTTGTTAAGGGAGAAACCCTCTCAGTCACGGCCTGCGCCGCGACAGCTCTCCCGAAGGGCGAGCTTTTGACAGTGAACGAAAAAGTTTGAGGAAAACCGGCAAAACCTCTCCCTTTCGGGAGAGGTGGACGCGAACAGCGTGAGCGGACGGAGAGGGTTATTTTTTATGGTTAAATTTTTCAAAAAGCACTGGGAAGTGCTCAGTTATCTGATCTTTGGCGTGCTGACCACCCTGCTCAACATCGTGCTGTATGCCCTGTTCAATAACCTGTTCGGCTACACCGCCGCCAACAGCTGGGGCAACGTGCTGGACAACATCCTGTGCATCCTGTTTGCCTACGCCACCAACCGGGCGTTCGTGTTCCGCAGCAGGACCCAGGGCCGGGAGATGGCGAAGGAGTTCGGTGCATTCGTCACCTGCCGCCTGGGCACCATGGTGCTGGACGCTGTGATCATGATCGTGGGCGGCAACCTGCTGGCCGCGCAGGGCACAGCCCTGATGGAGAGCCTGCTGGGGAGCTTTTACACGGTCATGGTCGTCGGTACCGGCGCAGCGGCCTCCTCGGCTGCATCTGTGGGGATCATTGGCGGCGCAGATGGCCCGACGGCGATCTTCGTCAGCAGTTACAGCGCACAGACTTTGTGGGGCTTATGCGTCAAGGTCTTTTCCAACGTGATCGTGGTGGTGCTGAACTATGTGTTCAGCAAACTCATCATCTTTAAAAAGAAAAAATAATTTTTTAGGAGGTACGGTCTTATGAAACGTGGTCTGAAAGGTTTTGCATTCCTGGTCTCCGGTCTGGTGCTGGGCATCATCGGTGCAACGGTGTCGGCAACGGCCATTGCCCTGAGCGCTGTCGGCATGGCAAAGGTGCGCCGTGCCAACAAGAATTAAGGAGGACGACAACATGACCCGCGAAGAAATTCTCTCCCATGTCGATCACACCCTGCTGAAGCCGGAGGCCACCTGGCCCCAGATCCAGACCCTGTGTGACGAAGCCATTGCCAACCACACCGCATCCGTCTGCATCAACACCTGCTACGTCAAGCAGGCTGTGGAGTACATGGCAGGCCGCATCCCGGTGTGCTGCGTGGTGGGCTTCCCTCTGGGTGCCATGGACACCGCCAGCAAGGCCTTTGAGGCAAAGACTGCCATCGAAAACGGCGCTTCCGAGGTGGACATGGTCATCAACATCGGCCGCCTGAAGAATAAGGAGTACGATGCCGTCCGCGAGGACATCCGTGCCGTGAAGCAGGCTGTGGGCGACAAGATCCTGAAGGTCATCATCGAGACCTGCCTGCTGACCGATGAGGAAAAGGAAACGATGTGCGACATCGTCTGCGAGGCAGGCGCGGACTACATCAAGACCAGCACCGGCTTCTCCACCGCAGGTGCCAACTTCCACGATGTGGAACTGATGGTCAAGGGCGTGCACGGCCGCTGCAAGGTCAAGGCTGCCGGCGGCATCTCCACCGTGGAGGACATGGAGACCTTCCTGGCTCTGGGGGCTGACCGCCTGGGCACCTCCCGTGCTGTGAAGATCCTGAACGGCGAGCAGGCCAAGGGCTATTGATCGGATCCTGCAAGAAAGGCGCAGCTGAGGCTGTGCCTTTCTTTTTTGCAGCAGAAAACCGACAAAACCTCCATCAATTTCAGAGAGTTGTATAAAAAGAGTGATACTCTTCTTGACAATCTGACGAAGCAATGATAGAATACTGAACGTAACAACTGAATACCGACTTATCAAGAGCGGCTGAGGGGACAGGCCCTGTGAAGCCCGACAACCTGTGCGAAAGCATAAGGTGCCAAATCCTGCGGGAAACCGAAAGATAAGAGTGCAAACGCTCAGAGCTTCGGTTCTGAGCGTTTTTGTTTGCGCAAACTTGATGGACGTGTATGAAGCTGTGCAAGATTCACCACACACATGGAGGACAAAATTTATGGCAAGACACCTGTTTACTTCTGAGTCCGTCACCGAGGGACATCCGGACAAGATCTGCGACCAGATCTCCGATGCCATCCTGGACGAGATCCTGACCCACGATCCCGATGCCCGCGTGGCCTGCGAGACCTGCGCTTCCACCGGTCTGGTCCACATTATGGGCGAGATCACCACCAACTGCTATGTCGATTTCCAGAAGATCGTCCGCGAGGTCATCTCTGACATCGGTTACACCCGTGCAAAGTACGGCTTTGACGCTGACACCTGTGCCGTGATCTCCAACATCGACGGCCAGAGCCCCGATATCGCACTGGGCACCAACGACCAGGTCGGCGGTGCCGGTGACCAGGGCATGATGTTCGGCTATGCCTGCGATGAGACCCCTGAGCTGATGCCCATGCCCATCAGCCTGGCCCACAAGCTGGCCAAGAAGCTGACCGAGGTGCGCAAGAGCGGCGAGCTGGATTACCTGCGTCCGGATGGCAAGAGCCAGGTCACCGTGGAGTACGACGAGAACAACAAGCCCATCCGGGTGGATGCAGTCGTCATCTCCAGCCAGCACAGTGAGAATGTGACCATGGAGCAGCTCCGGGCCGATATCATGGAGAAGGTCATCAAGGCCACCATCCCTGCCGAGCTGCTGGATGAGAACACCAAGTACTACATCAACCCCACCGGCCGCTTTGTTGTGGGCGGCCCGCAGGGTGACAGCGGCCTGACCGGCCGCAAGATCATCGTTGACACCTACGGCGGCTACGCCCGCCACGGCGGCGGCGCATTCTCCGGCAAGGACCCCAGCAAGGTGGACCGCAGTGCCGCTTACGCGACCCGCTGGGTGGCCAAGAACATCGTGGCTGCCGGTCTGGCTAAGCAGTGTGAGGTGCAGGTGGCCTACGCCATCGGCGTGGCAAAGCCTGTGTCCATCATGGTGGATACCTTTGGCACCGGCACCGTGGCCGATGAGAAGATCGAGCAGGCAGTGGAGAAGGTCTTTGACCTGACACCCGCCGCCATCATCCGTGACCTCGGCCTGCGGAAGCCCATCTACCGCAAGCTGGCCGCCTACGGCCACATGGGCCGCGAGGATCTGGGCGTGAAGTGGGAGAACACCGACCGCGTGGATGAGCTCAAGGCCGCTGTTGCAGCGCTGTAAAACTGAAACGCAAAGCGCCCTGTACCGTGAAAGGTGCAGGGCGCTTTTCTATGGTGGGCGGCTGACAAACAAAAAACGCTCCCCCGTGCAGGTGGGGAAGCGTTTTTTGTTTGTCCTTTTCAGGACAGGGTAAATGATAAGAAGGTAAATGAAGAAAATAGCATAATAATAGAAGGATGAACAACAGGAGTGCCGGAAAGGAAAGCGCGTCGTTTCGCTTTGTATCCAACTGACGCTCCTGTTGGATACAAGATAACACTTTTCACAGAAAAATACAAGAGCTTTTTTGAAAAAAGTTCTCTTGTTCGAGGAAAAAATGTAATTTTGTCACAACGCACAAAAACGGGGGAGATGTGTTTGGCAAAGTGACGAAACAAGCGCGGGCCGGGGCAGAGGTTCGGAATTGCAGAAGCTGATTCTTTACAACAGGATGCGGCTGTGTTATGATGGATACATCTATGAGAAAAGGACGCTCTGCGGCTCGGAAGGGCAGAAAGCGTGTGAAGAAGCGAGGAATAGAATGGAACATACGATCACAAAAAACGGAGCCCCGTGCTTTGGCGGGCGGGCCCCGCTGTTCAGCCAGCGTGACCTGCTCAGGCTGGTGGGGCCGCTGCTGGTGGAGCAGCTGCTGGCCGTGACAGTGGGCATGGCCGATACCATGATGGTCTCCCGCTGCGGCGAAGCCGCCATCTCGGGTGTCAGCCTGGTGGATATGATCAACAACCTCATCATCGTGCTGTTTGCGGCGCTGGCCACCGGCGGCGCGGTGGTGGTCAGCCAGTATCTGGGTGCAAAGGAGCAGAAGCACGCCAACGCAAGTTCGGGTCAGCTGATCCTGCTCAGCGCTCTGCTGGGCGTGGGTGTGGGGGTGTTCTGCTTTGTGCTGGCCCGTCCCATGATCCGGCTGTGCTATGGCAGCATCGATGCCGATGTGCTGGAGGCCGGTGTGCTCTACTTGCGCATCACGGCGGTCAGCTACCCGTTCCTGGCCATGTACAATGCCGGTGCGGCGCTCTTCCGCAGTATGGGCAACTCCAAAATCTCCATGCAGATCAGCATACTGATGAACATCATCAACATCGTGGGCAATGCGGTCTGCATCTTTGTGCTGGGCATGGGCGTGGACGGCGTTGCCTGGCCCAGTGTCCTCTCCCGTGCTGTGGCGGCGGTGCTCATCCTGAACCGCTGCTACCAGAAGGGCCACATGCTCACCGTGCCCAAAACGATCCGGCTGGATGGCCGGATGGCAAAGCGCATCCTGGGCATTGGCATCCCTTCTGCCTTTGAGAACAGCCTGTTCCAGGCGGGCCGCATTCTGGTGGTGAGCATGATCTCCACCTTCGGCACCGTGCAGATCGCCGCCAACGCCGTGGCAAACAATCTGGACGGCATGGGCTGCATCCCGGGGCAGGCCATTGGTCTGGCCATGATCACGGTGGTGGGCCGCTGCGTTGGCGCAGGGGACAATGAGCAGACCGTTTTCTACACCCGCAAGCTGCTGCTCTGGGCCTACATCTCTATGGGGATCTTCAACGGCGGCATCCTGCTCTTCCTCAAGCCGCTGGTGGGCATCTACGCCCTCTCCGGCGAGACCATGGCGCTGGCCATCCTGCTGGTGCAGATCCACGCAGGCAGCGGCCTGTTCCTGTGGCCGGCCTCCTTTGTTCTGCCCAACGCCCTGCGCGCGGCCAACGATGTGAAATTTACCATGGTGGTCTCTGTGCTCAGCATGGCTGTCTGGCGGCTAGGGTTCAGCTACCTGCTCTGTGTCAGGATGGGCTGGGGCGCTGTGGGTGTCTGGATCGCCATGGTCATTGACTGGGTCTGCCGTGTCATCTGTTTTGTGGCGCGCATGAAGAGCGGCGCATGGAAAACAAAATATCAGGCATAAGAAAGGAACAGGATATGAAACTGATCAGCTGGAACGTCAACGGCCTGCGGGCCTGCCTGACCCACGATTTTGCCGCAAGCTTTGCGGCGCTGGATGCCGACATCTTCTCGGTGCAGGAGACCAAGATGCAGCCGGGGCAGGCTGATTTTGCCCCCGAGGGCTACACCGAGTACACCTACTCTGCCGAGAAAAAGGGCTACTCCGGCACGGCCTGCTGGTGCAAAACGGCCCCGCTGGCCGTGACCACCGGCATCGGCAGGGAGGAGCACGACCACGAGGGCCGGGTGCTGACGCTGGAATATCCCGGCTTCTATCTGGTCAACTGCTACACGCCCAACAGCCAGGACGGCCTGAAGCGGTTGGACTACCGCATGACCTGGGAAGATGCGTTCCGGGCCTACCTGCTGGAGTTGGACGCAAAAAAGCCGGTCATCCTCTGCGGTGACCTGAACGTGGCCCACACCGAGATCGACATCAAGAATGCGAAGACCAACCGGATGAGCGCGGGCTTCACTGACCAGGAGCGGGCCAAGATGACCGAGCTGCTGGCGGCGGGCTTTACCGACACCTTCCGCGCTGTCCACCCGGACGAGGTGAAGTACAGCTGGTGGAGCTACCGCTTCCACGCCCGGGAAAAGAACGCGGGCTGGCGCATTGATTATTTCATCGTTTCAAACCGCATCGCCGACAAGGTGACCGCCGCCGAGATCCACAACGAGGTGTTCGGTTCCGACCACTGCCCGGTGGAGCTGGTCATCGACCTGTAAGCCGTTGCGATCATGGTCTTATGATAAGGAGAAAACTGGATGCTCAAGAATTATCTGATGGTGTTTTTTGTCTCGATGGTGCCGGTCATTGAACTGCGCGGTGCCATTCCGATCGGGCTGGGCATGGGCCTGCCCGCCCTGCCCACCTATCTGGTCTGCGTGTTCGGCAATATGCTGCCGGTGCCCTTCATCTACCTGTTTGCCCGCAAGTTCCTCATCTGGGGCTACCACAAGCCGGTCATCGGGCCGGTGTGCAAGTTCTTCATCACCAAGGGGGAAATGGGCGGCCGCAAACTGGAGGAAAAGGCCGGCAAGGGCCTGACCGTTGCCCTGCTGCTCTTTGTGGGAATCCCGCTGCCCGGCACTGGTGCCTGGACCGGCACGCTGGCAGCCTCCATTCTGGACATGAAGTTCAAGGATGTTCTCATTGCCTGCATGGGCGGTGTGCTGCTGGCGGGCATCATCATGGGCCTGGCCAGCGCCGGTGTGCTGGGCGCGGCCAGCAGCCTGTTTGCAGTGTGACAGATTCGGGCTTCGCCGCGACAGCTCCCCTGGCAGGGGAGCCAAGTCCTGCCTCTCCTATTAAGAGAGGTGGCATCGAGCGATCGCGATGATGACGGAGAGGTTTCGTACAGAAGCAGGCTGCCGAAGGCTGGCAAAAGCGCTTTAAGTGTGTTACAATAAACAGTAACGTGTCGTTACGACAAAGAAAGGACGAAGCAATCATGGATCAGGCATTGAATCAGAAGATCGACGCCTTTATTGCGGCGAACAAGGAGCAGATTCTGGAGGACATCGCGGCGCTGGTGGCCATCAACAGTGTGGAGGGCACCCCGACCGAGGAAGCTCCCTTTGGTGAGGGCCCCCGCGCGGCGCTGGACAAGACGCTGGAGCTGGCTGCAGGCATGGGTCTGGCGACCCGCAACTGCGAGAACTACATCGGCTATGCCGAGCTGGCCGGTGCAGACCCCGAGAAGTATCTGGCAACCATCTGCCATGTGGATGTGGTGCCCGTGGGCAACGGCTGGAGCCAGGACCCCTTCAAGATGCAGATCCGGGACGGCTGGATGATCGGCCGTGGTGTAGCCGATGACAAGGGCCCCATGGTGGCTACCCTGTACGCCCTGAAGTTCCTCAAGGAGGAGGGCGTTTCCCTGCGGTATCCCATCCGCGCAATGGTTGGCGACAACGAAGAGACCCACATGAACGATGTGGAATACTACCTCAAGAACTACCCGGCCCCGGTGTTCTGCTTCACCCCGGATGCAGAGTTCCCGGTGTGCAACGGCGAGAAGGGCCATTTCGGTGCGGAGCTGGTCAGCCCGGTCTGCAACGGTGAGATCAAGGAGTTCGAGGGCGGCGTTGCCAACAATGCAGTCCCCGACCGCGCCAGCGCACTGGTGGAGACTGACATCACCAAGCTGAAAAATGCCCCCAACATTACGCTGGAGCCGGAAGGCAATGGGGTGCGTATCCGGGGCTGGGGCAAGAGCGGCCATGCCGCCATGCCCGAGGGCACGGTCAACGCCATCGGTCTGGTGGTGAACTACCTGCTGGACAACGGTCTGTGCAACGATGCAGAGCGCGCCTATCTGGAAGCCTTGAAAAAGCTGCACGCTTCCACCGCAGGCACCGGCCTGGGCATCGACTGCGCCGACGGCCCCTTCGGCCCCCTGACCATCATCGGCGGCCGCATCTTCATGCGGGAGGGCCGGATCGTCCAGACCATGGACAGCCGTTACCCCACCTGCACCAACGCCGAGAAGATGAAGGAGCAGATCAAAGCTGCCATTGGCACGGGTGCTTCTCTGGAGAAGGCCGAGGGTGCCGAGCCCTTCTATATCGCAGCCGATACCCCCGCCATCAAGGCCTGCATCGAGACCTACAACGAGGTCACCGGCGAGAATGCCACGCCCTTTACCATGGGCGGCGGCACCTATGCCCGCCACTTCCCCTATGCGGTGAGCTTTGGCCCCGAGCACGAGGACATGGTGCTGCCTGAGTTCGGCGGCCCGATGCACGGTGCCAACGAGGCAGCTCCCATCGATAAGCTGCTGGAGGCCCTGAAGATCTACATCATCGCCCTGCTGCGGCTGGAGGAGATCGACTTCTGATGAACGTTCTGGTCATTGACGGCCAGGGCGGCGGTCTGGGCCGCCAGCTGGTGGCGGCCATCTCTGCCGCCTGCCCGGAAGCCCGGCTGACCGCCGTGGGCACCAACAGCCTTGCGACTTCGGCCATGCTCAAGGCGGGGACGGTCCGCGCCGCCACCGGCGAGAACGCCGTGGTCGTGAACTGCCGCACCGCGGATATCATCGTGGGGCCCATCGGCATTGTGATCGCTGACGCGCTGCTGGGCGAGATCACCCCCGCCATGGCAGCGGCAGTCTGCCAGAGCCCTGCCCGGCGGGTGCTGGTGCCCATCAACCACTGTGAGAACATCGTGGTGGGCGTGCCCGACCAGCCCATCGGCCAGCTGGTGGCGGCAGCGGCACAAAAGGTCAAAGAACTGGTGGCAACTCCTTGTAAATAACAGAAAAGCAGCTGCGTTCCGTGTGTGCGGAGCGCAGCTGCTTTCGTTTTGCAGAAGCTTTGTGCAGTTTTTGCGGATAGTACCGCCATGCCAGCGGCTCCCCTATGAGGAAAGCTGGCACGCAAAGTGGGACCGAGAGGTTCAGTGCTGCTGTTTCTGGATGACCTCGTGGATGCTGGGGGGAACATCCCCCTGTGCGTCCTTTTCCAGCCTGCTGATGCGGCGGTCCAGCTCGGTGAGGCGCTGGGCCATGACATCCGGCAGATCCTGCTGGTCTAGGTCATCGGCGGGGTTGACGGCCTTGTTGTTGATGCGCACCACCTCGGCGGGCACGCCCACGGCGGTGCAGTTGGCGGGCAGGTTGCGCAGCACCACGCTGCCTGCGCCGATGCGGGCGTTATCTCCGATAAACACCGGGCCCAGCACCTTGGTGCCTGCGCCGATAAGCACGTTGTTGCCCAAGGTGGGGTGGCGTTTGCCGGTATCCTTGCCGGTACCGCCCAGCGTTACCCCGTGGTAGATGGTGCAGTTATCCCCAATCTCGCAGGTCTCGCCGAACACGATGCCCATGCCGTGGTCGATAAACAGACACTTGCCGATGGTGGCACCCGGGTGGATCTCGATGCCGGTGCGGTGGCGGCCATGCTGGCTGACCCACCGTGCCAGAAAAAAGTGCTTGTGCTCGTACAGCCAGTGCGCAATGCGGTGATATACCAGAATGTGGAATCCCGGGTACAGCAGCATTACCTCCAGCACGCTGCGTGCGGCGGGGTCCTTGCGCTGGATGTTCCGCGCGTCCTCAAGTAAACCCATGCGGAAAACCTCTCTTTCCCATAAACACCCGCCCACGCGGCGGGGCTCTCCCTTTTACCGTATTATAATAGCACAGCAAAAGACGAAAGTACAGTGCTGTACTAGGGATTGTGGAACAAAATGGCATTTATTTTGCCGCGTGGCCCGGGTTTTGGGTAGAGTGTCCAAAATTCGGCGAGAGATGCCAGAAACCTTTTAGCACCTGATTTTGCGCACAGCCATTGACACATTTTGCGGTTCTATGATAAAATAATACGAATGAAAACGCAACCATCAAGAAAAGGAGAAACACCATGCTGTGCAGCGCCCAGAACCCGAAACTGAACAAGCAGTTCGCGTCCGGTTTTGCCGTGGGTTCGTTGTTTCCTTTTTTTGCGCAATGAGCTTTTCCCTTTGCGGGGAAAAGTTTTTTTTTGCCCGTTTTCGGGTGCCTGACACACAAAAATATCATTACAGGAGGGAACCGCGATGCTGCTGACAAACGCTGTGAACACCGAGGGACGGCCGCTCGAGATCTATGTAAAGGATGGCAAAATCGCTGCCGTAGGGCAGGATCTTTCCGCCCTTGCCGCCGAGAACGAGACGGTGGTGGATGCCGGTGGGCTG
>OLPH01003584.1_pt1 | contig 10600 bp, 8 predicted proteins | sample 1672951 | NCBI WGS metagenome assembly OLPH01 (sample SAMEA3136740, study PRJEB25190) | human gut metagenome
GCTCGGAGGGATGGGGTGGGGGTGCCGGTTGCGGCGGTGGTGCCTGTTGCGGTGGCGTTGCCGTCAGCGCTTTCCGTGTTGGCTGCGCTGGTGTCGATGAATGTTGCGGTGCTGTCCTCTGCGGTACCTGTTGTCGCATTTGTGTTGGCGTCGTCTTCGGCCTTGCCTGTGTCGCTGCTCGCGGCGTCGGCTTGCGCCTGCTGCCCGGCTGTTGCGCGGGGCTGCATGGCCTCTGCGATGGCCGCCATGGGCATCGTCGCGCCGGCCATGGACGTGCACGCGATCGCGCAGAGCAGGTACTAAAGGGGTCGTTTCATAGCGGAGCCTCTCGGTGAGCAGCCAATAGGGACCGAAGGCAGCTCCAGGCCAGCACTCCGCACATATTTTGTTGGGGATTATTTTACGGGAACCCCAGTCAACATCAGCGAACTTTCTGGGGAATGTTGGGGAGGGGGAGGGAGCCTTAGGAGACGGCTTGGTGCATGCAAGCAACCTTCTTAGGACTACTCTTATGATTTACAAGTCGGCCGAAGTGGCTGTGCCTCAAGTTCAGTACAACACGAGGCGTGTTAGATTGTTGGAAGCCATAAAACCATAAAGGTCGGGAGGACGCATGAGGATCTCTAAACTGAGGATTGAGAACTATCGGAATCTCGATGGAGTGTCGATTAGTTTTGACGAGGACGTGAGCTATATTGTCGGCGAGAACAACCTCGGCAAAACGAATGTGCTTGACTTGCTCAATACAATTTTCAATCAAGCGACGATTAGCGAAGAGGATTTCGCTGACATTGAAAGGCGCGCAGGGGCTCTAGTAACTTTAAAGTTGGACGAGGACGAGATCGGAATAACGGGGCTCGACATCGATCCTACGACCGGAAACACTATTACCATCTGCGCTTTTGCTGATGACCCGGATTCTCGTATTGAATTTAAGGCCGAAGGGAGCGGAGAAAGTATTCCACCCTCTCTGATGCGATCCATTCACATGTTCAGGTACTCGACTGCATCCTTTAATAGGGGAGACCTGGCGTTTGATGGTACCCGAGGTGTCGGTAAAGTTCTCTCCAAAGGTATCGCTCTTTATCTAGATAAGGAGGGTAAAGAGGTCTCCGATTTTCTGAATGGGAGCGAGCTCAAAGGTCTGGTTGCAGATCTCGGCGAAATCGTCGGCGACGTCCCGATCCTGTCATCATATGGTGTGAGGCCTGGCGTCGATTCATCGGATGGCGGAACGCTTGGAAGTTTGGTTACCTTGCTTGACAAGAGGGGCGTTCATTTTAAAAAGGCAGGGGTAGGCTTGCAGTACCTCGCTATTGCCTCGCTCTCGATAATCGAGAGCATTATGCGGCTTTCGCCTAAACGCCTTCAAGAGAGCCTTTGCTCAGATGATGATGACAGACGCGTGCTGCACGCCGTTCTGGCTTATGACGAACCCGAAGCCCACCTTCACCCGTATATGCAGAGGCGTCTCTCGAAGAGCTTGCATAGGATTTGCGAAGGGAAGGATGATGGATTCAATGCTCTTCTAAAGGACTATTTCGGAATTGATTCAATCAAAGCTCAGCTGATCATGGTGACGCATTCGCCTAACATTCTGGCTCGCGGCTATAAGAGCATTGTGCGATTCGGGCAGGGCGAAAATTCGCCGAAGGTCATATGCGGTAGGGATATTGACCTGTCCGACAAGGTTGAAAAGCATCTTATGCTGAACTTTGAGTCAATACGAGAGGCCTTTTTCGCGCGGTCGGTTTTGGCTTTTGAGGGGCAGACAGAGTCTGGAGCCATTCCGGTGTTCGCTCGCAACCTTGGGATGGATCTGGATGATTATGGAGTTGTGCCTATCAGGGCCGGCGGGAAAAAGAACGTTAAACCACTCTGTGAACTTCTGGGCAAGTTCGAGATTCCAAATTATTCAATTGTCGACAGAGATGAGGATGAGCTGCAAGAAACTTCTGAAGACCATATAACGACAACCGAACGGGATTTCGAAGGTGAGGTCGTTGACTCGTTCTTCGCTAGCGATAACCAGGGTGCGTTTATCGCGCTTCTTGAGTCTATTGATCCTTTTCAGAGGGCAACTTGCATCAAGGGGAATAGTAAAGCTTTGAAAAGCGCCTGTGCTGTCTACGGTGTTAACTTGCGGGACCCTGAATACGATTTCCGGGGATCGGAGTTTGACGGGTTATTCGCAGACACGCCCAAATCACGTGCGCTTATGTATGCATGGCTTTCATCGAACAAGGGCGTCGTGTCTGGCGTCGCCCTCGCGGAGGCTCTTGGTGCTAATGGCGTTCCCACATGTTACAAAAGTATTATTCGCAAGGCCGTGGGGCTCGAATGCTGATGAGTCAGACTGACCTGCGGGATAGTGTTAGAGCCGAGATTGAGGCGCGCTGTGGTGGGGACGCGTCGCAGTGCTCCGCGATTTTCTCGCCATCAAAGAGGGTGTTCGTGGAGGCGCCGGCAGGCTACGGGAAGACCACGGTGATGACTGGGCGGGCTTGCTGGCTGCTGGCATCTGGCGAAGTCCATCCGCCAAAAAGGATTTTGGCCCTGACCTTTAGCGTTGCCGCCGCGCGGAGGATGCGTATGGATTTGGGCATCACTATGTCGGCACTTCCTGGTCCCGTGGCCAAGCGTTTTGAGGACAGCGTCATGGCGACCAACTTCCACGGCTTTGCTTGGGCTCTGCTACGCAGATACTGTAAATCGCTCTCGCTCCCAGTGAACGTTGACGAGCTCTCTATGGTTGATGACAACAGCGCCGTTAGCGAGCTGGTTTCGCGAGGTGGCAGGCTGACCTGGGATGAAAAGAATGCCGTTGACGACTTCCTCCGCTTCATGAGAAACGGTCAGGAAATGGACTTGAGGCGTGTGATGTTTTCCTTTAATAGGATCATCAAGGAAAGGTTTGCATCGAACGGTCTCTTGCCATACTCCGCAATGATTTCCCTTGCAATTGAATTGCTCGCTCATTTTCCCAAGTTAAGGTCCTATCTGTCGGCAGCATATCCTGTTGTGCTTGTCGACGAGGCGCAGGACACGAATGCGTTGTGCTATGTCTTCCTAAGGGGTCTGATTTCCGATGAGTCGGGGATCTGCATGTTCGGCGACCCCATTCAGCGTGTTTATGGTTTTATTGGTGCAATGGAAGGCTTAAAGGCAAAGGCCACTACCGACCTGCGTCTAACGCCGTTGGAACTCGAGCATAACCATAGGTTTTCTGGGAGATCTATCGTCGGGGAGCTCGGTGCTGCGATTCGCTCCAACATGAAGGGCACCATTGCCGGCGGTACGCCCCGACTTCCCATATTTGTTGGCTCTACTCAGCAAGACGAAGCGACTGCCATCGTTTCCAAGGTTACGGCGCTCGCTCAAAGCAGTGGCGGGAGGATTGCGATTCTTGTTCGTAAGCGTGGTGCTCTTGCCGATCTCATTATGGAAGAGCTCGCTAAAGAAGGTATCTCTTACTTCAACGGACTCTTCTCGGATACAAGTCGGGGGTTCATCGAATTCAATGCGTTTGCTTTATCCAGGATTACCGATGCAGTGTCTGGAGAAAAGGGCGTCAGCCGGTCTGCTGCGGACAAAATAATCGACTCCATCTCTGATGAACTGCTGACTGGCTCCAAGAGGTTCGAGTATGGGCGGTCCTATGCCATGCTTCTAGGAGCGCTGCGGAAACACCTTAAAAATGACTGCGTCGCGATGGGACCTTCGGAGCGCTTCGACTATATCGTTAGTATCTTTTCCGAGGGCTCCCTGCGACGTTTCTCCGATTACCTTGATGTGGGCATCTCCATGATGACCGTTCACTCCGCTAAGGGGCTCGAGTGGGACACCGTTTTCATTCCGGGCGTTACGCGTTTCGATTGGCCTGGAGGGATTTGCTCTCGTTGCGAAAATGCTGGTATATACTTACGTTCTTCGCGAGGTTGCCAGATTGCTGATGCGAAGAAAATGCCAGATGGGCTTATTGAGGAAATAGGCCTGCTGTACGTCGGCGTCACTCGCGCCCGCAAAGCGATATACGTCTCCGCTTCGATGCAGCGCAGAACAAATTACGGGAACTATCAGGTTGCCTGCCCCTCTTGCCTAACGTCTCTTCCGGGCATTGAACCTGTGAGCTGGTCGGTCATGGACGGAGAGGGGTGATTGCCGGCGGGATGGGGCGTGTCTGCTACTGACGCGAGGTCCGGTTGCGGCTCTTGCTGTGGTCTCATGGAGTGTGCCCAAGCTGTTCTTTGGCTTGAACGGCTTGGGCATTAGCGACTTGGTGGGATGCGGCGTTTGTTTAATTAGCCACTGTTGAATATTGTGAAGCAGTACCGTGGCATTGCGCCTAGGCACCGGGGCCGACATGGGCCCCAATGCCTATTTGCTAACGTCTGGCTTGGCAGCGCTGTTGCATGTTGGCTTCGCTCATGTTGATGCAGGTCGTATTATGCGCCTCTATCCGCGATGGTTGTATCTTTCCGGACGAAGTGATCGAGCGCCATCACTTTGGGCCTGGATGCAGTCGTCATGGAGCTGCGCACAAGGCCACTTGATGGATCTTCGGTGCTCTACAATGGCGGTGCCAGACGCTGATATAGCTGCTGATTGAAAGACATTCTGGTAAGTTCACTATTGCCCAGTTCTTTGACCCGCGGGTCCATGTCATTGTTGCCGTATATCAATGCGCATAGGTCTTCTACAAATCGCCTGCGTCTATTTTCGATATCTCGCTTATAGGGAAGCTCATCCATATTGGCTCCCCATACCGATTCAATCACTTCATCAAGATATCGAATGAAGCGATTGCTGTGTTTCGCAAGTTCGTAGACAGCCCCGAAGTCAGTGCTGGTCTTCATTTCGTGCCAGGCGAGTGGGTCATAGTAAGCGAGAATGTTTATTACAGGAAGCAGACCCTGGTCTGGGAAATGCTGAACCCTTCCATTCCCAAAGTGCTCCCAGTGGTTAGCAATGTATCTGGATAGATTTGTTATAGAGTCGATAAGCCTGTTGCAGGCTCTTAGTGAGGCTTGTTTGTAGCCGAGCAAATCGATGGTTATATCCATGAAGGTATATCCATCCATTGTATTGATTCCTTTATACAGAAGGTAATCAGCCGGTTTTATCGGATTTAGCTCAAGACGTTTGTCGTAGAAGCGCTCGAGGTATTTTCTGCCGTCGAATCTTGGGCCATATATGCCCTGGAGGGAATGTGCAAGCTGCGTAATGTCGGTTGAATAAACTACAACGATGTTCTCTTGCTGAAACAGGGTTTTGGTCTGCTCAAGTACCTTTATGGCGAATTCGGGCCGGCAGCGGTCGAGTTCGTCGATAAAGATGACGGCTCGGTCGGCAATCTTGGGTAGATTGCTCTTAATGAGCTCGTCAATTTTGCCTCGAAGCTCTCTCTCATTTTTGTACTGTTCGAGAAAATCGGTTCCGCTGAAATTTTCAATGACCCCATTGATGTCACCGCCATATCCGACAAGGGAAGCGGCGGCTTCTATGGCGCCAATGATTCCCTTTCTGAAATCCTCTCCACCCTTGACGCTCTTCTCGCCTGTAGTGCTAGCGATAGAGGCTAATATTGGCAAGATCGGATTGTCGAAATGGTCGTCCTCCCATGCGTTGAAATAAATGGGGAGGTATGGTTTCTTGTGTAGTTCCTCGTCGATATTACCGAATGTTGTGCTTGGTTTTGCGCTGTCCTGGCTAAGTGCCGGATTTGTCATTTGCAAGGCTCTTGCAACTTGCTTTACAAAGAATGACTTGCCAGAGCCCCAAGGTGCATCGATGACAAAGGTATACGGAGGCTCAACCGCAATGAGCATCTTTAGAAAGTCCTCGATTTCTCTCTTGCGGTGAAGCGGGTCCTGGGTAAGAGCGTCTTCAATTGCTTTCGGTGTAGGTTCTTCGTCGACTCGTTTCATGGTGACTGCCTTCTTTCTGTGGGCGGGGTTTCGTTTCGGTCTTATTCGTTCTGTAAATAGGATCGAAGGGTTTCTTCTTGTCTAACTTTCATCCGTAGGTTTTACCCTTTAAGTGTTTAACAATGCCTAGACCTGCTATTTTCCATACGCAGTGAAGTGGTATGGTGCTTGAGCTTATGCTGATTTCTATTTGTGTTGGGAGATTGATGGTTAACAAGTCCCGAGAGGGCAGGGACGGTGGGTTTGAAACCTCCGATGTCCTGATCACGGTTTTAACCTCTGCGGCCCTTCCGGTCGCCTCGCGCATCCTTACGCTTGCCTTTGGGGATAATTCCTTGTGGTCTGTCGACCGATTGTTCATTATCTATTTTGCATCATTTTCAGGATGGATATTGAGAAGTTATCTCCAGCTTGTCGTGGAGAGAAACGGAATGAGGGATAAAGGCTATACGTTTATGGATTCAGATGCGGCGGGGAATGCCATTTGGACGTTTCCCGTTGCTCTTTCTCTATTTTGTTGGAATCTAATACCAGGCTTAATCTCACTTCTTGCTATCTATTGTGCCGCAGCTTTTCTGCTTTGGAAGTATCGGAATGTCTTTTGCATCGACGTAGGAAGAATGGTATTTATCGGGTTGTGTACGCTTCTTTCCGTGCTTTTCGTGGAAGCGTTCTGTGCAGTCTATTTGTCTGATTCGGTATCTGAAATATATCAATTTGTTATCTATACGTTTACGTTGGTTTTTATTATTTCGTTTAATTTTGCGCTCGATCGCTTTCGAATAAAACGCTTCGGTCGCAGGAAATAGGACCCGTGATCTTATAAGGGTATGAGGACAACATGGACACTTCTACAAAAAATCAAACGCTCGTATATCGCTTTGTCGATGTAGATCCCGAAGAAGGCCTGGACGCCAAGGACCTTTCTAAGTTCCTAAGCCAATTTGACGGACTGATAAAAGAGGTCGCAAAAGAGTCGGGCTCCTTAGAAAAAACGACTATAAAAGTGCGTCCCTTTAAAGAAGGCTCTTTTATTACGGAATTCGTGATCCATTGTGTGCCCGGATTGATTGACGCGTTAAACAGTGACGCTATATCTGCAATTAATAATGCCGGCGGTCTTGTGGAGGTTCTATTTGCTATAGCGCACATAATTAAAAAGTTAAAGGACATATCTCTAAATATAAGCCAACTGACAATGGAACTTTCGTATATGGAGAGGGTTCGGACGCAGTCGTTGTTCCCGTTGAGATCCACGCGCTAGTCCAGTCCCCAGAAATCGCTGAGAAATTTTCTAAGGTTATCACTGGTCCGATGAAAACATTCAAGAGGCCTTCGAGGGAGATTGAGATTAAGATTGCCGGTAGTAAGGCTTCAGAGGATGCTATTTCTTTTTCTTCAAGCGAGGCGACTTATTTTGACAGCTATAAAGACGAAGCTTTAAAGGCAACGCAGGAAGAGACGGTTGAGTATTCGTCCCACAATATCTGGGTTCGACCGTTATTTGGTTCCTACGGTGGAGATGTTTCCGGATATACATTTGAGTCGGGCTACGAGGACGAGCAACGAACATACAATAAGGTTCAAATAGACGACCGTGATTTTCTCGAACGTGTGCGAGATGGTGAGTATCGCTTAAATAGTGGCGACCTAATGCGTGTCGATATGACCATTAAAGAGGTCATTAATTTGAGGACGCAAAAAGTCCGAACCGCCGCATGCCATATAACTAAAGTTAGAGATTACCGTCCGATGAAAAGATGTGAACAGCTGACCTTTGCTGATTTTGTTGATGGGGAAAATAATGACTGACGTGCCGAATCAGGCAAATCGATTTGCCCGGACATTGAATGTAATTCTGCATCTGCCGCAATAGCGACGAAAACAGGTTACTATGTTAGTAGTGATGCAGTCATCGTTGACTCTAAGCGAGGCGATGACAAAGGAGGGTCGTTGTTCGGTTGTTGCCGGCAACGGCTCTTTGATTTTAGGAGTTACTTTTGCGATGGAATTATAGACTTTCGCTCAACTTATCGAACTTCTAGAGAGTCATGGCGTTCTAACTGATGCCGCTGCGCTAGATTGCCTGAGACGCGAAATGAATATTTGCTCGTCGGAGTACTGCTGAATATTGGGTCACCTGTGCGGTTCGAATTTTCAATTGTCGAGCAGCTTTTGTCTTTGATGAAGTCTTATAATTCTAGCAAAAACCAAACATATGTTCTATACTTATGGAAGTAGACTTGTTTGGAGGCGTTAGATGGAAGTCGGAAGAGATGACATTGTAGACAGCGTTGTACGTCTGATAAATGGGGTGGGGCGTAGCCCATATTTATTCGTCGGCTCGGGCTTTTCCCGTAGATACATGGGTACCGACGATTGGGTTGGCTTGTTAAGGCACCTCTGTTCCCGTCTTTCCGATGATCCCTTTCGGTTTGACTCGTACCTGGCACGTTGTCCAGATGAGTCTGACAATAGCGCATTGCCCTCTGCCGCGACGATGCTTGATAAGGATATGCGCATAGCTGTTCTTGAGGACCCTCGATTCGCTTCTTTTAGAGACGATCATGCAGAGGACATTCGTCAGCGCAAATCTGTTTTAAAGATTATGGCGGCCGAGAGGTTATCTTCGTTCAAACCTGACCATATGACGCATGAACTTGATATCTTGAGAGAGGTCGGCAGGCGGCGTATCTCTGGAGTCATTACAACCAACTATGACTGTCTACTGGAGTCACTGTTTCCAGAGTTTAAAGTTTTTGTAGGTCAGGATGATCTTGTCTTTCATAGAACTTTTGAAATGGGAGAGATCTATAAGATCCATGGGTCTATGGATAATCCTGAATCTATGGTTCTTGAGGAGGCAGATTACGCAAAACTCGCCGAAACCCAGGATTACTTGGCAGCCAAGTTGCTAACTATTTTTATGGAATACCCAATTATTTTTATCGGCTATTCCCTTAATGACCCCGATATCCAAGCTATCCTCATGTCGATTTCACGCTGCCTCGGTTCAAATAATCTCGCATTGCTCAAAGAGCGTTTTATTTTTCTAACTAGGGGCGAAAACGCAACCTCGACACATTCGATTACATTTCCGGGTATCGGCGAGATAAGCATGACCGAGATTAGGACGAATGATTTTGGCGCAGTGTATGAAGCAATTGGGCATTCCAAATGCTCCTTCTCGCCCAGGATCATTCGTGAGCTGCGCAGGAGTATCTACGCCCTGGCAGATAAGGGCGAGCCAAATGATTCTCTGGTAGTCGAAGCGAGTTTTAGCGACCTCGAGAGACTTCCGGAGGGACAGCATCTTGTGCTGGGCATCGGTGTCGCAAATGCATCTTTGGGCCACGGTCATATGGTCAAAGCCGAGCTTTTATATCGCGATGTCGTATTCGATGATGAACATGTCGCTCCCAAACTTGCCGTCGAGGAATATCTTCCTGCGCTGCTTGCTTCCAACTCGGGTGGTTTGCCCATGTACAAGTATTTAAGCGCATATTCTGGGGAAGTCCTTAACCCGAGGATATTAAAGGAATTAGATGAGAAAAGAGATCTGGACGCTTTTCTTAACAACAGCCTGCGAAAGGCAAAAGATAGCTATCATCTGTCGGGAATTAGACACTCGGTTAAGTCTGTTATAGCTAACGAAGGCTTTAAGGAAGCATTTAAAAAGTTAGTTTTACTTGAGGAGGATGAGCTCGATTTAAGTGAGTTGCTCGAGTATCTGAGGGCGCTCATCACGGACGATCGCAAGATAATCCACGGTAATAGCGAGCTAAAACGGCTTATTAGAATGTATGATTTTCTTAAGTACAAGAAGGCCTTCGACATATCGGCTACTAGTGAGTAATCCCACCTAGCGTCTATGAAGAAGGCCGTCTTTGTAAACTATGGCATCTGAGCGTATAGTGCGAACACCACGTGCAAATGCATACTTAATATAACGCTTTCTGCTTGAAATCACAATGGTGTCTGTTTCGACCTGCCAATCAAGGGAAGATGGTGTAGAGTATCTTCCTGCAATACAAAAGCTCTTTGGGAGCTTTAAGGGTGACGCTTTCAAACTGAGAGTCTTGCCCTTTTTTATGCGTGCAATGCCTGATATGCTAGCCAGACATCGTTTGATTTGGTTGAAAATCATGTGTGTCTTGATTTGAATTACATGATTGTCGCTTGCCTCAAATTTGCAGCTTTGACTTACGGATTGATAATCAGTAGCCTATCTAAAAAGCGGTATTGACGAGGGTAACCTACGGGTTCCGCGTCCAGAGGAAAGGCGGCTGTTCTTCTTGGGATGGCTGCCTTTCCTCTTTTTAGGAACCGCGATGGCGGCTGACCGGGAGACCTACCGCGGCGACCTCTCTGGCGTCCCTGAAGATCTGCATGCCCCCCTGTCTTCTTTGGGCTTTCATGAGATAGAAACGACTGGGGTTGGGAACAAGATGGATGCGCTTCTTAGTTACATAGCTGCTTTTTAAGAGCTACTCCCTAAAAGTGAAGATAATTTCTACTTGTGGCAGTGCCTGTAGACTAACAAGGGATATCGGCTAAATTAAAGTTAATTGCGGTGGAAGCCTTCGGGTGATACCTGAAGAGGGTTGATGCGTCGGCCCTCTTTTTTGTAATATGAGAAAGCCATTGTCAATAGGCATGTTCGTTCGAGCCCG
>OLPH01003585.1_pt1 | contig 10600 bp, 6 predicted proteins | sample 1672951 | NCBI WGS metagenome assembly OLPH01 (sample SAMEA3136740, study PRJEB25190) | human gut metagenome
CGATCTCCGATGGGCTGGAACAGCTGGAACTGCTGGGCGCGCGACGTCACGCAGGAGCAGGTGCTCTCGTCGGCGCGCGCGATGGTCGAAAGCGGACTCGCCGACCACGGCTGGTCCTACATCAACATCGACGACGGCTGGCAGGGCCGGCGCGGCGGCCGCTACAACGCCATCCAGACCAACGACAAGTTCCCCGACATGAAGGAGCTCTCGGAGCAGGTACACGCCATGGGACTTAAACTCGGCATCTACTCCTCGCCCTGGATCGGAACCTACGCCGCGCACATCGGATCGTACTCCGACAACCCCGACGGCGAGAACCAGTGGATCAAGGATGGCAACCACAACGAGAATTTCCGCTACGAGAAACCCGGCGGCAACTACTGGCAGGACCGCAAGGAGATGTACCGCCACGGCGCCTACTCCTTCGTCGAGGCCGACGCACGCCAGTGGGCCGACTGGCAGATCGACTACCTCAAATACGATTGGAATCCCAACGATCTCTACCACGTAAAGGAGATGCACGACGCGCTTCGCGCAACGGATCGCGACATCGTATACAGCATCTCCAACTCGGCACCCTATGCCGACGCTCCGCTATGGGTGGAGTATACCGACTGCTGGCGCACCACGGGCGATATTCGCGACACGTGGAAAAGCATCTCATCCATCGGCTTCGAACAGCAGCGCTGGGCGCCCTTCTGCGGCCCCGGACACTGGCCCGACGCCGACATGCTCGTCGTGGGACTCGTCGGATGGGGCCCCAAGCTCCACTATACGAAGCTCACGGCCGACGAACAGTATACGCACATGTCGCTCTGGGCCATGCTCGCTTCGCCGCTGCTCATCGGCTGCGATCTGGCACGGCTCGATCCTTTCACGAAATCGCTGCTTACCAACGACGAGGTGATCGCCGTCAACCAGGATCCGCTGGGCGTGCACGCCGCGGCGATCTGGGAAAAGGAGGGACGGGTGATTTACGTCAAGCACCTCGAAGACGGTGCGATGGCCGTAGGGTTGTTCAACAAAACCCTCGAACCCGCGAAGATCGGTTTCACGCTCAAACAACTCGGCATCAGGGGTACGCAGGTCGTGCGCGACCTGTGGAGACAGAAAGACCTCACGACCACCGACAAGGGCTTCGAGACACAAGTCCCGCCCCACGGGGTGGTGCTGGTCAAGATCGCACCCGGAAATCCGACACGAAACGACCTGAAAAAATAGAACGGAGCTTCCTGCAAACGAAAAAGGATACGACGCACGTCGTATCCTTTTTCGTTTGCGGTCCCCCGAACGGGAAGCGTTCCGCCTACTTGCGCTTCGTGCCTTTCTTTCCGGAACGGCTCTGCGCCTCCTGCTGGCGCATCAGCTCTTCGTAGCGCAACTGGAACTTCGACTTCTTCTTGTTCTTCGCCTTGTTGGCGTTGGCCTCCATGACGGCGTGAATCTTCCCGTCGTCCACCATGCGGCGGATCAGGAAGGTCTGGGCGATGGTCAGCAGGTTGAACAGCAGGTAGTAGTAGCACAGACCGCTCGAATAGTCGTTGAACCAGCAGAGCATGAAGATCGGCATCATGTAGACCATCATGAACTTCATGCCCGCCATCTGCGGCTGTGCGGAGGCCGTCTGCTGATAGCTCATATAGGAGAACCCGAAGGTCGAGAGCGCCATGAGCAGCGCGAACAGACTCACGTGGTCGCCGTAGAAGGGGATCGAGAAGGGCAGATTCAGGATGCTGTCGTACGACGACAGGTCGTGCGCCCACCAGAGCGACTGCCCCCGCAACTCGATCGACGAGGGGAAGAAACGGAACATGGCGATCAGGATCGGGAGCTGGATCAGCATCGGGATGCACCCTCCCAGCGGATTGATGCCCGCCTTCTTGTAGAGGGCCATCATCTCCTGCTGCTTCTTCATCGCGTCGTCCTGCTTGGGATACTTGGCATTCAGGGCGTCGATCTCGGGTTTGATGATGCGCATCTTGGCCTGCGAGATATAGCTCTTGTAAGTCAGCGGCGAAACGATGATCTTGATGAGGATCGCCAGGATGAGGATGATCCAGCCGAAGCTCGGAATATACTGCCGCAGGAAATCGAAGACGGGGATCACCAGCCAGCGGCTCACCCACCCGATAATGCCCCAGCCCATGGGGATCAGCCGGTCGAGCAGCAGCGATTGGCCCTGTGCGTCGTCGATCTTCTTCAACACGGCGTACTTGTTGGGACCGAAGTAGAACGAGAAGTCGTACTGTTCGGTCTGGGCCGTATAGGGTACGGCCATCGTGGCCGAAAAAGCCTTGATAAGCCCCGAATCGGGCGATGCGGTATCGTACGCCACGTCGGCGTAGAGGAAGTCGTCGCGGGCGATGAGCACCGACGAGAAGAACTGCTGCTTGAAGGCGATCCACTCCACCGACGAAGAGATCTTCTCCTCCTTGGCCCCCTCGCTCATCGACAGGTCGTCGATCGACCCTTCGCCCGGAACGCGGTAGGCGACCGTCGTGTACATGTTCTCGTTCTTGAAACCGCGCTCGTTCCGGTAGGAGGTGTTGCTCCACGCGATGCCGATGCTGCTCTGGTTGGCCATGTAGGGGGCCATCCCGACCAGACGCACCGTGTAGTCGACCAGATAGTCGCGCGAGGGCGTCGCCTCGTCGTAGACCACGTAGCGGTATTCCAACGCCGCGCCCTCGGCGACGGGCAGCCGCATACGGACGATCTGCGCCGTGTCGGTACGGACGACCGGATCGGCCGTGAAGGTATATTCCGACGTATTGACCTTCACGTTGTTCAGGCCGTTTTTGATGAAAAACGACAGATCGAACTTCGCGCTTTCGGGGACGAACATCTCGATCGGTTCGTTGCGTTCGCCCTGACGGCCGTAACGGGTATAGTCTTTGAGCGTCACGGAGCGCACGATGCCTCCTCCGGTCGAAAAGCGCACCTTCATCACGTCGTTCTCTACGACGATCTCCTGCGGCGCAGCGTTCTTGGCCGCGGCGAGGAAATCACCCAGCACGGCCACTTCGCGTGCCAGACGAGTCGAATCGGGCGTCGCCGCACCGAGCGACTCCACGACCGGCGCTGCGGCCACGGCCGACGAATCGGGGACGACGGGCTGCGTCAATTCGGGGTGGGCCGCCTGATAAGCGGCCAGCTCCTCCTGATATTTCTGTTGCTGCCGGGAACTGTAAATCGTGAAACCGAAAAACAGAATCCCGATAAGTACGATGCCTATGATTGATTTTTTATCCATTCGAAATTTCTCGACGCGAGGGGATTAGTTACCACTGTATTTCAACGCCGCAGCCACGAAGGCCACGAACAGGGGATGCGGACGCTGCACCGTACTCTTGTACTCGGGATGATACTGCGTGCCGACGAACCACGGATGACCGGTCAGCTCGACCACCTCGACCAGCCCCGTTTCGGGATTGACGCCTGCGGGGATCATGCCGTGCGACTCGAAATCGCCCAGATAATCGTTGTTGAACTCGTAACGGTGGCGGTGCCGCTCGACGATGTCGGTCGCACCGTAAGCGGCGGCGGCTTTCGAATCGGGCCGCAACTGGCAGGGATAACCGCCCAGACGCATCGTGCCGCCCTTGGCCGTCACACCCTTCTGCTCCTCCATCAGGTCGATGACCGGATGTTTGGTCGAAGGCTCCATTTCGGTCGAATTGGCATCCTTCATCTTCAATACGTTGCGCGCGAACTCGATCACGGCGCACTGCATACCCAGACAGATGCCCATGAACGGCACGCCGTGTTCGCGGGCATACTTCACGGCCGCGATCTTCCCCTCGATGCCGCGGTTGCCGAAGCCCGGCGCCACGAGGATGCCGGCCATCCGGCCCAGTATCTCGTCGACGTTCGCATCGTCGATCTTCTCCGAATTGACGTAACGCAGCTTGACCTTGCAGTCGTTCATCGCGCCGGCATGGATGAAGGCTTCGCTGATCGACTTGTAGGCATCGGGCAGTTCGGTATATTTTCCCACCAACGCGATCTCGATCTTGTGGTGCGGATTCTTGACCTTCTCCACGAAAGCCTTCCACTGCTCCATATCGGGTTCGCAGTCGGCCGGAAGGTCGAGTTTCGAGAGCACCACCTCGTCCAGATGCTGATCGTGCATACGCAACGGCACCTCGTAGATCGTAGGCACGTCGATCGATTCCATCACGGCGTTGGCGTCGACGTTGCAGAAGAGCGCCACCTTGCGGCGAAGCCCCTGCGACAACGCCCGTTCGGTGCGGAGCACCAGGATGTCGGGTTGCAGACCGTTTTCCATCAATGCCTTGACCGAATGCTGGGTAGGCTTGGTCTTCAATTCGCCCGAAGCGGCCATGTAGGGGATCAGCGTCAGGTGCACGAGCGCCGTATCGCGGTAGCCGAGCGCATAGCGCAGCTGGCGCACCGACTCGATGAAGGGCAGCGACTCGATGTCGCCCACCGTGCCGCCCAGTTCGGTGATGATGATGTCGTAGACCTTCTGCTGCGCCAACAGTTGAATGCGCCGCTTGATCTCGTCGGTGATATGGGGAATGACCTGCACGGTCTTGCCCAGGTAATCGCCGCGGCGCTCCTTTTCGATGACGCTTTTATAGATTTTGCCCGTGGTGACGTTGTTGGCCTTCGAGGTGGTGATCGACGTAAAGCGCTCGTAGTGCCCCAGATCGAGATCGGTCTCCGTACCGTCTTCGGTGACGTAGCACTCGCCGTGCTCGTAGGGGTTGAGCGTCCCGGGATCGATGTTGATGTAAGGGTCGAGCTTCTGAATGGTCACCGTATAGCCGCGCGCCTGCAACAGGCGGGCGATCGATGCCGAGATGATGCCTTTGCCCAGCGAAGAAGCCACGCCGCCGGTAACAAAGATGTACTTCGGTTTTTTGAGTTTCATATCCTCTTTTGAACGTATATGGTCTGAAAAGTTTTTCGTTAATAACTCGTCCGCGGCCGCACCCTCGCAGGCACGGTCGGCCCCGCCGGCCGCAACGGCGGCCTATGCCTCGCGATCCTCCGACTCCCGGGCCGCTTCGCGGTCGATGAGCTTCACCTTCTCGATCGTGTCGGCCATTTCGCGCTTGGCGCGCTCGATCTTCTCGCGCACGTCGGCGATCAGCGCCTCGGCGCCTTTCGAATGGGCGAAGAAACCGATGTTGTTCTCCAACAGGGCGATGTCGGACTCCAACTGCTTCACCCGATTGTAGAGACGGTCGCGTTCGGTGCGGATCCGGCGGTCGCCCGACGCCTTGAAGGCCGAGACCTTCTCGCGGAACCGCGACATCGAACGGTCGCGCTCCGAACCGCGCAGCACCGAGAAGAGCGTATCGACGCACTCCTTGTAGCGCTTCTGTATCTCGTCCTTACGCTTGATGGGCACGAAACCGATCTCGCTCCAACGGCGCTGGAACTCCTTGATCATCTCGAAACCGCCCTCCTTGACGTCGGCTGCAGCCATTTCGTCCAGAAGCGCCTGCTTGCGGACGAGGTTCTGCTCGTACTGGCCGTCCACGTCCGAGAAGTGCGCCGCCTTGCGCTCGAAGAACTTGTCGCACGCGGCACGAAAACGCTTCCACACCTGATCGGAGTAACGGCGCGACACGGCGCCGATCTCCTTCCAGCGAGCCTGCAAGGCGATCAGTTCATCGGTCGTCTTCTTCCACTCCTCGCTCATCTGCAACGCTTCGGCCGCTTCGCACAGCTCGTTCTTCAATTGAAGGTTGTGCTCCATTTCGGTCTTCACGTCGGCATAGAAGCGGCGCTTGGCCTCGAAAAACCGGTCGCACGCCGTACGGAACCGCTCGTAGATACGGGTATTGTCCTTCTTCGGCGCGAAGCCGATCGTCTTCCACACCTTCTGGATCTCCAACAGACGGTCGCTGGCCCGGTTCCACTCCTTGCGCGTGGTGTAGAGCTGCTGGGCAAGCTCTTCGGTCTGCTCGCAGAGCCCCGCTTTCAGTTCGAGATTTTTCGTCTGCTCGGCCTTGATGTTCTCGAAGAAGGCCTGATGCTGCTTGTTTATACGGCTCGAAGCCTCCTTGAAACGCTCCCAAAGCGTCTCCTTGAACTCATTGGCGACGGGGCCCGTCTCACGCCACTCGTCGTGGAGTTTCTGCAATTTGTGAAATGCCTCCACGATCGACGGTTCCAGAACCAGCGCCTCGGCCGCTTCGCACAGCGCGAGCTTCTGCTCGTAGTTCTTTTTCAGATCGAGGTCGCGCAACTCCTTGTTGATCTTGATGAAGTTGTAGAAATTCTCGACATGCAGGTTGTAGGTCTCCCACAGATCCTTGACGTTCTGCTGGGGAACCAGCCCCGTCTCCTTCCAGCGCTGCTGCAATTCGCGGAACTTGGTGAACGTATGGTTGAGCGTCTCGTCCGAGTTGACCAGTTCCTTCAACTCCTCGATAATCTGCAACTTGATTTTCAGGTTGGCTTCCTTCTCGGCGTCGAGCGACGCGATGAACTCGTCGCGGCGGCGGCGGTACTCCTTGAACAGGTCTTTGAGCCGAAGCTCCTGAGCATCGGCAGCAGGCACGAACTCCGCTTCGTCGCCGCCGGCTTCGACAAAAGCCCTGCGCTGCGCCTCGACCTCGGCGCGGTGCGCCTTGTAGAAGGCTATCTTGACGGCTTCCACCACCCGGCGCAACGACTGTACCGGCTCCTCGTCGAGCATCTTGGCGAACAGGGAGACCATCTCCTCCTCGCTCCGGCCGTCGAAAAGCGCATCCGACGCTCCGGCCGCACCTTCGTCCACCGCTTCACCGTCTGCCGGCTCCTCCTCGTCGAGCCCCGCGCTCCGCGCGGCCAATGCAGCCTCCTCGTCCGCGAAATCGATCCCCTCGGCCGGTGCGGCGACCGCTTCCCCGGCAGACGCTACGGCCGGAACAGCCGTCTCCGGCTCTTCCACCGGTGCGGCCCCGACAGGCTCCTCCGTAGGAGCGGCAGCCTCCACGGGCGGCTCGGCGGCAGTCTCCCCGACGGCGGCCACCACGGGTTCCCCCGCGGGATCTTCGGCCGGTACGGCGACGGTTACAAGCTCCGCTGCGGGAGCCTCGGAAGCGGACGTTTTCTGCACATCTTCAGCATTGCTGACTTGTTCCTCCGGAACAGAGGGGTTGGTGATTTTAGTAGCCATCTTACGCTAAGTTTTGATTAACCATGGTATATACTCGCGCATATACATCTGGCAAAGATACCATTTTCAGAAGATTTTCACAATTTTTTTCGGGATTTTAACTATCTTAGCGGGAAATTAACGGCCGTTTTCGTCGAGCGAAGACAGCGACCGCCTGAGGGCCGAGCCGGACGCGGGAAACGAAGAGGCACATTCACACCAGCTACCGATTATGAGTCACCGCATTCTTTTGGTCGACGACGAAGACGACATCCTCGAATTCGTCCGCTACAACCTCCAACGCGAAGGTTACGAAGTGTTCACCGCCCGCGACGGCGCCGAAGGGGTCGCCCGCGCACTCGAAGTGCATCCGCATCTGATCCTGCTCGACCGGATGATGCCCCGCATGGACGGGCTCGAAACCTGCCGCCGCCTGCGCGAGCACGACGAACTGAAAGACACGATGATCGTCTTCCTCACGGCGCTGGGCGAAGACGAGCACCAGCTCACGGGATTCGCCGCCGGAGCCGACGACTACATCAGCAAACCGATCAAGATGCACATCCTGGTCACCCGTTTGAAAGCGATCCTCAAACGCATCGGCGCCGGCGATGCGGCACCCCGCGATACGGGCGGCGTCACGATCGATCCGGCCCGTTACATCGTCAAACGCAACGGGGAGGAGATCTCCCTGCCGCGCAAGGAGTTCGCGCTGCTGACGCTGCTGATGTCCGATCCGGGACGGCTCTTCTCGCGTGAGGAGATCTACTCCCGCGTATGGGGCGAGGACGTAGTGGTCGGCGACCGCACGATCGACGTCCACATTCGTAAACTGCGGCAGAAGATCGGCGACGAACACATCATCACCGTCAAGGGCGTGGGTTATAAGTACGAGAAATAACGCAGACAATGGTTGCGCAAAGCGCCCATCGCTCCGCCTTGCGAAAAATCGGGGAAGGAGAACGGGCGGCGGATGCACCGTCGAAAACGCGGGATTCTTCCCGAAGAATCGATCGGGAAGTTCTCCCCTTTCTCAGTTTTTCTTGTGCTTTTGGCTTGATCCAAAAGCACCAAAAGATCAAGCACCGCGAAAAGTAGCGGAAGCAGTGCGATCGGGCGGGCCGAGGGCCTGCCATGTACGGACGCAACCGAATAATCATCGTTGCACGAAGCGCACAACATCCTCCGCATTGCACCGGAGGCAGGAACAGATCGAACGGCGGTTCGAGCGCCCGGATCGGGTGTGCGCAAACGGCGTAGATCTTGCGTGCCCGCTCAGGGAGAACCGCCGTCCGATCCCGACGGAGGGGCCGGACACTTTTGGCGCCACCTTTTGGTGACAAAAGGTGGTAAAGATTTTCTTGTAGGAAATTCCCGAAGAGAAGGTCGGGATGTTTCCGACGCTTTCACAGCCAGATTCTGTTAAAAAATATGCGGTTTCGGCCGCGGCCGAAGAGCGGCAGCCCGCAGGCACATCCTCCGCCGGCCGCGGGCTGACAAACGGCGGTAGGGGCATATATTCCCGACAATCTGTATACGATTCTCGCACCGCCCTCCAAGGCGTCCTTCCCAAGACGACAGAAAGTGTCATTCCGGACAAGGGGAACGACGCGCGGAAATCATCGACCGGAACACCGCGGTACCCGCGCCGTGCAACCCCGTTCCGTAGCGTCCTGCCTGCAACGACTTTCCGTTTCGGACGAATTGCTGTCCGAAGCATCGCTTTTTGACGAAAAATCATTCGCTTCTCGGAAACTTTCACTATTTTTGACAAAAATCCGACAATCAGTAATTAAACGAACAATAGACATGGTTATCTTAGTACTCAACTGCGGCAGTTCCTCTATCAAATACCAGGTGATCGACATGGAGCAGACCGGCAGCACGCTGCTGGCCAAAGGCTTGGTCGAACGCATCGGACTCAGCGACGGCGTCCTCACCCACAAACCCGTCGGACGAGAGAATTTCGAGCTGCACCGCGCCATTCCCGACCACACGACCGGCATCCGCCTGGTACTCGACGCGCTGACCGATCCGGCGCACGGCGTCGTCGGGTCGCTCGACGAGATCAAAGCCGTCGGTCACCGCGTGGCGCACGGCGGCGAATTCTTCCCCCAAAGCTGCATCGTCGACGAAGATGTGAAGCGGAAGATCCGCTCGCTGTTCGAGATCGCCCCGCTGCACAACCCCGCCAACCTCGAAGGCGTGCTTTCGATCGAAAAGGTCCTGCCGGGCGTGAAGCAGGTCACGGTGTTCGACACCTCGTTCCACCAGTCGATCCCGGCGGCGAATTACATGTACGCCCTGCCCCACGCCTATTACGAGAAATACCGCGTGCGCAAGTACGGCTTCCACGGAACCAGCCACAAGTATGTGGCCAAGGTGGGCGCCGAACTGGCCGGACTGGATTTCCACAACTCGCGGATCATCACCTGCCACATCGGCAACGGCGGTTCGGTGACGGCGATTCTCAACGGCAAGTCCTACGACACCTCGATGGGCTTCTCGCCGCTCGACGGCCTGGTGATGGGCACGCGCTGCGGCCAGGTGGACGCCAGCGCCATCACGTTCATCGGCGAAAAGGAGGGCATGAGCTATGCCGAGCTGAACACGATGATGAACAAGAAGTCGGGCGTGCAGGGCCTCACGGACATTTCGAGCGACATGCGCGACATCGACCGCGCCTACGACGAGGGCAATCCCCGCGCAATCCTGGCGCGCGATATGTACTACGGACGCATCAAGAAGTTCATCGGCGAATACGCCGCCGAAATGGGCGGTGTCGACATGATCATCTTCACGGGCGGCGTGGGCGAGAATTCGTGCGAAATGCGCGAGGCGGTCTGCACCGGACTGGAGTTCATGGGCGTGAAATTCGACCCTGCGGCCAACAAGGGCGCGCGCGGCGTGAACAAGATCCTCTCGGCGGCGGATTCGAAAGTCAAGGTAGCCACCATCGCCACCAACGAGGAGCTGGTGATCGCCACGGACACCTACAATCTGGTAAAATAACGTCCGCATCCCGGCCGCATGCGATAAGCCCCTCCCGAGGGAGGGTTTTGGGGTGGGGTCGGGCTTGCAAACGACGCCGGCGGCGGCGGCAACGACCGCCGACAGCATAGAGGCAAAACAACAAAGCATATATCAATTTTAAACGTAACAACACCATGATTCAGCATCTTACCGAAATCGTCGAGGAGGCGAGGAAACAGGGTAAAAAACGTCTTGCCGTAGCTTACGGACAGGATTCGCATACGCTGGAAGCGGTCTACGAAGCCTATAAGGAGGGTCTCGTGGAGCCTACGCTCTTCGGCGACAAGGAGGTTATCAAACAGGTCTGCCAGGAGAACGGCATCGACATCAACGCCTTCAACATCGTCAACGAACCCAACGATGTGAAATGCGTCCAGCAGGCCGTCGCATCGGTCGTTTCGGGCAACGCCGACGTTCTGATGAAAGGTCTGGTCTCGACCGACAAAT
>OLPH01003589.1_pt1 | contig 10592 bp, 11 predicted proteins | sample 1672951 | NCBI WGS metagenome assembly OLPH01 (sample SAMEA3136740, study PRJEB25190) | human gut metagenome
TCATTACCATCGACAAGGGATCTATTATCAATGACAGCGTCGTCGGCTATGTGGGAGGGCATATCCATGAGAAGGCATGATTTCGGATATTTCTTCCACGAGGGAATTTCCAATATGTTCAGCCACGGCTTCATGTCTTTTGCGGCCATCGGCATTACGGTGGCGTGCCTTTTGATCATGGGGACGTTTACGCTGGTGGCGGTGAACGCGGACAGCCAGCCCTATACTGCCCACTTCGACGCCGGCTGCGGCCTGGCCTGGGACCTGATCTCCGGCCAGCAGCACGACTTCGGCGGCGGGAGCCAGCTGCCCCCGTACAGCGCGTTTTTCTGGAAGATGGAGCGGTAAGATCAAAAAATGTCCCCCTGCCATGGCAGAGGGACATTTTTTGTGTGTTTTTGCGTGTTTGGGAACTCAGCGCGCCCCATTGGAAAACAGCGCGGCCAGGGACTGGGGAAACGGCGGGCGGCAGATCCCCTTTTCCGTGATGATGCCGGAGATCAGGCTGTGGTGGGTGACGTCAAAGGCCGGATTGAAGCACTTCACCCCGGCGGGGGCCATGGGCTCCCGGTACCACAGGGAGCGGATCTCCTCCGGATCCCGCTGCTCGATGGGGATGTGGTCCCCGTCGGGACAGTTCAGGTCGATGGTGGAGGTGGGCCCCAGCACATAGAAGGGGATCCCGTAGTGTTTGGCCAGGATGGCCACTCCGCTGGTGCCGATCTTGTTGGCGGCGTCGCCGTTGGCCGCCACCCGGTCGCAGCCTACAAAGCAGGCCTGGACCCATCCGTTCTTCATCACCATAGAGGCCATGTTGTCACAGATCAGGGTGACGTCCACCCCCGCCTGATGCAGCTCCCAGGCGGTGAGCCGGGCCCCCTGGAGCAGGGGCCGGGTCTCGTCGGCGAACACCCGCAGGGGGATCCCCCGTTCCCCGGCCAGCAGGATGGGACCCAGGGCGGTGCCGTATCGGGAGGTGGCCAGAGGCCCCGCGTTGCAGTGGGTCAGCACCCCGTCCCCCGCCTTCAGCAGGGAGAGCCCGTGCTCCGCAATGGCGCGGCACATCTCCTCATCCTCCCGGCGGATGGCCCGGCTCTCCGCCTCCAAAGCGGCGGCCAGCTCCTCCGGGGCGCCTCCGGCCAGTCCGGAGGCGCGGTCCATCATGCGCTCCACTGCCCAGGACAGATTGACCGCCGTAGGGCGTGAGCTGACAAGTATTTTCCCTTTTCGGTCTAATTCTCTCAAAAGTCCGGGGGTATCCAGCCCCGCCCGCTCCATTTGACGGGCCAGGGCGGACAGGCAGAACCCAGCAAAGACGCCGATGGCGGGCGCGCCCCGCACCCGGAGGGTCCGAATGGCCTCCACCATCTCCTTCAGGTCCCGCACCGTGCGGTACTCCACCCGGCCGGGCAACCGCGTCTGGTCCAGCAGGACCACGCTCTCCCCGTCCTCTCCCAGGCGGACATTCTCCGGCTGGCTCTGTGCCGTCATACGCTCTCCTCCTCTGTTCTGGGCCCCGCCAGGACCGCATACCGGCCCGCCAGACCCAGCAGGGCCGTCTCCTGGGCCTCCGTCAGCTCCACACCGCCCCCCAGCAGCTGGACGTTGGCATAGATCCTGGCTGTCTGCTCCACCGTCTCCATCCGGTCAAAGGCGGACCAGAGATCCGGCCCCCAGGTCAGGGCCCCGTGGTTGGCCAGCAGCACCGCGCTGTGGTCCCGCACAAAGGGGCGGACGCTGTCCGGCACCTCCTGGGTGGATGGGAGGGCAAAGGGGGCCACCGGAACCTCTCCCAGGCCGCTGATGGTCTCGGTGAGGTACCGCTCCCTCAGCGGGCGGCGGCAGACGGCGAAGGCGGTGGCCATGGGGGGATGGGCGTGGACCACGGCGCGGACATCGGGGCGCTCCCGGTAGACCAGCAGGTGCATAGGTATCTCGGAGGAGGGGTGCCTTTCCCCCTCCAGCACCTCCCCGGACAGGGCGCACCTCACCAGCATCCCGGGACGCAGCCGCCCCTTGCCCACCCCGGAGGGGGTGACCAGGATCTGGTCCTCCCCCAGCCGGAGGGACACGTTCCCGTCGTGGCCCACAGTGTACCCCCGCTGGTACAGCAGACGGCACACCTGGCAAAGCTCCTCCCGGGCGGCGGCCTCAGCCGCCCGCTCCGCCTCAGACAAAGATCTCGCTGGGGGCCCGCCGTCCGGCATACTGGTCCTCCAGCTCATGCTGGTGGTAGAGATACCCCTCGTGGTCAAAGTACTTGGCCCCGGTGGGACACTTCTTCACGCAGGCGCAGCACTTGATGCACTTGCCCACCACGTTGGACACGTCCTCGGGATCGATGGAGCCCATGGGGCACAGCCGGGCGCACAGGCCGCACTTGACGCACTTGTCCGGGTCGGTCTTGGGCTTGGCCTTCAGGAAGTCCTTGATGGGCTCGCCGTGGCGGTCCCGGGGGGTGTAGTAGGGCCGGATGGGGTCGCAGCCGTTCACATGGACCGCCTCTCCGGGAAGCTCTGTCAAGCCTCTCACCTTGTCAGCTGTTTTCTCGCCAAGCTCACCCACCAGGGCCATATCCTCCCCGTCCGGACGGCCCGCGCCCAGAATACGGGAGAAGGAATGCTCGCCCACAAAGGCCCCGGCGGACACGGGGCAGAAGCCGTTGTCCCGCAGGACGTTGCGCAGCTCCATCAGTCCGTCGTCATAGTTGCGGTTGCCGTACAGCACCACCGGGACGGCCAGGGTCCCCTCCCCATGGATCATATCCCGAATGTAGGGCAGCAGCAGATTGGGCACCCGGCCGGCATAGACCGGGGTGCCCACCACCGCCAGATCCTCCGGGCCGAAGGACAGGGCCTGCTTCCGGGCCTCGGGCAGGTTGAAGCAGCAGGCCTCATACCCGGCCCCCAGCCGCTCCGCCAGATCCTTCGCCAGGGTGGTGACCACCTTCTCCGTGGTCCCGGTGCCGCTGAAATAGACGGCGTGTACCGTTTTGATGTTCATGTCCGTTCCTCCTCTGTGTCGTTCCGTTCTCTGTGCTGTGGAAGTTCCACCCCATCCGGGGCAGAACTTCTGAAAAGGTTTTTCACTTTACTGCATATTCTCCCGGTCCGCGCTCAGTCCAGCGCCCAGGTGACCACGCTGGTCTCCGCCACATACTGGGCCTTGACCTGGCCCAGCCGGGCCATGTGGCTGGTGGCCATGTGGGCCTTCTGGGCCTCCGTCCCGGTCCACCGCTCCACCAGGAGCAGGGTGCCGTCCTCCTCCTCCGGGAGGTAGTAGCGGTAGTCCAGGCACCCCTCCTCCCGGCGGATCTGGTCCAGGATCCCGGACTCCCGCATCATCTGCAGAAACGCATCCCGCTGTCCGGGAAGCATGGTATAGGTCACTTGAAACAGCATCATTGCTTTTACACTCCTTTTCCTTCCGCCGCCGCGGCGGCTCAGCTTTGCATCCGGCGGAACGACAGATAGCCCTCCAGGATCAGGGAGGCCGCCACCGCGTCCACCGTCTTTTTCCGCTTCTTTCCGTTCTTCCCCGCGTCAAACAGGATCCGGTGGGCGTCCACCGTGGTCCGGCGCTCATCCCACAGCACCGGCTTCAGGCCGGTGGCCTCCTCCACCCGGCCGGCAAAGGTCCGGTACAGCTCCGCCCGGGGGCCCTCTGTCCCGTCCATATTCCGGGGAAAGCCCATCACCAGCTCGTCCACCTGATAGGTCTGGACCAGCTTGACCAGCTCCTCCAGCACCACCTCCGCCTTCCGGCTGTGGATGGTGGTCACATCCCCCGTCAAAAATCCGGTGGGGTCGGAGACCGCCACCCCGGTGTGGGCGTCGCCGTAGTCAATGGCCATGATCCGCACACATCCGCCTCCTCTCTGCTTCTTTCTGCTATCACTATACAAGAAACGGCGGCAAATTACAAGCGCCTCCGGGGAAAAGAGTCCCCCTCATTTCAGGGCGTCGGACACCCGGAGCACCAGGTCCTCGTGGGTGCGGTCCACCAGATGGGTATAGATCCGCCCCGTGGTGGCTGGGGTGGAGTGGCCCAGGGCCTTCCCGATGTCGAACAGGGAGGCCCCCTGACAGGAGGCGATGGTGGCAAAGGTGTGCCGCAGGCCGTGGAAGGTGAGGCGGGGCAGGTTGTTCCGGCGCACAAAGCGGGTGAAGGCCAGGGAGAGGGCGTTTGGGGAGTAGGGCGCCCCCTTGTGATCCAGGATCACATGGTCCGTCCGGTTGAAGACAGCGCCCTGCCGGGCCCGTTCCTCTTCCTGCCGCTCCTGCTCCCGCCCCAGCAGCAGGAGGACCTCCTCCGGGAGGTAGAGGGTGCGCACCGAGGCCCGGTTCTTGGTCTCCTTCTGGACGATGGTGGCCCCATAGGCGGTGCGGGCCTCCCGCACCAGGACCAGGCGGCGGCGGAAGTCCACGTTCTCCCACTTCAGGCCGCAGATCTCCTCCCGGCGCATCCCCAGGCTGCCCGCCATCTTCACCGCCAGCTCCAGGATGTGCCCCTCGATAAGCTGATAGAGCTGTTTCAGTTCCTCATTGTCATAAAAGAAGGCCTCCTTGACCCGGGACCGCGGCGGCTCCACCCGGTCCATGGGCGAGGCCAGAAGCATATCCTGCCGCACCGCGGAGCGCAGGGCGCTGGAGAGAAGGTCGTGGTGCCGCCGCATGGTGTTGGAGGACAGCCCGGCCGCCTGCTGGGTGTCCGTGTAGTACCGCTGGATCCGCTTGGCTGACAGGCGGCTCATGGGAATCCCACCCAGGGCAGGCAGGATGTGGTTGTCTATGATCTTCTGATAGGCGTACACGGTGGTCTCCGCCCGGTTGGGCCGGACGATGGACTCCATCCAGTACTCCAGCCAGTGGGCCAGGTCCATCTCCTCCCGGACCTCCTCCTGTGGCTCCCGCGCCTGCCGCTCCCGCTGGGTGTGAAAGTCCCTCAGCCCGTTCCGGGCGGCCGTCAGCGTGGGAAAGGTCCGGTACTGCTTGATCCGCTTCCCGTTCTCGTCCCGGCCCAGCTCCATGCTGACATAGTAAAGCTGCCGCACATCGTCATAGGATATATTCCGTTCTACTGCTTTTCTTGCCATGGTGGTCTCCTCCTTGATTTCTCTCTTTGGGATGGAAGGCCCAGAAGGCCCGCGCAACGCTAGCATAACAGAGAGAAAGTTCAGGCAAAAGAGCAGAAAAGCCTCCGGCCCCGCGGGGCCGGAAGACGGCCGAACAGGCCGCAGCCGCTTTTTCAAAACGGATCGAACTTTATTCCATTTGGAACTGCTTCCGGTGGCAGAGCCAGTCGCACACCGGAGCGGCGAACAGGAAGAAGGAGAAGGGGATGGCCAGGGCGGAGGCCCCCATGGCCTCCAGGGGCACGCTGCCAGCGATGGACCAGGGCACCACCGCCGCCAGCACGATGGCCGTATTCCCCAGGGCCTGGGACAGCAGAAGGCCGTCCTTCCCGCTGCGGCGGAAGCTCTCCCCCATCATCTGTCCGGTGAGCACCAGGGCGATAGACTGGTTGCACAGCAGGGCCGCGGAGGCCACAGACACCGCCGCCGTAGTCACATACAGGCCGGTCCTCCGGGCCATGCGCTCCAGCCGCGCCTTCACCGGCTCCAGCAGCTCCGCCCCGTTCAGGATCCCGGAGGAGGCGCAGGAGAGCAGCACGATGCACATTCCATTCACCATGGACAACAGGCCGCCGCCGGACAAAATGCCCGTCAGCTCCGGCTGCTCCACCACATATCCGGCCACGCAGCTCCAGGCCACCTCTGCCAGCGGCCTGCCCTGCTCCCACACGGCCAGCACCGCCGCCGCGCCGCAGCTGACCAGGATGGACCGGGCCGCGCTGACCTTGAAGAAGGGCAGCACCAGCAGGATGACCGCCGGCAGCACCACGGTCCAAGACAGGTCAAAGCCCTCCTCCAGGGCGGTCAGAATGGTCTGGTCCACCCGCTGGATGGGGTGCAGCAGGGAGATCCCCCCGTAGAACGCCAGGGAGAGCGCCAGGGGCAGGGGCGTGGTCCGCCACATCCGCAGCTGAAAGCTGTGCTGCTCCACCCCCGCCAGGGCGGCGGTCAGGGCCGCTGAGGAGGAGGCTGGGGACAGCCGCTCCCCCAGATAGGCCCCGGACAGCACCGCGCCCCCTGTGACGGCCAGGCTGGCCCCGCCGCTGCGGGCGATGGCGGCCAGGATCACCCCCGCCGTCCCCGCCACGCCGAAGGAGCTGCCGAAGGCCATGGACAGGGCGGAGGCCAGCAGGAAGGCCGCCAGATAGAAGGCGCTGGGGTGCATCCACTCCAGGCCCGTGTGGACGAAAAAGGCGATGGTCCCGCTGGCCCGCCACAGGGCGGTGAGAAAGCCGATGAGCACCAGGATGCGCAGCACCACCAGCGAGGTGCGGGCCCCCTCCCCCGCCATCCGGACCAGCGCCCGGAGGCTCAGCCCCCGGCGCAGCCCCACCAGGGTGAAGCACACCAGCCCCAGGGCCAGCCCCCAGGACAGGGACCACCCCAGCGCCATACAGGCGAAGGTCCCAACCAGAAATACAGCAAATGCGGCCAGAAGCTCCACGGTCCTATCCCCTTCTTTGGGCCCTCCGGCACCCCAGAGGGCCGCTTGTTGATGTCGTCTTTAGTATAGAGGAAAATATCCCGTTTGTCGAATGATTCTTTTTGTACTTCTCCAGCCTGAGCGCGGCCTTCAGTCCACCTCCCCCTCGAACACGGTCACCGCCGGGCCGGTCATCCAAATGTGCCCGCTGTCCCGGTCCCAGTCCAGCTCCAGCACGCCACCCGGCAGCCGCACCGCGGCCCGCCGTCCGCACCGGCCGGTCCTGACCGCCGCCGCCAGCACCGCGCAGGCCCCCGTCCCGCAGGCCAGGGTGATCCCGCTCCCCCGCTCCCACACCCGGGCCTCCAGCCGCTCCCGGGTCCGGGCCGCCGCGAACTCCACGTTGATCCGCTGGGGGAACGCCCCGCTCCCCTCCAGAATGGGCCCCACCCGCTCCAGGGGGACCGCCTCCGGCGCGGGGCAGAACACCACCCCGTGTGGGTTGCCCACATCCACCGGCCAGACTGTATAGGTCTCCCCCTCCGCCTCCACGGACACCGCGGGGGACAGCGCGGGGATCCCCATATCCACCGTGACCTGCTCCACCCGTCCGCCCCGGACCTGCAGCTCCAGCACGCGGGGGCCGGCGTCGGTGTCGATGGTCAGGCAGGTCTTGCGGGTCAGCCCCTTGTCATAGACATACTTGCCCACACAGCGGATCCCGTTGCCGCACATGGCCCCCCGGGAGCCGTCCGCGTTGCACATCTCCATGGTGAAGTCCCCGTCCCGTCCGGGACGGATGCAGATCACCCCATCGCCCCCCACCCCGAAATGCCGGTCGGACAGGCGCACCGCCAGCCCCGGCAGATCCTCCGGGGCGCCCTCCAGACCGTTCAGATAGATGTAATCGTTCCCAAGCCCGTGCATTTTGGTAATGTGCATCGTCCACCGCTCCTTTCCATACGGGAAAGGCTATGCGCCCGGCGGCCCGGGTATGACAGAAGGCCCGGCAGCCTTCCCCGCCCCGTTTCCCTCTGTCCCTTTTTGTGGAAACGCCCACATCCCCCGCACCTGCCGCCCCCGAACTTTGTCACATTAAAGACTTGCATTTTCCCTGCCCAGGGAGTAACTTAAATGTATTATCTACCCCGGTACACCCCCCGCAGGCACGGCGGCGGACCAGGCCTCTCCCGGCAGCCGCCGCCCGCTCTTCTTCCCCTCTGGCCGGGCGGTCAGACCACACAGTATGGAAAGGATTGAACCTATGAGCGTCAATATCACAGAGATCTTCGGTTCCAATGTATTCAGCACCGATGTGATGCGGGAGCGGCTCCCCAAGGGCGTGTTCCGCGAGGTCATGGACGTGATGGAAAACGGCGGCAACATCAGCATCGAGACCGCCGACATCGTGGCCAACGCCATGAAGGACTGGGCGGTGGAAAAGGGCGCCACCCACTATACCCACTGGTTCCAGCCTCTCACCGGCATCACCGCGGAGAAGCACGACTCCTTCCTCACCCGCCCGGAAAACAGCCGCACCCTGCTTCAGCTCACCGGCAAGCAGCTGATCATGGGGGAGTCCGACGCCTCCTCCTTCCCCTCCGGCGGGCTGCGCTCCACCCACTACGCCCGGGGCTACACCGCCTGGGACATGACCTCCCCCGCCTTCGTCAAGGAGATGACCGCCGGCACCATCCTGTGCATCCCCACCATTTTCGTCTCCTATCACGGCGAGGCGCTGGACAAGAAAACCCCTCTGCTGCGCTCCATGCAGGCCCTCAGCACCCAGGCGCTGCGCATCCTCCGGCTCTTCGGGAACACCACCGCCCAAAAGGTCACCCCCCAGGTGGGGGCGGAGCAGGAGTACTTCCTGGTGGACCGGGAAAAGTATCTGAAGCGCCGGGACCTCATCTACACCGGGCGCACCCTCTTCGGCGCGCCCGCCCCCAAGGGACAGGAGATGGACGACCAGTATTTCGGGGTCATCCGGCCCCGGGTGGGCGAATTCATGGCCGACCTGAACCAGGAGCTGTGGAAGCTGGGCATCCCCGCCACCACCCAGCACAACGAGGTGGCCCCCGCCCAGCATGAGATGGCCCCCATCTATTCTATGTGCAACTTAGCGGTGGATCAGAACCAGCTGGCCATGGAGACCATGAAGCGGGTGGCGACCCGCCACGGTCTGGTCTGTCTGCTCCATGAGAAGCCATACGCCGGCGTCAACGGCTCGGGTAAGCACAACAACTGGTCCATCGGCACAGATACCGGGGAGAACCTGCTGGACCCCGGGGACACCCCCAATGAGAACATGCAGTTCCTGCTGGTGCTCTCCTGCATCATGAGAGCGGTGGACCGCCATGCCGACCTGCTGCGCCAGTCCGCCTCCTGCGTAGGCAATGAGCACCGTCTGGGTGCCCAGGAGGCCCCTCCCGCTATCATCTCCATCTTTTTGGGGGATCAGCTGGACGATGTGGTGAGCCAGATCGTCTCCAACGCAGACTCCATCAAGCTGCTCACCTCCAGCGGACTGGATACCGGTGTGTCCACGGTTCCCGTCATCAAGAAGGATGCCACCGACCGCAACCGCACCTCCCCCTTTGCCTTCACGGGCAACAAGTTCGAGTTCCGCATGGTGGGCTCCTCCGACTCCATCGCCGACGCCAACGTCACCCTCAACGCCATCGTGGCCGAGGCCCTGTGCGACGCCGCCGACGTCCTGGAGCAGGCCCCCGACTTCTCCTCCGCCTGCTCCCATCTGATCCACGAAAACATGGCCCGGCATCAGCGTATCATCTTCAACGGCGACGGCTACTCCGACGCCTGGGTGGCCGAGGCCGCCCGCCGCGGCCTGCCCAACCTGGCCTCTCTGGTGGATGCGGTCCCCGCCCTCACCACGGAGAAGGCGGTCCGTCTGTTCACCAAGTTCGGGATCTACACCCAGTCTGAGCTGGAGGCCCGGGCGGAGATCATGTATGAGACCTATATCAAGGTCACCAAGATCGAGGCCAACACCATGATCCACATGGCCTCCAAGCACTACATCCCCACCGTCATCAGCTATACCACCCGTCTGGCCCAGTCCATCACCTCGGTGTCCGCCGCCTGTCCTGAGGCCGACCTGTCCGTCCAGCGCAAGCTGCTGACCCAGATCAGCGACTACCTCTCCCAGGCCTCCTGCGCCCTGGAGCAGCTCAAGCCCCTGATGGAGCGGGTGGACTCCATCCCCGGCGTGAAGGAGATGGCCCTGGCCTACCGTACCGCCGTAGTCCCTGCCATGGACGCCCTCCGCTATCCCATCGACGCCCTGGAGCTGCTGGTGGACAAGTCCGCCTGGCCGGTGCCCACCTACGGCGACCTGATGTTCGAGGTGTAAGCCGTTTTCCCTTTCCATCTGTTGATATTTCAAGCAGAGACGCCCCGGAGCAGTACTCCGGGGCGTCTCTGCTTGTCAAAAACTATCCTGTGTTGTAAATTTACTTCTTCCCGTCTTTGGCCTTCCTCTCCTTGGCCTCCCGCAGCGCGTCGATCTCGTCCTCAAATTCGGGAGGATACATTCCCTCGATTATGGCCTCCTCCTCCAGGTCCGGCTCCATCAGTGAGAAAATGACGGGCTGGTCTGGATATTTTTCCGCCTCCGGCGCAGGCTAAGCCCTGGAGGTGAGAAGTTTGGATCCCAGCGGAGCACTGTTATCCTTCATCCACAAAAATGCCGCCATGGGAGTGGGGGCCATCCCCCAGGCCATGTCGCAGTAGCCGGAGAAGTCAAAGTAGATCTGGAGGGTATAGCACAGGATAGTCACAGCGCTGTCCGCCGGGGAGAGGGCTGCCTTCCCCGCCCTGGGGGCCTCCTGCCACTCGGTGGAAGAGGCCTGGGAGGCGGTGGCCCTGGGGGCCACCTACCTCACCGCCGGCCATGTGTTTGCTACCACCTGCAAGGCCGGCCTCCCCGGCCGAGGGGTGGAGTTTCTGGCCCAGGTGTGCGCCGCGGTCCCCTGCCCGGTGTATGCCATCGGCGGGGTGGGGCCGGAGAATCTC
>OLPH01003595.1_pt1 | contig 10588 bp, 10 predicted proteins | sample 1672951 | NCBI WGS metagenome assembly OLPH01 (sample SAMEA3136740, study PRJEB25190) | human gut metagenome
CGCAGTAGTCTCAAGGTGATACAGTCACCCCATCACGCAGAATATCGGATGAGGCGAAAATATGTGGAGTGTACGCGACAAGAATACCGCGACCTGATGAAGTTGTTTTGGAAATCGCCAGATGCACTATTTGAGAAGCTAACTGGATTTAGGAGCCGAGGAAAGGATCAGTTGGGCAATGATATCGTCTACCCTGAAAGTACAGCCCTATTTTTGGATAAGGAATGACGGAAAGTAGCATGCGTTGGATTTCTTTATGCCTAGGGGTATTGCTCTCTCTATTGTCTGCTCAAGCGATAGCTCAAGAGAGCTATTATGGGCGGGTAGTAGATGAGAAGGGAGCCCCTATCCGAGATGTCAATGTATTGCTCTACCGCACGGAGACTTCACTTGTAGCATACGGCTTTACTGAGGAGGATGGGAGATTTCAAATAACCACTAAGGAGGGTGCTCGCCCAGTGGCGATAGGCTTTATGCTACTCGGCTATGAGACGAAGCGAATAAAGATTGAGGAGTACAGAAATGGCAGGGATATTCAGCTACAAAGCACCACTTTCGAGCTACGAGAGGTGGATATCCGACCTGAGAGGGTTCGGCAAAGTCAAGACACGTTGGTTTATACCGTATCTACCTTTAAGCTCAGTCAGGACCGAAGCATCGCCGATGTGATCAAGAAGATGCCTGGGCTATCGGTTCGTACCGATGGTCGCATCACCTTCGAGGGAAAGGCGATCAATAAGTTTTACATAGAGGGGCTCGACCTACTCGGTTCGAAATATGCCCAAGCGAGTGAAAACCTGAATGCCGATATGATCCAAGAGGTGCAGGTCCTACAAAATCACCAACCGATAAGGAGCTTAATGGGGGTGCAATTTAGTGAGCAAGCCGCCCTCAATATTATCCTCAAAGATGAGGTGAAGAATACCTGGACCGGCATTCTCAATGCTGGGATAGGCACCACAGCACAGGGGCCGAGTGAACTGCTCTATAGAGGGCGACTGATGGGGATGATCTTTGGACGACGGATACAAAACCTCTCGATGTATAAGTGCGACAACACCGGCAAAGACATCACTAAGGAGGTACGAGACCTTACGACAGAACTACGGGGCAATCTAGAGGAAACAGGACTTCTGAGGAGGCTGGTAGTGCCGGCTGCTGCCATAGAGAGGGAGCGCTCTACCTTTAATCAATCGCATCTTGTTGCTACCAATCACCTCATTAAGACTAAGAAGGACAATGACCTCCGCTTTCAGCTCTCTTACTTCTGGGACAGAGAGAGAGGGAATCGATCGCAGGTAACGACGTACCTGGAGCATGAGGGAAAAGTTCTAAGTGAGGAGAGTAGTGTCGGCTCAAGGGTGAGTACCCTAAAAGGGGAATTGACCTACAATATCAATAAGGATCGGAATTATATCAACAACCGCCTTTACGGTAGCTTTACAGTAGATAAAAGTGACGGGCTCTCTCTTTTGCAACAAAAGCAAGTAGAGCAGAGCGTGCAACTTAAGAAAACCTATCTCACGGAGAATTTTGAGATCATTCATCGCCTTGAGAATGGTCATACCCTTGAGGGAGCCTCCTTCAACACCTTTAGCCATCTGCCTGGGCAGCTACTGACGGTCGAGGGGTTTACTGAGCGGCTGGATCTATCGGCCTTTCAGTCGGATAATCATATCGCTTTCAACCACACCATAAAGGGATTTACCCTGAGCGAACGAATCGGATACCAACTCAAGTACCAAGAGATGGCTATTAATTATCCAGAGGTGGATAATAAAGAGCGGTACACTCAGCAGAATTGGTATCTATCTACAGGGGTGAACTACCGAAAGGATCCTTGGACACTGAGGGCAACGGTAAAGGGGGATGTTGTCCATCGGCAGTATGGAGGAATGAAAAAGATTCGGGCGACTTTGCAACCAAGCCTATGGATGCAGTATGATTTTAGTGCCATCACTAGTGCATCCCTCTCCTATAATTACTTCGAATGGCCCGATGCCCTTACTGCACTCTACCGCACTCCAGTGTACACCTCTTATAGAATGATCACGGCTCACAGTGGCAGCTTGGAGCATCGGGGAACCCATGCAGTGGCTCTAAGACTTAAATATCAGCATCCGATCAAGGGGCAATTTGCCACGCTCAACGCTTCGTGGAATAGGCGCACCAATGAGGTGCTCTACCAAAGTACCTTGCAATCCTCGATTTACAAGCAAACACCTACCGAAGAGCGGTACAATGCCTCTAGCTATTCTCTGAGTGCCGACTTGGCAAAGTCTTTCTTTAGGTGGCGAACACTTATCACCCTCAAGGGGCGACAGGTTTGGAGTGATTACTACCTTTTGATAAAGAACCAGCAAGAGCCATGGCAGTTGCAGGATAGCGAACTGAGCCTAGCCCTTTCTATGCAACCGTCGAAGGTGATTTCCTATGAGCTGAGTAGCAAAATGAAGAGCTACAAGCAGATAAATAGGAGAGACCCCTCCATCTCCAATCCTCGGATCACCACTTTCACGCACGCTCTGGAGCTATTTATCTTCCCGATGAATAAGTTGGAGATTGGGTGCAAGAGTGAGTTCTATCATTACACAGATAAAAAGCTACAGAGCCATCTATTTACCGATGCTCACATCGCCTATAAGATGGATCGGTACGACTTCCGGCTCTCCTGTAGGAATATCTTTGGCAACAATGAGTATCAGAGGCGGTGGCAGACTTCTACCACCGATGTCACCTCCCTTTACTACCTCCGTCCGAGAGAGATCTTTTTCGACTTCACCATTACCCTTTAAGCCATCGCCCTTTTGGGTGAATCTCTGTTTATGTCGCCATTTTTATCTACCTTTGAGTGGTAATAAGGTAGACTTAATAATTAATGATGGCTTTTAGATATAAATTGATGGATAAATGGGGGCTCACCCTACTCTCTATGGTGGTAGGGCTAGGGCGTCTTTACTTCGTAAGCGGTGACATGATTCCCTCGGCCTCTGCCCAGAGTGGGCAAGAGGAAGCGGGAGTGGTGGAGATCAACCAAGCACAGTTTGCGGAGCTGGTTTATGACTATACTCAGGAGGGAGAATGGCAATTCAAAGGAGATAAGCCTGTGATAGTTGACTTCTATGCCGTTTGGTGCGGTCCCTGCAAAAGGCTTCGCCCACGGTTGGAGCAATTGGCACGCGAGCAGAAGGGCGAGGTGATTATCTACTCTATTGATGCTGAGAAAGCAGTGGAGCTCTCACGGCGGATCGGCATCCGTGCTTTCCCTACCCTACTATTTATCCCGGTAGAGGGGACGCCTACGCTATCGGAGGGGCTGCTCTCACTGAAGGATCTCCGGCAACAGGCAGATAAGATCAAGGGGGGTCACTAAGAGATGAACGAACGGATCTATCTACTCCAAGAGGCTGACCCACAAGTATTTTTCGGGGTCAATAACCGCAACCTCTTGCTCCTGAAGGAGACCCACCCGAAGCTACGGATTATGGCTCGTGGCAATATCATCAAGGTGATTGGGGAGCCAGGGGAGCTGAAGGCGTTTCTAAGGCTACTTAACCAGATGGAAGAGCACGCTACGAAGTTTAATTCACTTACAGAGAGTAGCATCGAGGCGATGATCGCTGGCGAGGAGAGCCGTGATGAGGCTTCGTCGGAAGGGGTGATCATCTATGGAGCGGGGGGCAAACCGATCACCGCCCGCACGCCTAACCAATCGAAGCTGATTGAGCTGATTGAGTCGCACGACTTGGTCTTTGCCACTGGGCCGGCGGGCTCGGGTAAGACTTTTCTCGCCATAGTGATGGCGGTGAAGCTACTCAAGATGAAGGAGGTGCGAAGGATTATCCTCAGCCGTCCAGCAGTGGAGGCGGGGGAGAAGCTCGGTTTTCTCCCTGGAGAGATGAAGGATAAGCTGGACCCTTACCTCCAACCGCTGTATGATGCACTACAGGAGTTGATCCCTGGCATTCGGCTAAAGGAGTACATGGAGAGTGGCGTGATACAGATTGCTCCGCTCGCCTATATGCGTGGTAGGACGCTGAATGATGCGGTGATTATCCTAGATGAGGCACAAAATACCACGCCACACCAGATGAAGATGTTCCTCACCCGACTGGGGCAGAGTGCTAAGATGATCATCACGGGGGATATGACGCAGGTGGACCTCCCTAGGGGCGTCCCCTCGGGTCTAAGAGAAGCCCAATGCATACTCAAGCAAGTAGATGGCATCGGGTGGCTCACTTTTGAGAAGAAGGATATTATGCGTCACGGTCTGGTTCAAGCGATCGTGGAGGCGTACGACCGAAATGAAGGGGCAGGTGAAGAAACAACGGAAGAATAAAATACAACACACTTAATCAAACATATATTATGGCTAAAGCATTGACCAATACTGATCTTCAGTTGCCAGGGATCAAAAATCTATATCATGGCAAGGTAAGAGACGTCTACACCTTGGAGGGGGACCTCCTAGCAATGGTGGTGACCGATAGGATTTCGGCATTTGATGTGATTCTGCCTGAGGGAATCCCTTATAAAGGGGAGATCCTCAATAGGATTGCGGCCAAAAACCTCGACGCTACGGCCGACATTGTCCAGAACTGGAAGATAGACACTCCCGACCCTATGGTGACCATCGGGCACAAGTGCACCCCCTTTAAGGTGGAGATGGTGATTCGTGGTTATATCACTGGTAGTGCATGGCGTACCTACAGCTCGGGTCAGCACACCATTTGTGGTATCACCCTTCCTGAAGGACTGAAAGAAAATCAAAAGTTCGACCGCCCAATTATCACTCCTACCACCAAGGCGGATGAGGGTCATGACGAGGATATCTCTCGTGAGGAGATCATCGCCTCGGGATTGGTCTCTAAGGAGGATTATGAGGAGCTAGAGCGTATCACCTATGCCCTCTTTGAAAGAGGCACGGAACTGGCTGAGAAGCACGGTCTGATCCTAGTGGATACGAAGTACGAATTTGGCAAGAAGGATGGTAAGATCTATCTGATTGATGAGATCCATACCCCCGACTCCTCTCGTTACTTCTACAAGGACTCTTATCAAGATCTCTTTGAGAAGGGGGAACCACAGCGCCAACTCTCCAAGGAGTTTGTGAGGAAGTGGCTGATAGAGCACGGCTTCCAAGGCAAGGAGGGGCAACAAATCCCTGAGATGACTCCGGAGTACTGCGATAGCGTGACGGATAGGTACATAGAGCTGTATGAGCACTTGACGGGGGAGTCCTTTGAGAAGCACCCCACTGAGGATATTCACTCTAGAATCGAAAAGAACCTAACTCAATGGCTAAAGGCGAGGAAGTAAGGGAAGCTACATTTGCAGGTCGGATAAGGGCTATGTTTGACGACATAGCCCCTACCTACGACCTCCTCAATCGGGTGAATAGCCTCGGGCTGGACCAACTTTGGCGTAAAGACCTGGTGGAGCACGTGGCGGTGGAGCGGCCAGAGCTGATTCTGGACTTGGCCGCAGGGACTGGCGACCTCACTCTTCTCCTCGCAGAGCAATGCAAGGGGGCAACGGTGGTGGCGAGTGACCTCTCTATCAACATGCTAGAGATAGGGGTTCAGAAAGCACTCCGGAAGGGGCTGAGCCAAGTAAAGGTCTCGGTGGAGGATGCGATGGATCTCTCTTTTGAGGAGGAGCACTTCGATGTGGTCACTTGTGCCTTTGGGGTACGCAACTTTGAGTCGATCGCTCGTGGTTATCAGGAGATGTACCGTGTACTTCGGCCAGGCGGTATGGTGGCTGTTCTTGAGCTTTGTGTGCCAACCAATCCAATCACCAAGACGGGGTATAACCTGCACGTGGATCAAGTGATTCCTTTCATCGGTCAGCTACTGGGGAGGAATAAAGCGGCTTATCAATATCTAGGCGAGAGCATTCGCAAGGTGCCCCAACGACGTCAGATGGAGGGACTGATGCGAATGGCGGGCTTTATCAACACCTATTACAAAGTCTATCTCCCTGGAGTGGCTGCTTTGTATGTGGGATATAAGCCTAAGAGCGATGCCTTTGCCGGCATTTATAGTGAGCTCTCAAAGATCAAAAGTGCCGAAAGGGTACGATGAATAGGTACGCTTTGCTCGGCAAGGGGATTGGCTACAGCAGGTCTCCTGAGATCTGGGATGCCATTTGGGCTAAGGAAGGGGTGACGGATGGCACCTTTGAACTGGTGGATTGCGATGACCCCGACCGCTTTTTGCAAGAGCTCCAAGAGAAGGGCTCGTGGAAGGGCGTTATGGTAACTACTCCATACAAAGAGTGGATGTACGAGCGGGTGGACATTGCTTCGGATATCGCTAAAAGTGTGGGGGCGGTTAATGCGGTGAAGCGGGTTGGACAACAATTATTCGGGTACAATACCGATGTGGTAGGCTTTGCCAAGTCGCTTCAGCACTTAGACTTAGATACCACCCGAAAGGCACTGATACTGGGAAGTGGTGGAGCTAGCAAAGCAGTGGCTTTTGCACTTAAAGGCCTGGGCATCAACCCGATCATGGTCTCTCGTCACCCGGCAGAAGGGGGTGGAATGATAGCGTATGAGAGCCTCACTCCTAATTATATTAAGGAGGAGGTGCAACTCATCGTCAATGCGACGCCACTAGGAGGACCTAAGATGCCACATGAGGTACCACCCATACCTTATCACGCTGTGGGGAAAGGGCATATACTCTACGACCTTTCTTACGATAGTCACTTTGCTGGTTTCCTCAATGCAGCACCCGAGGGGTGCATTAAAATGAATGGTGAGCGTATGCTCTACCTTCAGGCCGAGGCGGCGTGGCACATTTTTAGAGAATAGAAATAGGGAGATAGTGATTAAATTGGTATCTTTGCCAGAAGTATTAAAAGTATGATGGCTCACTTATATGAAGCAAATATCTAGATTTTCACTCATTGGTTCACTCATTGGACTACTCTTCGTGCTCCTACTCTCCTCGTGTAACGAGCTGACGAAGGTGCAGAAAAGCACCGACCTGTACGAGAAGTACTCCTATGCCAAGAAGTTTTATAATACTGGAAAGTACGAATGGGCCGCTCAAACGCTTGAGGAGATACTCCCCTATTTCCGCGGTAGTAGCGAGATGGAGCAAGCACTCTACCTCAAGGCTCAAGCCTACTACAAGGCAAAGGATTATGTGCAGGCACAGACGGCTTTTAGCCAATACTATACGGAGTTTCCGAATGGTGAATACACTGAATTGGCACGCTTCTATTCGGGCTATGGCTTAGCTCAGGATATCCCCGACCCTCGTCTGGATCAGGCAAAGACCATTGCAGCAATGCAGGAGCTACAGCTATTCCTAGACTATTATCCACAGAGCGAAAAAGCGGAGGAGGCGAAGCAACTACTCTTTAGCCTTCAGGAGAATCTAGCGGAGAAGGAGGTGCTCAATGCCAAGCTATACTACAACCTCGGCAATTATATTTTCAATAACTACGAGAGTTGCATCATCACCGCTCGCGATGCAATGAAGAGCTACCCCTACTCTATCCACAAGGAGGAGATGCACTACTATGTGGTGGCATCGCTTTATCAGATAGCCAAGAATAGTGTGGTGGAGAAGCAGCAGCAGCGACTGAGAGATCTCCGTGATGAGTACTACAACTTCATCAACGAGTTCCCAGAGGGAAAGTATCGCAAGACGGTGGATAAGTACTTTGAGTATGCCGAAAAGAACATTGACCCCAATGCGGACTGGCAATAAAATAGGATGACAAAGACGAAGCAAATAGATAAGATAGATAGATGATGAAAAAGAAGACAAATACCCCAACAACAACTGTGACACGCGACTTGGAAAAGTTTAGCGAGCCTACAGGCAACCTATACGAGTCGGTAGTGATTATGAGCAAAAGAGCCAATCAGATATCTGCAGATATGAAGAGTGCTCTGGAGCAGAAGCTACAGGAGTTTTCGACCTACACCGACACTTTGGAGGAGTACACTGAAAACCAAGAGCAGATAGAGATCTCCAAGTACTACGAGCGTCTTCCTAAGCCCTCTCTCGTGGCAGCAAAGGAGTTTGAGGAGGGGGAAGTCTACTTCCGTAATCCACTGGAGCAGGTTGAGGAGGAGGAGGATCAAGGTCTCTAAATCACCTAATAAGTATAAGCAGTGGATAGATTGTCGCCACACCATGCGAGGTTGTGAGGACTGCTATTCACTGTTTTTTTATTCAGATAAATAGATAACTCAATATGATACAGAGAAAACAAACCCTCTACCTCCTAGCATCAGGACTACTGATGCTAGCGATGCTATTCCTCACCTTTGCAAAGATCACCACACAGGATATGGTCTACGCGTTCAAAGCGACTGGGCTTGAGGACCTTTCGGGAGAAATCGTACAGCCCTCCTGGGTGCTTTTCGGTCTTACTGCCGCGATTACTCTAATTAGTTTCATCTCCATTTTCCTCTACCGTAAGAGGATCCTTCAGATGCGACTCACCATATTCAACCTGCTTATTAAAGTAGGCTTCTACCTCTTGGTCTTTTTAGTCTATCGTCCTAGCTTCATTGAGGCCATAGTAAATACTACTACCCAAGATTGGTGGTCTATGAGCATCACCCCTTGGCTGGCATTTCCTATCGTGGCAATGATATTTGATTATCTTGCTTACCGAGGCATTGCGGTCGATGAAAAGACCATCAGATTTATGGATCGCCTACGCTAAGGGGCGCAGGGGTTACGCATTAGAGAAGAGATTTACCTTGAATGACCTCCCCTCGTGGGAGGTCAGACGGATCATAGCCCCTAGTCGAGGCTCGTAGAGCCGATGACTAGGGGGCAAAAACCGACCCACCCCCACCATTCGACCCCTTGTGGGTCGGACAACCCATTCTAGGATTAATCTGATGCGGTTGTCCGACCCGCAAGGGGTCGTGGGATAGGGGGGTGACCGTTGATCCCCCGGTCGTTCGGGGGCCTAGCCCCCCTCCGACTCGGGGGCTAGGATCCGTCGGACCTCGGCAGAGGTCCTTTCTCATTGTCACTCTGATGAATTCCACTCGGTAAGGCCTTCCTAATGCGTAACCCCCTGATGACTTCCTAAAATAATTGTAAAATATTTCCTGCTCATAATCAGCGTATTACTCTCTTTTGTGCGATTTTCTTGATGGATATATTTGGTGGAATGGAAAATTGTTTCTACCTTTGCAACCGCAAACGAGAAATGAGACCTCTTAGTAGCCCAGTGGGGTGGTAGCGGAGGTTTATTTTTAGCCCCAAGGTTTTGGGTGTTGGAGATTAAGTTTCTTGGAGATTAGGTGCTGAGATTTGGTGGATTGAAAAATTCTTTCTATCTTTGCATTCGCAATTCAGAAACGGGGTGCTCAGGTGTGAGTGTCGAAAAAAGTTTCTTGAATATTTGGTCGAATGAAAAATCGTTTGTACCTTTGCAAAACCAACCGCTGAAAAGGCGGTTTATGGAAAAGAGTTCATAGACATATATTAAGACAAGGACATCACAATTTTGTGATGAAACAAACAAGTAGTACAAGGGACATTGTAAAACAAGTCCACGTCAAAAATAACTTGATTGTAATCTTTATAGTGTACGACTAAACGTGATAGTGAATAACGGGCTAGAGGATTTTGATTAGCTTCTTTGTTACGAAGACATAAAACTTTTTGACAATGGAGAGTTTGATCCTGGCTCAGGATGAACGCTAGCGATAGGCTTAACACATGCAAGTCGAGGGGTAACATGGAGGGAAGCTTGCTTCACTCTGATGACGACCGGCGGATGGGTGAGTAACGCGTATGCAACTTGCCTCTTAGTGGGGGATAACCCGGAGAAATCCGGACTAATACCGCATATTCTTAATTTCTCGCATGGGTTATTAAGGAAAGATTTATTGCTAAGAGATAGGCATGCGTTCCATTAGTTAGTTGGTGAGGTAACGGCTCACCAAGGCATCGATGGATAGGGGAGCTGAGAGGCTGATCCCCCACATTGGGACTGAGACACGGCCCAAACTCCTACGGGAGGCAGCAGTGAGGAATATTGGTCAATGGAGGAAACTCTGAACCAGCCAAGTCGCGTGAAGGATGACGGTCCTATGGATTGTAAACTTCTTTAGTAGGTGAGTAAGGATAGGTACGTGTACCTATTAGAAAGTAGCCTAAGAATAAGTATCGGCTAACTCCGTGCCAGCAGCCGCGGTAATACGGAGGATACGAGCGTTATCCGGATTTATTGGGTTTAAAGGGTGCGTAGGTGGCTGATTAAGTCAGTGGTGAAAAGCTATGGCTCAACCATAGTCTTGCCGTTGATACTGGTTAGCTTGAGTGTAGATGATGTAGGCGGAATGCGTAGTGTAGCGGTGAAATGCATAGATATTACGCAGAACTCCGATTGCGAAGGCAGCTTACAAAACTACTACTGACACTGAGGCACGAAAGCGTGGGTATCAAACAGGATTAGATACCCTGGTAGTCCACGCCGTAAACTATGATTACTCAGAGTATGCGATATACAGTATGCTCTCAAGCGAAAGCATTAAGTAATCCACCTGGGGAGTACGTCGGCAACGATGAAACTCAAAGGAATTGACGGGGGCCCG
>OLPH01003597.1_pt1 | contig 10585 bp, 9 predicted proteins | sample 1672951 | NCBI WGS metagenome assembly OLPH01 (sample SAMEA3136740, study PRJEB25190) | human gut metagenome
AGAAATGAGGCTGGAAGTAGAACCGCGGGCAATAGAGTTCATAATTAAGAAAAGAAAGGGAGAAGCCTTCTTAATTTAAATTTATAGGATAGAATTCTACAAGCTGATAAGATAAGCGAAGAAGAGAGACATAAAGACAGACATTAATATAGACATAATATATATAGAAGAATGTCGAGGCATTCTTGAATTTATCCTATGCAATTATAGAATGTAATTATAGAAGGCAGATTAACTATGGCAGAAAAAATTATTGCAGTTTCCGCAGGAAGAGAAATCACAGAAACAGAATTTAACGAATTTTTAAGCAAGCTTCCAGAACAGCAGCAGGCTTATGTAGCAACAGAAGAAGGAAGAAAGCAGGCATTAACTCAGTATGCAAACTACTTCTTATTTGAGAAGCTTGGATATGACAAGAAGTATGATCAGGATGAAGCTTTTATTGCTACAATGGAAGCAGTGAAGAGAGAACTTTTAGGTCAGTATGCTTTAACTCAGGAGATCAAAGATATCCAGGCAACACAGGAAGAGTGTGAGGCATATTATAACGAGCATAAAGCAATGTTCGTAAAAGAAGCAAAGGCTACGGCAAAGCACATTCTTACAGAAACAGAAGAAGAAAGTAAGAAAGTATTAGAAGAGATCGAAAGTGGTGCTAAGACATTTGAAGATGCTGCGAAGGAATATTCCAAATGCCCATCAAAAGCACAGGGTGGAAGTCTTGGAACATTTGGACGCGGACAGATGGTAAAAGAGTTTGATGAAGCGGTATTTACTGCAGAAGTTGGTAAGATTATCGGACCAGTAAAGACAGACTTCGGTTATCATTTAATCTGTGTAGATGAGCTGACAGGTGGAGAACAGTCTGAATTTGCAGAAGTTTACCCACAGATTATGCAGCAGCTTACAACAGAGGCACAGAACAAGAAGTATATGGAAGTACGCCAGGCAATGATTGAAAAATACGGTCTTGAATTCAAATGATGTTAGGGTTATAATAAGTTCGTATAACTTAGGGCGATGCGACCATACATCGACAACTGCGTAAGCAGATATTTATATTTATGGAGGTTAATAATTATGGCATTAGTATCAGCAAAAGAGATGCTTCAGAAAGCAAAAGCAGGACATTATGCAGTAGGACAGTTCAATATCAACAACCTTGAGTGGACAAAGGCAATCCTGTTAACAGCAGAAGAATGTAAATCCCCAGTTATTTTAGGTGTATCCGAAGGTGCGGGCAAATACATGACAGGATACAAAACTGTTGTAGGTATGGTAAACGGAATGTTAGAAGAGTTAAACATTACAGTACCAGTAGCACTTCATCTTGACCACGGTTCATATGAAGGAGCTAAGAAGTGTATCGAAGCTGGATTCTCCAGCATCATGTTTGATGGTTCTCATCTTCCATTCGAAGAGAACGTTGAAAAGACAAAAGAATTAGTAGCAATCTGTAACGAAAAAGGAATGTCTATCGAAGCAGAAGTTGGTTCTATCGGTGGAGAAGAAGATGGCGTTGTAGGAATGGGCGAATGTGCAGATCCTCAGGAATGTAAAGCCATCGCTGATCTTGGTGTAACAATGTTAGCAGCAGGTATCGGTAACATCCACGGAAAATACCCAGAAAACTGGGCTGGATTACAGTTCGACGTATTAGATGACATCCAGAAATTAACTGGAGAAATGCCTCTCGTATTACACGGTGGTACAGGAATCCCAGAAGATATGATTAAAAAAGCTATTTCCCTTGGCGTTTCTAAGATTAACGTAAACACAGAATGCCAGATTTCTTTCGCAGAAGCTACACGTAAATATATCGAAGCAGGCAAAGACTTAGAAGGTAAAGGATTTGACCCTCGTAAGTTATTAGCTCCTGGTGCAGAAGCAATCAAAGCTACTGTAAAAGAAAAGATGGAAATCTTCGGTTCTATCGGAAAAGCTGAATAATTATAGAATGTAATTGAGCTACTATAGAAATTATGGTAGTAACTATACTTCAAAAGAAAAAGGACTCTACCGATGGCGTGGTATCGTTTTTGGAAGATATACGGATATATCTTTCTTTATTCTACTACGTTTGTGAGGTAGAGTTCTTTTTTGTTTAGAATATTTCATTAAGAATAAATTATAAGTATTGTTGAATATGGGACAATATGGAAATATAATGTTTATGGTATCTTCATTCTCGTCAGGGAAAATAATAAATTGATATTAGAAAAGTTCTTTATTATTTAAAAGGAGTTAACTATTAAAATTGACAGCTCTTTAAGAAATATATACTGTATTATTTATGAGGAGAGATAAAGATGTGGCAATGGCTTTTCATGTAGAGTATAGTGAAAATAAGATTGATTAAAGACAAATTCTGTACAAGGAGAATTGCTGGTTAAAAAACTTGGAAGTCTTTGAGCAGTATAAAATGTATTACGGAGAATTTTCTGATAGAATAGAAGAAAGGTAAGAAATGACTAATTTAAATAATGATTTTATGGAATCTTATAAACATCTGGATAAAATATGTAAAGAAATTTTTAATAGTGAGAAAGGTGTTACTACATATATAGATACGATGAAAGAAGTAAATGATGGAAATAGATATGTCCCTTTATGGAATAAAACGCTATATAAGTTAAAACATTATAGACATATTAGAAATAATTATGTACATGAGGTTGGAACATCACAATATGATATTTGTACAAGAGACGATATAGAGTGGTTAAATAATTTTTATAAAGAAATTATGAAAACTACAGACCCTTTGGCTCGGTACAGGAGAGAAAAGAGTTCATATAAAGCTGTCGATGATGTTAAATATATCAGATATACGGAAGGAGGAGAAGGGGAGCAACTACAATATCAGAATGTAAACTCTAAGAGCGATGATGGTGAAGGTTTACGACTTGTAAACATTATTTTAAAGTTTCTTATAATAATGGGAATCAATTTAGCTGTGGTTTTGTTTATAATGCTTATGATAAGTTAATGGAAGATAAAACTAAATTTGATTCTTCAATTTAGCAATAGAAAAAAACTGTGTAAAATAAAAAAATTTTATTTAAAGAATTGATGAAAAAACAGAAAAATAAAAGTATAAGTTAGAGACTGCTGGTACAGATTCTACCTTATACTTTTTATTTTTCGTCTGTTTTCTTCAATTAATTCAGTCGATCATATATTTTGGTTTCTTCATAGAGCCAGTCTGCCAGTTCATTATTATAATCTCCCGGCAGGCATCGCCATGTCCAGTTTCCGCCCAGTGTAGAAGGTGTATTCATCCTGCCTTCCACTCCAAGTCCAAGAAAATCCTGCATCTGCATAATCGCAGTATCGGCAACACTTGCCCAGGCACAACGCATCATACCAATATGATAACCTTCTTCTTTTGTAAGACGGAGGTAACGAATAGCATTGTTTTGGAATTCTTCCGGAGCGGTTTCAAACCAGCCAAGGATGGTATCATTATCGTGTGTTCCTGTGTATACAATACAATTATTTGGATAGCAATGTGGAAGATAACCGGAACCGGTATCTCTGCTGTCAAAGGCAAATTCAAGGACTTTCATTCCTGGAAATCCAGTAGATGCCAAAAGCTGTTTTACGGAGTCTGTTAAGAATCCGAGATCTTCTGCAATAATAGGCAGTTTGCCAAGTTTGTTCTCGATCGTAGTGAATAAATCCATGCCAGGACCTGGTTTCCAATGTCCATTTTTGGCGGTGGAATCACCGTATGGAATGGCATAGTATTCATCAAATCCGCGGAAGTGGTCGATGCGGATTACATCGTAGATTTTCGACTGGTAAGCAATACGGTTTACCCACCATTGGTACCCGGTTTCTTTCATGTAATCCCAGTTGAAAAGAGGGTTGCCCCAAAGCTGACCGTCAGCGGAAAATCCATCGGGTGGGCATCCGGCAACTTCGATTGGACAAAGGTTTTCATCAAGCTGGAATTCTTCCGGGTGTGCCCAAACGTCAGCGCTGTCATAAGAAACATAAATAGGCAGATCGCCAATAATTTTTATATTATTTTCTTCTGCATATGCTTTTAACCTGTCCCATTGATAGAAAAATAAAAACTGTACCTTTTTCCAGAACAGGATTTCATCGGTAAGTTCCTGGTGGATGGCTTCAAGAGAATCTTTTTCTCTTTTCTGGAGAGTTTCTGGCCACTCTTTCCAGGATTGACCGCCATGGTAATCTTTAATTGACATATATAATGCATAATCATCTAACCAGAATTTCTGCTCTTTACAGAATTTTTGAAATTGTTCGGAAAGTGCTCCGGATATACGGGAGCAGGCTGTTTTTAAGACAGTAAATTTATGACCGTAAAGCAGACCGTAATCTACTGTAGTTGGTTGATCGCCCCAGGAGAGAGAGGTATATTCTTCTTCTTGTAACAGCCCTTCTTCTTTTAAATCATCAAAGTCAATCATATATGGATTGCCGGCATAGGAGGAGAAAGACTGATAAGGAGAATCCCCATATCCTGTTGGACATATCGGAAGAATCTGCCAGTATGTCTGTCCGGCACGATGTAAAAATTGTATAAAATCACGCGCGCACTGTCCTAGTGTTCCAACTCCGTAAGGGGAAGGAAGGGAAGTGATCGGCATTAGTATTCCTGCGGTTCTCATAAGAGACCTCCTGTTTTTTCTATTTTAATTCTTTAATTCTTCAATTGTTTAATTCCATGACACTTTCACCTTCAATTAAATGAAATGGTGTTGTTTTATGTGTTGCATGATAAGGATAATTAATTCGCTGTAGTATCAGGTCAACTCCCTTTTTAGCGAGCTGTGTTGTGTCCTGCTGTACAGTTGTAAGGCGGGGTACGCAGTATCTGGAAAGTGCGATACCATCATATCCAACGATGGAAATGTCTTCTGGCACTCTTTTTCCCATGTCATAGATTGCACGCATTGTTCCAAGGGCAATTAGATCACTCATTGCAAAAATAGCAGTGATAGCAGTATTACGGTTTAAAAGCCGCATAGCTGCCTGATAGCCTTCTTCCATGGAGAAACGGCAAGGCTCATATTGCAGTCGCTGGTTAAATGAAAGTTTGCTGTTTTTAAATCCCCATTTTGCACCGGTAAATCTGCGGAAACTGATTTCTGTTTCGGTCAGATTACCGCCGACCACACCGATAGAGGTATGTCCCTTTTTAGCAAGATACTCAATGACGGACTGGGCAGCTTGTTCATCACAGGTTGTCACAGAAGAAAGATTGTCAAAGTCCAAATCACTGCTATTGTTGGTCAATAAAAGGCAGGGGATGTGGATGTGGGCAAAATCTTCTTTAAAATATTCTAAGTTACCGCCTAAGAAAACGATTCCCTTTGGATTGCGGTCGCGGCAAAGCTGGATTGCATAGTTTACTTCATTGGCATCTTCATCTATATAATAGGTAGAAACATTTTCTCCATTCTTTAAGAAGAGAGACTGCATCTGTTCTACAATGTCGGCAAATAGCAGGTTAGAAGTTCCTTTTACAATAAGAATCACAGAGGAACTGGACTGCATTTTCAGATGTCGGGCATTACTGTTTGGCTGGAAATTATTTTCTTCAATCACGCTCAATATTTTCTTTCTGGCCTTTTCGCTGACATCTGGGTGATTATTTAAAACCCGGGATACGGTTCCAATACCGTATCCCGATAAACGAGCAATATCTTTGATTGTCATACGCATTACCTTCCAAATAAATGATATGTAATATATTACCCTTTAACTGCTCCGGCCGCAACACCTTTAATAATATATTTCTGGCAGCTTAAGTAGAATACAATAACAGGGATAACTGCCATGATCAGGCATGCCATGATGGCACCCATATCTACTCGTCCATAACTTCCCTTCATGTACTGGATGATGATGGAGATGGTTTTGTATTTCTTAATATCAAGAATCAGGTATGGAAGAAGGAAGTCGTTCCAGATCCACATTGCTTCAAGAATACCTACAGAAATATAAGTTGGTTTCATAATTGGAAGGACAACAGAGAAGAAAGTACGGATAGGATTACATCCGTCAATCATAGCTGCTTCCTCGATTTCAACAGGGATAGACTTTACAAAGCCGCAGAACATAAATACGGCAAGTCCGGCACCAAACCCCAGATAAACAATAATGAGTCCCCATGGAGTATTTAATCCAAGTGTATCAGCAGTTCCTGATAAAGTGAACATAACCATCTGGAAAGGAATTACCATGGAAAATACGCATAAAAGGTAAATTAATTTTGTAATCTTGTTTTGTACGCGGGTAATGTACCATGCACACATGGAACAGCATACGAGGATAACGATAACAGAGAGAACGGTAATAAATACGGTCCAGCCTACTGCTTTGATAAAGTCGTATTTTGAGATACTGGTTAAATAGTTCTCAAGACCTACATAACTTTTTTCATTTGGAAGTTTAAATGGCTCTAAACTGATGAATGCTTTCTTTTTAAAGGAGTTCATCAAAACGATTAAAATTGGTGAGACAAATAATATGGAAATAAGGGTAAAAAATATAGTTGCAAAAATACCACTTGTTTTATTTTTCATTATTGCTGTACCTCCTTGCTCTTAGTAGCATAAAGCTGAATCATACCGATAGCGACAACGATGATAAAGAAGATAACCGCTTTTGCCTGACCGACACCTTCATATCCGACACGACCATAGAAGGTATCGTAAATATTCAGTGCCATCATTTCTGTCTGATGCATCGGTTCACCGCCTGTCAGGGACAGGTTCTGGTCAAAGAGTTTAAAAGAGTTTGTAATTGTTAAAAATGTACAGATTGTAATAGAAGGCATCATGTTTGGAATCGTAACATGGATGAGACGCTGCCATTTATTTGCTCCGTCAATCATGGCAGCCTCATTTAAGGAGCCTGGGATTGCCTGAAGTCCGGCAATGTAAACAATCATCATGTAACCAATCTGCTGCCAGCATATTAAAATGACAAGACCCCAGAAACCAAGCTTTGCACTTAATTTCAGTGCCAGGTCAAATTTTTCAAAAATACCATCAAAGATTAACTGCCAGATATAACCGAGTACGATACCACCGATTAAGTTAGGCATAAAGAATATAGTACGGAAAATGTTTGTGCCTTTGATTTTCTGTGTCAGTGCAAGTGCGATAGCAAAGGCAAGAACGTTGATTAAAACTAAAGTTACAACAGCAAAAACTGCTGTAAAGCCAAATGCATGAGTAAATGTATTGTCTTTAAATGCTTCTACATAATTAGATAAGCCCACGAAAGAGGCATCTCTGATTGTAGTAAACTTGCAAAATGATAAGTAAATACCTTCGATGAAAGGAACGATGAAGCCGATGATAAATGCTGCGAATGTAGGAAGTACAAAAATCGGCCAGTATTTTTTAATGGACTTTTCCATAGTAGCAATAGCCTCCTTAAAAAATACAGGGAGGACGGTATGTCCACCCTGTATCTGAGATATGTTTATAAGTTTTTGTTTTAATTTGTTTCGAACTGTTTCAAATAGAGGAGTTTAAACTTGTTATAAAAAGTTATTTTGTAGCGGCAGCGGCTTCTTTAGCCCATCCGTCAACAAATGCATTCTGTACTAACTTCCAGTTTGCGTCTGTCTGATCTGCTGCATAAGTAGTAAGTGCAGAACCTAAGTCGTTCTTCCACTGTTCAGATGGCATTGTAGAGAATGTCCAGTCTACAGGAGTATAACCTTTTTCCATGTAGTCGTTTGCGATGTTAACCAGTGGGTTTTCAGATTCTAAGTTGTTTTTGAAAGGAATAACGAATCCCATTCCGTCTGCGCCGCACATCATCTTTGTACCTTCTTCAGAAGTTACGCACCAGTTCATGAAATCAAGTGTTGCCTGAATATCTTCTTTGCTTGCATTTTTATTTACACACCAGTAATTCTCTGTACCAGTACAAAGTCCCTGTTTCTCTTCACCAGGAGCACCAATATAAATAGGAAGCATTCCAAGATTATCATCTCCAACATCAGCGATATCACCATATGCCCATGTACCATTCTGATAGAATACAGCCTGTTCTGTTGTGAATTCAGCTACAGCGTCATCACCAGTTTTCTTGCTTAACTGTTTTGCATCACATGTTCCATTGTTGATGTATAAATCCCAGATGTTACGGTAGTTATCAAGATAAGTACCTTTGATTGCTTTTGTATCTGTGATTCCGTCTTTCTGGTATTCATAGTAAATAGGAAGGTTTGCAAGATGCGTTTTAAATCTCCAGTCAGAAGAACCGTCCATACCAGCGGAAGTAAATGCGGAGAATCCTAATTCATCTTTTCTCTTTGTGATATCTTCAGCAACTTTCTTTAAATCTGCGAAAGATTTGATATCATCCTGTGTGTAACCAGCTTTTTTAAGAAGTGCTTTGTTGTAGATTAAACCGTAAGTTTCTGTACAGTAACCAACACCTGCGATTTCATCGCCGTTCTTTAATTCAAACTTATCACTTGTAAGTTCATTTAAAATATCAGAACCTGTTAAATCGTAGCAGTAGTCTTTCCATGAAGCAAGACCTACAGGACCGTTAACCTGGAAAAGAGTAGGAGCTTCGGATTTACCCATCTCACTCTTTAAAGTAGTTTCGTACTGGTTTGCTGCTGCTGTTACTACTGTAACTGGAACACCAGTTTCGTCTGTGTATTCTTTTGCAAGTTCCTGCCACTGTTCATCTGCTTCTGGTTTGAAGTTAAGATAGTAAACAGAACCTTTGGATGAGTCCTTATCAGAAGATGCTTTCTTATCGGAACTTCCGCTGCCACATCCGGTGAGCATGGAACAAGCCATGATTGTTGCTAAGCCTGCTGCAAGTAATCGTTTCATTTTTCTCATAATAATGAATCCTCCTTTTTAAATATCCTTGCGTGTCTTGCGACTTAAGAGTATGTAACTATGTACTGGAATCGTTTTCGGAAATGTTTCCAGTTGTTTGATAAGCATATTATATAACTTATATGAGTAGAATTACAAGTATTTTTTGCCGAATACAAAAATTTTGTTAAAAGTGATTGGAAAACATAATAAAAACTATACATATTGAACAAAGGATTTGATTGTAAAATAAAATTTTTTTAAAAGGGTATGGACAAACTAAAAAAAGTAGTGTATACTCAGCCTTAAATTACAGGGAAATCCTGTAAAATTAAAAAATTTTATTCCCCCCTGAACCGTCTCACTCCACTTTCTGAACGGTCAGGGCAAAGAAAAGGAGGATAACCGTCAGACTTGCGGTGCGGCAGTGTGGAGACCTGTCGTAATGTGGCGCGGAAGTAATCGCCGGCTGCGAGGTGATATCGTGCGGAGGCAGTATCACTAAAGTCTAAGAATATGGCAGAGGTAACATTAAAACATATTAAGAAAGTTTACCCAAACACAGAGAAGAAGAGCAAAAAGGGCCAGAAGAAGAGCAATCTTATGGTTACAGAAGAAGGCGTATTAGCAGTTCAGGACTTCAATCTTGACATCAAGGACCGCGAATTCATCGTATTAGTAGGTCCATCCGGATGTGGTAAGTCCACAACACTTCGTATGGTAGCCGGCCTCGAAGAAATCAGTGGCGGAGAACTCCTCATTGATGGAAAGAGAATGAATGATGTAGCTCCAAAGGGTCGTGATATCGCTATGGTATTCCAGAGTTATGCGCTGTATCCACATATGACAGTTCGCGAGAACATGGAATTCCCATTAAAACTTCGCAAGATGCCAAAAGATGAGATGAATAAGAGAGTGGACGAAGTAGCACAAATTCTTGATATTACACAGTATCTTGACCGTAAGCCAAAGGCCTTATCCGGTGGACAGCGCCAGAGAGTTGCCATTGGTCGTGCGATTGTAAGAGAACCGAAAGTTCTTTTAATGGATGAGCCTTTATCAAACTTAGATGCTAAGCTTCGTAACCAGATGAGAGCAGAGCTTATCAAGCTCCGTCAGAGAATTGATACAACATTTATCTATGTAACACATGACCAGACAGAAGCCATGACACTTGGTGATCGTATCGTTATCATGAAGGACGGAATCGTACAGCAGGTCGGAACTCCACAGGAAGTATTTGACCATCCAGCGAACATCTTTGTAGCAGGCTTTATCGGTATGCCACAGATGAATATGTTTGATGCGAAACTCATAGAACAGTCTGGAAAATACAGTGTAGAATTAGGTGGTGTTTCCATTATACTTTCCGAAGAAAAACAGGCAGCACTCGCTAAAAATAACGTAAAATCACAGGAGATTACCCTTGGAATCCGCCCAGAACACATCGCTTTAGCAGAGGCTGGCAAGGATGCCATCACAGGTAAAGTGGACGTATCCGAGATGATGGGAAGTGCGATTCATTTACATGTCAATGCCTGTGGAAGAGATACCATTATCATCGTACAGACGATGGATTTAACAGGTGGAGAAGATTTATCGATCGGAAGCGAAATCTCCTTCGCATTTGGCGGAAACGCAGTCCATGTGTTCAATAAAGAAAGTGGAGAGAATCTGGAATTCATTTAGAGAAAAACAGACGAAAAAAGAAATAATACCATATCCCACCTGCTCTGTAGTCGCTGTGT
>OLPH01003601.1_pt1 | contig 10580 bp, 8 predicted proteins | sample 1672951 | NCBI WGS metagenome assembly OLPH01 (sample SAMEA3136740, study PRJEB25190) | human gut metagenome
GTCTGTTTGCATACGCTTCTGTTTTTATGGGCAAAGTTACCCGTTACCGAAGCGTTCTCAGCTATGCAAAGCATTGTATATCAGAGCAACAGCAACGAAATCGCAGAGAGTTCACTTACCGAATACTCTTCCGTCAGTTACCTACTCCTACCTCTTCGTTACCATTCGGAGAATGGGCTAACGATTTGGTAACGGAACTTCTGCACAAATCCACGCTTTCTGCACTTTACCTCGCAGTGCAAACCACGGAGATATCGTGCGAACCGCTCTCATTTCCATCTACTTACACACAATCCTCTTCCTAATGCCCTTCCCCCTAATAGTTCCTCCGCTGGAACTGAAAAGTTCCTCCGCTGGAACTGAAAAGTTCCTCCCTTGGAACCGAAGAGTTCCTGCCTTGGAACTAAAAAGTTCCAAAAGGGGAACCATTTTTGGAACTCGTAAGTGATACAAGGAGAGTGCGATGCGAATGATGCGTAGTGCGGTGAGGCAAAGAAATAGGGGCCGCCGACCGATAAGCCGACTGCCCCTAAGCTTCTTAAGTTAGTGTACTGAGTTAGATCGCGTTGGGTCCAGAGACGTACTCGAAGTTGCCACCACCGAGACCCTTGTAGGTGAAGGTTACGGTGCTATTAGAGGTCTGTCGCAAGACTGTCGTGATGATGTACATTTGGTCTATGCCATTGGTCTGTGCGGGTTTGTCCGCATAGCGCGCCTTGAGGATGAGCTTGAGACCCTCCTTGATGCGCTCTAGGCGTAGCTTAGTGAGTTCCTCGGCAGACTTGCCCTCCTCATCGGGACGAGGACCAACGCTCGTGCCACCAGTGAGGGTGAAGTTCTTGTATTTAGCATTACCGCAGAACCACCACTCCGAATCACTGGAGTGCTTCTCGCTGATATAGTCGGGCTTATTGGCCTTGACCCAAGCGTGTAGTGTCATAAAGTCATCGGCTGTCAGCGTGAAGCGGATCGTCGGATCGAAGACCCACTGCTTGCCAAGGTTGACAAACTGGCTTGTGGTCTGAGCCACACGCCACTGATTACCCTCGAGCTTGAAGCTCTGGTACTCAGGCGTGGTGAACTTGTTTTCAAACCACTCGTAGACCACGATGATCTGGTTACCTGGCTGAGCGTATGGCATGCTCTGCTGCAGTAGCTGCGGAATGTACCGCTCGGGTAGCATCGAGCTGCTGAAGTTGTCGTGCGTACTGCCCATAGCTTGGTACTCTGCAGGTGAGATGACCCTGTAGGTGTGGCTATCCGCAAGACGCTCTCCAATGAAGAGCATATTGCGCTTTCCCTCGGCGAGAGCAACTTTCGCTAGGTAGCTGGTACCCTTGTCCGCATAGGTCGTTGCGAGGTACTTGCCGAGCTTAGTGATCTCATCTTTGGAGAGCTTGTTAGGGTCTTTTGCCGTGAGGCCAGCTTTGGTAGCATCGTCGGCTGAGACCTTGACTGATATGAGTTTGTCCAAAGTGGCATCCTGCTGCATGGCGTAAGAGACGGTCACGGCAGAGCCCTTGCCCCACTCGGGGTACATCTTAGCTATGAGGGCTGGGACGTACTTGTCGGGAGAGACCCAAGCGGTGAGCGTGCGGTTCGTCTTGACATAGTTCGCCTCACGCTGTACTTCCTTTGCAAACTCCTCCTTGCTGGAGCCTGTATAACCTGCGACCTCATCTTTGGCAAAAGTTGCGGCAATCGTCTTGTAGTCGGCATCGGTGAGGGCGTAGACGATGCTCTTCTGGATCGGATGATCGACCGAGTCAAGCTGCTTATAGATAGGCTCCATGGGATTGCAGGCGGTGAGCAACAGGAGCGCTGCGACTGCGAGGAGCTGTGTGATCTGTTTCATATTATATGCGTGTCTGAGAGTTAGAAGTTAATGCGTAGACCAGTAGCCCAGTTGGTTCCGAAGCCGTAGTAGACGAGCGCCGACTGCATATCGTGGTTCTTACCATCACGAGCATCGGAGATGTACTCGGTGTTGGTCACATTGTTGACGTTGACGTAGACGGTAGCATTGCAAGAACCGATGTTGAAACGATAGTTAGCGCCAAGGTCGAGCGTGACGTAGTCGGGTAGGCGCCAAGCGTCCACCTTGTCGGTCTCCTTGGTGCGGTTCGTCGGGTCAAAGTCAGCGTAGTTCTTGCCAGCGTAGTTAAGGTCAGCCTTGAGACGGAAGTCCTTGAGCGCCTCCCAAGAGATACCGAGGGCAGAGGTCATCTGAGCTGAGTTGCCCACGTGTACGCCCTTGACAAAAGCATTGATCGTGCCGAGATACTGCTGAGCATCATCAAAGACATCAGCCTTGACATCATCAGACCAGATCCAGTCACCCCAAGAGAACATGAAGCGAATGTCAAGTGGCTTGATCGGTGTGTAGGTAGCCTCGAGCTCGATACCTGTGTGGCGAGCATCTAGACCAGAGATATTGGCCGTAGTGTTGTTGCCAAGGTTGCGTGTGAGACTCTTGTCGAGCCACTTGGTATAGTAGCCGTTGATGTCGATGCGGAGGTTGCGCATCTTGAAGCCGTAGCCTACCTCGCCCGTGAAGACGCGCTCATACTTGGCTCCCGTATTGATCGTCGTATTGTAGCGGAAGAAGACATTGCGGAAGTATGGCGCAATGGTGAAGTAACCCGCATTGAGGAAGACGTTGCTGTGCTCGAGGAACTTGTAGCTCGCACCAGCCTTGACGCTCCAAGGGAGGTAAGTAGCCCACGGAGAGACAATTTTGTCGGGAGGGGTCAGAGCATCGTACTTTTCGCCCGTACCGCCTAGGTTGACGTAGCGGTAACCTTTGTGCGAGATAGCACCAGAGATGAAGGCGTTGAAGTTTTCGCCTGTGAACTCACCCTGTGCGAAGAGTCCGTTCCACAAGACCTCGCCGATATTGTCAAACTGGACCTTGTCGCCCACCTTGAGAGGCTGGTAGGGCTTGTGGTACATGAGCTTGGTTGATGAGTTCTGTGGCTCGATGTAGTAGTCTCCGCCAAGTAGGTTGTCAATGACTTCGCGGTGGATGCCCTGATAGAAGCGTCCGTCGAAGCCAGCAGTCAGCTTGAAGAGGTCGCTAAACTTATTGGTGTAGTAGGAGAGTAGGCCGTACCAGTTGTGCGAGTTTACCGCATTACTGAAGATGAGCTGAGAGCCGTTGTTTGAAGCTCTATTGGCCTCCATGACACGAGCGTAGTCTAGCAAGCCATCGGGAGTACCCATGAAGGCTGCGGGGTCTTTCGGGCGACCCGTGTTGTAGTCGAGTGCGAGCCAGTCTGTCTTAGCACCACGGATGCGACGGCCACCACCATTGGATATGGAAGCGTAGATGGATGTGTAGATGCTACTCTCTTTATTGATATCCCAGTAGTGGTTGAGGGAGATCTGGGGCTTGTGGTAATAGTTGCGACCATAAGCGCCACCCTCAATTTGTCCGTTCATATATCCGTAGCTACGGTTGAGGCGACGGCCCTCAGCTGCGTTGTGATAGTCCTCGATGAGGTACATCTGTCCACGCTGGTTGTGCCACTGGGGTGCTCCAAAGGCGGTGAAGGATAGACGGTGGTGGTCGTTGATACGCTTGGAAACGTTGACGAAGTAGCTCCAGCCGACGAAGTTCGTACCACGGACGTAGCCGTCGCCTTGGCTACGAGAGCCTGCGAGAGAGATAGCCCAGCCGTTGTCCATGAGCCCCGTAGAGACATTGAACGAGGTCTTGAGGAAGCCATCGTTACCTACGCCAGTGTAGATGCTACCGCCCTTCTTGGCATCGGTGCTCTTGGTCACCATGTTGATGGTACCACCGACGGAGGAGAGCCCTAGCTTAGAGGCGCCTAGACCACGCTGTACCTGGATGAAGCTACTGACGTCGTTGAGCCCAGCCCAGTTGGACCAGTAGACCTTTCCTGACTCCATATCATTGATAGGTACACCGTTGATCAGGACACCTATATTATTAGAGTCAAAGCCACGCAGGTTGATGCGGGAGTCACCAAAGCCACCGCCACCCTTGGTCACATAGACTGAAGGAGTCGCTTTGAGTAGCTCGGGGAACTCAATGTTTGGTGCTTGCGTCTGGATAGCTTTCATCGTAACGTTGGATACGGGCACTGGTGTCAGTCGATCCTTTGGCACGACTGAAGCGATGACACGTACCTCGTCTAGTCCGATGGCATTGGTCGCCATATAGACCTTTCCAAAGTCGTAGTGTCCCTGAGCAGAGGCTGGCACACGCAGTTTCGTCGTCTCATAGCCGACGAAGCTCAGTGTGAGCTGACTGCCAGCCGAGACACTGAGCTTGAAGGAGCCATCGAGCTCGGAGTAAGTACCAGAGGTCCCGCCATCGGTGTAGACGGTCACGCTAGGCATAGGCTCGTCCGAACCCTTCTCAAGGATTTTGCCCGTCACCTGCACCTGCGCAAGCGACGAGAAGCTACTCGCTAGTAAGAGTGCGAGCGCTGTAGTGATAAGCAATAAACGGTTCACGATAAATTAACTGTTAGTGATTAGTATCTTCTAGTGTAGCAACGGCTTAGAGCTGGTTAGCAGTATCGACATGAGCTCTAGCTACTGGCAAAAGTAACTAAAAGTCTTAACAAAACTCGCTCTTGGCTGTTTCATATCTGTTAAACTCAGACGTGATGACACAATAAAGCCCAGCACCTCTCAATATATACGAATGAGTAGTACTGGGTACAGAAGACGTAGGAAGCACCCCCATCTGGGGACTTCCTACGTAAATATTCTATATCATCATCGTAGAGGCACTACCTATCTAGTGAGCCTGTATAGAGAACACGAAGGCTCTCATAGGAGCAGGCTCGTAGTAGGGTAGTCCTCGATGGGTCTTAAGCGTCTAGCTCTTCCTGGCGGAGTGACTGCACGTAGCAAGCCTTCTCCATCATACGGCGCTTGACGTCTGAGGGCTTCTGAAATGCCTGAAGCTTGCGTAGTCTGCGGACGATACCAGTGTCGTTGTACTTACGCTTATAACGCTTGAGCGCACGCTCGATGTTCTCGCCCTCTTTGATTGGTACAATTATCATACTTGTCTAACTGTTCTTTGTGTGTTATATTTGTTTGATGAGAATATTTTCTGGACAATCTGCTTGTCCTTTACTTCGGTGGGCAAAGGTACGAACTTTATTTGAACTAGTCAACACTTCCGTTGTCTAGAGCAGGGCTGACGCATTATAATTGCTCCGTTAGGAGCTACACATTAGCGACAAGCGAGACTTGGATGAATTCATTATATAGTATTGCTGTCCGACTACTCGACTTCGACCAATCTACAGTTTTCTTCGTAGGAAACTCTAGTTTCATACCTAGGAAACTCTAGTTTCATGCCTAGGAAACTCTAGTTTCACCCCGTATGGAACTTTAGTTTCATCCAAGTGGTACTGATAGTTAGCTCATTTCTGCAGAACGATTTACCCGATGCCTCCTCAAAAAGCTTTCACTGGACAGCAATAACTATATATAATGCGTCAGCCCTGTTGTCTAGAGTATGCCCGCGCACATTCCACCCACTAGTGCAGTTTCTCAAGGATGATGTTCCTGATTTCCTCTATAGGTACACCGCGCAAGGGCGATAGGTGTATCGTAGTCTAGCCTTTTTTGTACCTTTACGGATGAAATGAAAATAGACTGTGCCGTATGATGAAGCATATCGTATCTATCGAGCAGTGCGCTGAGCAAGATATACTGCGTATCTTGGATCGGGCTGCACTCTTTGAGGCTAATCCTAATCGCCATCTAATGGATGGGATGGTGGGTGCCACCCTGTTTTTCGAACCTTCGACGCGTACCCGACTGAGCTTCGAGACGGCGGTCAATAGGTTGGGCGGACGAGTCATCGGCTTTTCCGATCCTAAGTCTAGTAGTTCGACAAAGGGCGAATCGCTGAAAGATACCCTATTGATCGTATCTAACTATGCCGACGTGATCATCATGCGGCACTACCTGGAGGGTGCTGCTCTCTATGCTACGGAGGTGTCGCCCGTGCCGATCGTCAACGCTGGCGATGGTGCCAATCAGCACCCTTCGCAGACGCTCCTTGACCTTTACACAATTCGCTCTACACAGGGCACTCTCAAGGATCTACACATCGTGATGGTAGGCGACTTGCGCTTCGGACGTACAATCCACTCGCTTATAGAGGGGATGCGCTTCTTCTCGCCTCGCTTTACCTTCGTCGCACCGCCCGAGCTGAGGCTTCCCGAGGAGTACAGGCAATATTGCGATGAGCATCATCTACGCTATGAGGAGACTTCGCTCTTTACCCCTGAGGTGATTGCCGATGCCGACATTCTCTACATGACTAGGGTACAGCGGGAGCGCTTTACCGATATGGAGGAGTATGAGCGTGTCAAGGATGTCTACATACTTAATAAGGAGATGCTACAAGGGACTAAGGACAATCTCCGCATCCTCCACCCGCTACCTCGTGTCAATGAGATTGATATCGATGTAGATAGCAGTCCCAAGGCGGAGTACTTTCGCCAAGCTCGGAACGGGCTCTACATACGCCAGTCGATACTCTGCGAGGTGCTCGGTATAGAAGTTGATAAGTAACACACTACACACTATGAATGCTAAGTCTCAGAAAGCTCTAATCAAGCAGCAGGAGGGGATGATGGTCACAGCCATCTGCAATGGCACCGTGATAGATCATATTCCCCCTAGTAAGCTCTTTAAGATAGCCCATCTCCTACAGCTCGAAGATATGGAGGAGCCTATCACGATAGGCAACAACTTAGATAGTCGCTACCTAGGCAAGAAGGGTATCATCAAGATCTCTGGACGGATGCTCTCCGATGAGGAGGCAAGCCGTATAGCGCTCCTTGCACCTGATGTGCATGTCAATATAATTAAGGACTATGAGGTGGTGGAGAAGCGGACGCTACACCTTCCCGAGGAGATCATTGGCTTCGTCAAGTGCCCCAATGCTAAGTGCATTACGAACAATGAGCCAGTGCGTACGCACTTTTACCTAATTGATGCCGAGCACGAAGTACTACGCTGTCACTACTGCGGGCGCAAAGTCTCGGAGGAACGCATCGAGCTACTCTAATCAAAGAATCCATTAACTAACAAACTCTCAATACTATGACAGATCAAACTACAGCCCCTAAGTCACGTCGTGGTCTCACCTTAACGATCATCGTCGTGGCTGTCGTACTGCTCCTCGTCTTCTGGGGCGTGGGTCAGTACAACTCGCTCGTGGTGCTAGACGAGCAGGTCAATACCTCGTGGAGCCAAGTGGAGAACCAATACCAGCGCCGTGCTGACCTGATCCCCAACCTTGTGGAGACGGTCAAAGGCTACGCTTCTCATGAGCGTGAGACTCTTGAGGGGGTGATCAATGCGCGTGCCAAGGCTTCACAGCCGATCATACAGGCTGGTGATGGAATGACTCAAGAGCAACTGAATCAGTTCCAGCAAGCTCAGGGAGACCTAACCAGTGCACTCAATAGACTGATGGTTGTGGTGGAGCGTTATCCTGAGCTCAAGGCAGACGAAAACTTCCGTCAGCTACAAGCTCAGCTAGAGGGTACGGAAAACCGTATCACGACGGCTCGCATGGACTTCAACAATGAGGCGCAGCAGTACAATATGAAGGTACGTCGCTTTCCGACGAACATATTCGCTGGGCTCTTTGGCTTTCATCAGCGTCCTTACTTCCAGGCCGAGGCTGGCGCTGAGCAAGCTCCTCAAGTGAAGTTTTAGTTGTTAGAGATTAGAAGTTAGAGGTTAGATATTAGAGATGAGATCTTTCTAGCCCCTAGTCCTTCTAATCTCTAACCTCTAATTTCTAATCTCTAAGTCCTCTCATGAAGCGCACGTTACTCTTCTTCGGACTACTGCTATCCTTTTGGGCATTATCAGCTCAAAAGGCTTTGTCGTGGGAGGATATCCCCAACGTACAGCTACAGGACAGCACGCAGTTTGTCTCAGACGTAGCGCACATCATCGAGCCCGAAGCTCTACAACGTATCAACGAGACGCTCCAAAGTCTGCGCCAGACGCATGGCGTGGAGGGTGTCGTCATCACCCTCCCGACTATCGGCAACGGAGGCTCTATCGAGGAGCTCGCACTAGGGATACTGCGTGGCTGGGGCGTTGGCTCTAAGGTTGACAATAGTGGCTTCGTCATGCTCATCTCGCTAGATAGTCGTCAGATACGCATAGAGACGGGCTACGGACTAGAGGGCGTGCTACCAGATGCGCTCTGTAGTCAGATCATCGCTCATCGTATGGTGCCTCACTTCAAGCGTGGTGACTATAGTACAGGTATCCTCTCTGGCGTGCAGGCGATACAAGAGACCATCTCGGCCAACTACGAAGGGGCTACTCGCACCGATGGCTCCGAGGAAGATCAAGTGGCGGAGGGCGTATTCAATGGATTGGTGGTCCTCTTGGTGCTGATCCTCTGTGTCGTCATGCTGGCCTCATACCGAGACAAGCAGACCGCTCCAGAGCAAAGGACTAAACGACTCAATAGGCAGATCGTTAGCTTCGTATTCATTGCCTTGATCGCTATGATCGGCGGAAGCTTCCTCTTTATAGCGAGCGCCATCGTCGTACTCCTCGCTCTCTACGCTATCCTGCGCTATCGTCTCTCTCAGGAGGCGCTCCGCTGTGGTACATGCCATCAAAACAAGTTGCAGCGACTCTCCAGCACGGATAAATTATCGCTCCTTACGCCCGCACAACAATTGGAAGAGCGACTTGGTAGCGTGCACTATTTGGTCAAGCAATGCGACAACTGTGGTGCTGTAGAACGCTATGGCGAAGTCGTCGGAGGCTCACCCTACAAGCGTTGCCCGCACTGCGGAACCTACGCTATGCAACGAGTCGGTACGCAGCGTTTGCACTCTACCGATCGGCGTATCGCCTATATCAACCGTGAGGAGTATCACTGCCTTTACTGTGATCAAGATCACCACAAGGATGACACAGTCTACCGTGACGATGGCTCGGGCTTTGTCACGGGAGCTATCATAGGTTCTATCCTCGGAGGATCATTCGGACGAGGCGGCGGCGGTTTCAGCGGCGGCGGTTTCAGCGGTGGAGGTTTCGGAGGCGGAGGCTTCGGCGGTGGTTCAGGCGGTGGCGGTGGAGCCACTGGTGGCTGGTAACGTATGCTATACCTTATATATTAGGCATCATGTCAATATTACTCTACTTCCTACTACTCATCCTAGGCTTGGTCATGATTACCGCTGGGGCAAACTACCTGACCAATGGCTCTGTGACGATTGCCGAGCGTCTTGGCGTGTCGCAACTGGTGATCGGTCTCACGATCGTAGGCTTTGGTACCTCAGCCCCTGAGTTGGTCGTGAGTCTAACATCTGCTCTGGCCAATAAGCCTGACATCGCCATCGCCAATGTGGTGGGCAGTAACATCGCCAATATCCTCCTCATCTTAGGTGTCAGCGCTGTGATCTATCCGCTCCGTGTGACGCACGATGCTATGAAGCGAGACATACCGATCGCCATGCTGGTCACGGCCATCTGTCTCGTTATGGCGAGTGACCATCTCCTCACTGGTGGCTTCTCGGGCAACATCATTGATCGTGGCGATGGCATCATCCTGCTCGGCTTCCTCATCTTCTACCTTTATCTAGCCTTCATGTCAGCTCCTAAGGAAAAGACGCTAGAAGCTGACCAACCACCCCTAGAGGCCAAAAGCGCTAAGCCCGCAATGCTTCTATCGATCGTTAAGGTCATCGGTGGACTCGCTCTGCTAATCTTCGGCGGACGTCTATTCGTCGACAATGCCTCCAGTATAGCACGCTCGTGGGGTGTCAGCGAAGCAATCATCGGACTCACCATCGTAGCCATCGGCACCTCGCTACCAGAGTTGGCTACATCCGTTGTAGCAGCCGTCAAGCGTCAACCAGACCTTGCCATCGGCAACGTTGTGGGGAGCAGCATATTCAACATTCTCTTCATCCTTGGAGCCTCAGCTACGATCACGCCTCTAGTCCCAGCGGGCATACAGCTGATGGACTATATGATGATGCTGGTGGCTGTCTTCCTCCTCTTCATCTTTAGCAACGTCATGGGGCGAGCCATGATCAGTCGCAAGGAGGGCGTGGCGCTACTCATCGTCTACGTCGCCTACATGACCTACCTTATAGTACAGGCTCTCTAGCGCGCGCTACTACTCAAACAAAACGACACAACGAGGGAACTCAATCAAATGCGGTTGAGTCCCCTCACTCATATCCGAAGGGATATATTAAAGAAAGTATCGCAACTCATTAGAATTGCGATACTCAGTCTTATTTGCCACTGACGTAGCTTTAGCGGAGAGAGAGGGATTCAAACCCCCGAAGCGGACAAGCCGCTTTCCGGATTTCGAGTCCGGCCCATTCGGTCACTCTGGCATCTCTCCTGAAAGGGTGGGCGAGGCCTCCTATTAGGCTCTCGTCTACGGAGTGCAAAGTTAGCAACTATAATCGGAATGAGCAATAGGCAACTTGATCTCTACCGAGGAAATCGGAAATCTCCAGCGAGCAAACGAAAATCCTTCACGGAGGGCCGAAATAAAAGTTCGGAAGAATGAAATGAAA
>OLPH01003606.1_pt1 | contig 10558 bp, 6 predicted proteins | sample 1672951 | NCBI WGS metagenome assembly OLPH01 (sample SAMEA3136740, study PRJEB25190) | human gut metagenome
CTCACGCCGACCCGCCTCTATCCGCGTCCGTGCCTGCCGATCATCAAGAACTTCACCGTCAAGGGCATGGTCCACATCACGGGCGGCGGTTTCTATGAAAACATCCCCCGCGTCCTGCCGAAAGGCGTCGGCGTCGACATCGACGTCACGTCGTGGCCGCAGCTGCCGATTTTCGGGCTCCTCCAGAAGTGGGGCAACGTCGATGCCAAGGAAATGTACCGTACCTTCAACATGGGCATCGGCATGATCATGATCGTCGATGAAAAAGACGCAGATGCCGTCCTCAAGAATCTGGCAGACCGCGATGAAAAGGCCTATGTCATCGGCAAAGTCGTCGATTCCGACGTACCCGTAACCTTGCGGGGAGGCGTATTCCATGACTAAGAAGAAAATGGTCATTTTCGCATCGGGCCGCGGCTCCAATGCCATCGCCCTTCACGATGCCGTCAAAGATGGCAAAATCAATGCGGAAATCAAGGCCCTGGTCTGCGATATCCCCGGCGCACCGGTCATGGACCGGGCTAAGGAATGGGGCGTACCGGTCATTCTGGCCGACCGCAAATCCTTCGACTCGAAAGAAGCTTTTGAAAAATACATCCTCGACGCCATCGAACCGTATCAGGCCGACGTCATCTGCCTGGCCGGCTTCATGCGTCTCTTGAGCGGTGATTTCATTTCCCATTATGAACACAAGATGCTCAATATCCATCCGGCCCTGCTGCCGTCGTTCCGCGGTCTTCACGCCCAGCGCCAGGCCGTCGAAGCCGGCGTCAAGATCGCTGGCTGCACGGTCCATTTCGTCGTACCCGACATGGACGCCGGCCCGATCATCTTGCAGTCGGCCGTACCGGTCTACGAAGACGATACGGAAGATACGCTGGCTGCCCGGATCCTCACCAAGGAACATCCGACCTACGTCAGAGCGGCAGCACTCTTTTGCGATGATAAATTGACTATCGACGGCAATGTCGTCAAAGGGACTCAGGAATAGGGAATAGGAGGAATTTTCCATGAAAGTAAAACGCGCACTCATTAGTGTATCTGATAAGACGGGCGTCGTCGAACTGGGCAAAGCCCTGGCAGACCTCGGCATCGAAATCATCTCCACCGGCGGCACCATGCGGACTCTGAAAGAAGCGGGCGTACCGGTCATCGCCGTTCAGGACGTCACGGGCTTCCCAGAAATGATGGACGGCCGCGTCAAGACGCTGAATCCGAAAATCCATGGCGCTATCCTGGCGGTCCGCGACAATCCGGAACACGTCAAGGCCATGAAAGAACACGACATCAAGCCAATCGACCTGGTCGTCGTCAACCTCTATCCGTTCCAGCAGACTATTGCCAAACCGGATGTCACCCTGGCAGAAGCCATTGAAAACATCGACATCGGCGGCCCCTGCATGGTCCGTGCTTCGGCCAAGAACAATAAATACGTTGCTATCGTCACCAATCCGGCTAAATACGGCGAAATCATTTCCATCCTCCAGAAGGACGGCGAATTTTCCGACCAGTACCGCCTGGAACTGGCTCAGGAAGCTTTCCATCATACGGCTGTCTATGATACGGCCATTGCCGCATACTTAGCGGAACAGGTTCAGAAGGGGGCTGCAAAATAATGAAGGTAGCAGTCATCGGCGGCGGCGGCCGCGAACATACTTTAGCCTGGAAACTGGCTCAGAGCCCGAGTGTCGATAAACTCTACGCCATCCCTGGTAGTGCCGCTATGAGTGAAGTCGCCCAGTGCGTCGACATCGCCTTGTCCGACCTGGACGCCATCACGGACTATGCCCAAAAGGAAGGCATCGACATGCTCGTCGTCGGCCCGGAAGTCCCCTTGACCGAAGGCCTTGCCGACCTGGCTCAGTCCAAGGGTCTGGCTGTCTTTGGTCCCAACAAGGCCGCTGCCCAGATGGAAGGGTCGAAGGTCTTCGCCAAGAACCTCATGAAGAAATACCATGTCCCGACGGCAGCCTACACTTCCTTTACCGATGGCGATGCCGCCAAGACCTATATTAAAGAACAGGGCGCACCCATCGTCGTCAAAGCCGACGGCCTGGCTGCCGGCAAAGGCGTCGTCGTCGCCCAGACGGAAGCAGAAGCCATCGAAGCGGTCAATGCCATGATGGAAGACCATATCTTCGGCGCTTCCGGCGGCCGCATCGTCATCGAAGAATGCATGGTCGGTGAAGAAGCGAGCCTCCTGGCTTTCGTCGACGGCAAGACCATCGTGCCCATGATTTCTGCTCAGGACCACAAGCGTATCTTCGATAACGACGAAGGCCCCAACACGGGCGGCATGGGAGCGTATGCTCCGGCACCGGTCGTTACGCCGGAAATCCGCAAGGAAGTCGAAGAAAAGATCTTGAAACCCGTCGTTGCCGGCCTCAAGCAGGAAGGCATTACCTATCAGGGTTGCCTCTATGCCGGCCTCATGATTACGGCGGACGGCCCGAAAGTCGTCGAATTCAACTGCCGCTTCGGCGACCCTGAAACGCAGGCTGTTTTGCCGCTCCTCGACGGCGACCTGGCACAGATCATGTACGCCTGCGCCAAAGGCACGCTGACGGCTGACATGGTCCATTGGAAAGACGCTGCTGCCTGCTGCGTCATCATGGCTTCTGCCGGCTATCCCGCTTCGTCCCATAAGGGCGATGTCATCAGCGGCCTCGACGCTGTCGATAAAGAAGACGTCATGGTCTTCCATTCCGGCACGGCCAAGAAAGATGGCCAGTACGTTACCAACGGCGGCCGCGTCCTCGGCGTCACGGCAGTAGCTCCGGACCTCAAGAGCGCCATCGAAAAGGCTTATGATAACGTCAAACGCATCCACTTCGACGGCCAGCAGGTCCGCAGCGATATCGGCGCCAAAGGATTGAAACACTTGAAATAACGTGATTCCAACATCAAACTTAAAAAAGGCTGTCGCAGACAGCCTTTTTTACTACCACACGAAAGGAAGGTCGTTATGCCACAGTTTATTACGCCGGCCGAAGCGGCGCGTCTCGTCGGCGATGATATGACCCTGGCTGTCAGCGGTCATGCCGGCTTCGGTACGCCTGATGGTTTATTCAAGGCTCTCCACGACCGCTATGCCGACGAAGGGCATCCCCGCAACCTGACGCTGGTCAAGATTGCCGGTACCGGCGATGGCGGCCAGCGCGGCGGTGACCGCTTGGCCCCTGACGGCCTCATCGGGACGATCATTACCAGCCATTTCGGCATGGAAAAGAAATTATCCGATAAGGTCGCAGCTGACCAGTGCCTGGCCTATACGGTCCCGGCTGGGACGCTCCTGGAGCTGTACCGGGCTATTGCCGCTGGCCGTAAGGGCGTCTGGACCGACATCGGCCTGCATACCCTGGCCGACCCGCGCCGGGACGGCAGCAAGGCCAACGCCAAGACCGTCCGCGAAGGGAAAGACATCGTCCGCCTGATGGAAATCGATGGCAGCGAATACCTGTATTATCCGGCCTTTCCCATCCAGGTCTGCTTTATCCGCGGTTCTCTGGCTGACGAAGACGGCAACATTTCCCTCCAGCGTGAAGCCATGATCGGCGAACAGCTGGAAGTGGTCGAAGCGACGCATAATTCCGGCGGCATCGTCGTCGTCCAGGTCGAAGACGTCGTGCCCCGGGGAAGCCTCGATTCGCGTCTTGTGAAGATACACCATTTCCTCGTCGACTACGTCGTCGTACCGCGGCCGAAGTATCACGTCCAGAGCTTTTCGACCCATGGCTACCGGCCGGAACTGAGCGGCGAAGGGCGCAAGTCCATCCAGTCCCTGCCGCCGCAGCCCCTGGACAACCGCAAAATCTGTGCCCGCCGGGCCGCCATGGAACTGAAGAAGGGCGATGTCATGAACTTGGGAATCGGTATCCCGGAAATCATCGGTTCTGTCGCCGCCGAAGAAGGCTTCGGGCCGAGCTTGACCTTGGCTGCCGATTCGGGCATCATCGGCGGCATCCCCTTGTCGGGCCTCGATATGGGAGCGGCTGTCAATGCCGAAGCCGAGCTGAAGATGGCCGACATGTTCGACATCTGCCACGGCGGCGGCCTCGACCTCTGCGCCTTGGGGCTGGCGGAAATCGATGCCATGGGCAATGTCAATGTCTCGAAATTCCATGGCCGCGTCACCGGACCGGGAGGCTTCATCGACCTGGCCCAGCCTACGAAGAAGCTCATCCTCATGGGGACCTTTACGGCCGGCGGCCTGCGCGAACATTGCAAAGACGGGCGCCTGGTCATCGACCATGAAGGGAAATACCAGAAGTTCAAGACGGACATCGAACAGGTCACTTTTTCCGGTTCTTATGCGGCCAGCCATGACCAGCACGTCCTGGTCGTCACCGAACGGGCCGTCTTCCGCCTGACACCGCAAGGCCTGATGCTGACGGAAATCGCACCGGGCATGGACCTGGAACGGGACATCCTGGCCCAGATGGAATTCAGGCCCCTCATCGCAGAAGGCCTAAAGCAGATGGACGGACGTATTTTCCTGCCTGAGCCTATGGGGATGTAGGGGCTCGCATATGGCGAGCCCGCCTGAGTCCACCTGTTTTTATAAAATATTGAGTATAGGAGAGGGTTTTCATGGAATACCGTATAGAAAGAGATTCGATGGGAGAAATCAAAGTCCCGGCTGACAAACTCTGGGGTGCCCAGACACAGCGCAGCTTCGAGAATTTTAAGATCGGCACGGAAAAGATTCCTGCCGAAATGGTCACGGTCTTTGCTTATTTGAAAAAGGCGGCAGCTCTGACCAACAAGGAATTGGGCGTCGTCGACGGCGACCGGGCCGACGCTATTGTCCAGGCCTGCGATGACATCCTGTCCGGCAAACTCGATGGCAATTTTCCCCTGGCCGTATGGATGACCGGCAGCGGGACGCAGTTCAACATGAACGTCAACGAAGTCGTCGCCAACCGGGCCAAACAAATCTTAAAAGCCCAGGGCAAGGACTTGAATGTCCATCCCAATGACCACGTCAATCATTCCCAGAGCTCGAACGATACCTTCCCGACAGGCCTGCATATGGTCGGCGTCCTGCTCATCGAACAGAAACTGTTCCCTGCCATGGAAGCCCTCTACCAGGTACTCCGGGCCAAGCAGGAAGCCTTCAAGGACATCGTCAAGATCGGCCGGACCCACTTGCAGGATGCGACGCCCTTGACGCTGGGCCAGGAATTCAGCGGCTGGGCCCGCATGATCCAGCGTGACCGGGACATGCTGGTCCAGGGAATCGATTTCCTCCGCGACCTGGCTATGGGCGGCACAGCTGTCGGTACGGGCATCAACTGCCCCAAGGGTTATGACGTGCGCTTCGCCGAAATCGTCAGCCAGCTGACGGGTACGACCTTCCATACGGCGCCGAACAAGTTCCAGTCCCTGACCAGTAAGGACGAACTCGTCGTCGTCCACGGCATGCTCAAGGCCCTGGCCTGCGACCTCATGAAAATCGCCAACGACGTCCGCTGGCTGTCGTCAGGTCCGCGTTGCGGCATCGGCGAAATCAGCATTCCCGAAAATGAACCGGGCAGCTCCATCATGCCCAGCAAAGTCAACCCGACGCAGTGCGAAGCCGTCACCATGGTCGCCGTCCAGGTCATGGGCAATGATGCCACCTTGGGTGTCGCCGCCAGCCAGGGGAACTTCGAACTCAATGTCTTCATGCCGGTCATCGCCTACAACCTGATCCAGTCCATCCGACTGCTCACGGACTGCATGGATTCTTTCCGCAAGCATTGCATCGTCGGCATCGAACCGAACCGCGAACGGATCACGACCAACCTGTACAATTCGCTCATCCTGGTCACGGGCCTGGTGCCTCTCGTCGGTTATGACAAGGCCTGCACCATTGCCAAACAGGCAGCCAAAGAAGGGCTGACCCTGAAAGAGTCAGCCCTGAAGACGGGGTGGGTCACGGCAGAGCAGTTCGACAAAGCCATGGATCCGGCTAAATTGGCAGGTTTGAAATAAGTCTTACTTATCTTTTTCGATGTTATCTTTCCAGGAGTCGTCGTCTTGCTGCTGAACGGCACTGCGCGTGTAGGCGGCAATGGCGGCGAAGTTCTTCTGGACGCCCGTCGAAGTATTGCGATACTTGACGGCATGGTCGGCATCGATACCCAGGTTCTGGGCTTCCGAAGCGGCGTCGATATTGGCGCCGAGAAAAATGAAGTCCCAGCCCTGGGCTTTTTTATCGGAAATCATTTTCTGGATCGTCGCCTTGGAGTATTCCGTGCTGGCGTTTTCCAAGCCATCCGTGATGATGACGAAGATGACCTTGTGGTCCTTGTCGGCAATGCCCGGCGTGTCGGAAATCTTGGCAATCGTATTGCCTACGGCATCGAGGAGCGCCGTCGAGCCGCCGACGCGGTAATCCTTCGTCGTCATGTCCGACAGGCTGTTGATGTTGCTACGGTCCGTCAGGATGTCGACTTTATTGTTGAACAGGACCGTCGTGACCTTGGTGTCGACGTCGAGGTCTTTTTCCTTGGCAATCATGGCATTGTAGCCGCCGATGGTATCGCTTTCCAGGCCATACATGGAGCCGCTCTTATCGAGGACCAGGACCAGATCGAGGTGCTTGATCGTCGACGGCAGGGATTGCGTTTCTGCCTGGCGCGCCTTGTCGGTCATGGACGTCGTGTCGGCCGCTGTGGCGACGCTGCAGCAGAGCAGGGCGCTGAGGGTAAGAATAAGTAATTTTTTAAACATGGCAGATGCCTCCTTCAAAATGGACGAATGACGTTTCTTTTATTGTATCATAAAAGTTGTTACAAAGGATACGCAGTCTGTTCACAAATCTTTGACAAACCAACAAAACTTTTTATAAAAGTTGGTGCTAACCTATTGACAAAAAAACGGGGGGATGGATAATTAATAAATATGGTTAAAAATGGTTTTTGATGATATGCATGAGATAGGAGAATCATTATGAATAAAGTCTATAAAGTTGTCTGGTCAAAAGGACGGAATGCTTATGTGGTCGTTTCCGAACTGGCAAAGAACCATGGTAAGAGTAAATCGGTAAGAACCGCCATTGTCAGAGGAGTGCTGGCAGCGGCCATCGCGGGCATGCCGGTAAGCGGCTTAGCTGCATTGCCGCAGCCGAATCAACCTCTGGTTAATAGTGAGAACGCCACTGGTACCGGGTCTGTCGCTGTGGGACAGAATACCACGGCATCGGGAGCTCAATCCACGGCTATGGGAAACGGAACGAAAGCGGAAGGAGCCGGAACCACGGCTATGGGATTTAATACCACTGCTAAAGGAAATTACTCCACGGCCATGGGATTTGGCACGACTGCGGAAGGAATCCGCTCGACGGCTATGGGCAATGATACAAAAGCGGAAGGTGATACGTCCACAGCCATGGGGCTTAGCAGCACTGCCAAGGGGAACTATTCTACGGCCATGGGAATGAGAACGAATGCGGAAGGGGGCACTTCCACCGCTATGGGACAAAGTACTACGGCCAGAGGCACGACTTCCACTGCCATGGGACAAAATACCACGGCTAAGGGGATTTTTCCACGTCTATGGGGCTGAGGACGAATGCCGAAGGGTACGCGTCCACATCTATAGGGCAGGATACAACGGCCAAGGGAATGAGTGCCACCGCCATGGGGCAGGGGACGAACGCGACCGGTGATCAGTCTACGGCCATGGGATTTAAAACAGTGGCTCAGGGCAATCACGCTACCGCTATGGGCAATGAAGCAAAAGCGGAAGGTGATACGTCCACAGCCATGGGGCTCGGCAGTGTTGCCAAAGGGAATTATTCCACCGCTATGGGTCTGAGAGCGAAGGCGGAAGGATACGCATCTACGGCTATGGGCGCAGATAACCAGGCTACCGGAAACAGTTCCACCGCCATGGGCAGTGGAACCAAAGCGGAAGGCACAAATTCCACCGCTATGGGACAGAATACGACGGCTCATGGTACGACTTCCACAGCTATGGGACAAAATACGACGGCGCAGGGAAATTACTCCACTGCCATGGGTGTACGAACCCAGGCAAAAGGGGATAATTCCACGGTTATGGGAGCGGACAGCAAAGCGATAGGAAATACATCCACGGCTATGGGACAAACGACCACCGCTTCAGGGACTGCTTCTACCGCCATGGGTCAATCGACCATCGCTTCGGGGACTGCTTCTACCGCGATGGGCAATCATACGACAGCTATCGGCGGAAGTTCCACCGCTATGGGGGCAAATACCAAGGCGGAAGGTGCGACAGCTACGGCTATGGGACAGTCCACCACGGCGTCGGGGAACTATTCGACTTCCATGGGACTCAATACAGTCGCATCCGGTTCCAGCTCCACCGTCATGGGAAATAATGCCAAAGCGACAGGCGATACCGCCACGGCTATGGGTCTCAGTACGACGGCCGGCGGAACGGCTTCTACGGCGATGGGCAATCATACGACAGCTACCGGAGGAAGCTCTACCGCCATGGGTGCAAGTACCAGTGCTACCGGTGCGACAGCTACGGCTATGGGACAGACGACCACTGCCCAAGGCAATTATTCCACAGCCATGGGCTTACGAAGCAAAGCAACCGCTGATACCTCCACTGCTATGGGTGCGGATACCACAGCCTCGGGAGTGAATTCCACAGCCATGGGGGCAAGCACCAAAGCGGAAGGTACGACGTCTACGGCTATGGGACAGTCGACTGTCGCTACAGGCGCGGTTTCTACCGCTATGGGAAATAAAACCATCGCATCAGGAATTAACTCGACAGCTATGGGCGACGGCACACAGGCGCAAGGTCTGGACTCTACAGCCATGGGTTCCGGCTCGATTGCCAAGGGGAATTATTCCACCGCTATGGGGTCGGGGACCAAAGCCAATAAAAACTACTCCACCGCTATGGGAGGATTTACGACCGCCGATGGAGACTATGCCACCGCTATGGGGCAATATACCAATGCTTCCGGAGGCGGTTCCACCGCGATGGGAAATAGAACCACCGCATCCGGCGGAAATTCTACCGCCATGGGCGCAAGTACCAAAGCGGAGGGTGTAGTTTCTACGGCTATGGGACAGACGACCACGGCCAAAGGCAATTATTCCACAGCCATGGGCTTACGAACCAATGCAAATGGTGATGCTTCCACAGCTATGGGTTCGGGTACTACAGCATCGGGCGCCAATTCCACGGCAATGGGGGCAAGTACCACCGCGGAAGGAACCAATTCCACCGCCATGGGTAGCGGAACCAAAGCGGAAGGGACTGCTTCTACAGCCATGGGTCAGGCGACCACCGCTAAAGGGAATTATTCCACGGCTATGGGACTGAGAACACATGCGGAAGGCTCTGCGTCCACGGCCATGGGAACGGATACCCTCGCTTCGGGAGAAAATGCCACCGCGATGGGATTTCACGGTACCGCGTCAGGAAAGAACTCTCTGACTCTGGGGCACTATACGGAAGCGACGAATACCAATGCCGTTGCGGGCGGTGTAGGGACAAAAGCAAAGGGCGCTTCTTCCCTGGCTATGGGAGGGTTTACAATCGCCGAAGGCGAGATGTCTACGGCTCTCGGCAGCTGGACACAGGCCAAAGGAAGGTATTCCACTGCCTTAGGACGATATACGACGGCAGAGGGAGAAGCCTCTTTGTCCGCGGGATATCAAACGACGGCGACCGGTATTTATTCTACGGCTATGGGACGAAATACAACAGCTTCGGGAGAAAGTGCAACGGCTATGGGTCACGCGACCGTAGCTGAAGGAAGCAGCGCGACGGCTATGGGATATAAAACGCAGGCGAAAGGAAGCAACGCCCTGGCTGTGGGACATACGACCGTAGCTGAAGGAAGCAGTGCGACAGCTATGGGATATAATACGCAGGCGAAAGGAAGCAACACCCTGGCTGTGGGACATACGACGAGTGCTGAAGGAGATAATTCCCTTGTGGCAGGATACGCGACCAGAGCGGCAGGGGATAACTCCGTTGCCATAGGCGTGAATACGCTGGCAAAGGGAGCATACTCGATGGCCATGGGAAGGGATACCAAGGCATCCGGTGATGGCGCCGCGGCACTTGGCGATGGTACAAAGGCGGCCGGAACGGCTTCTTTTTCCGCAGGCAGCGAAACTGAAGCTATCGGGAATTATTCTACGGCCATGGGGCAATATTCTGCCGCCGAAGGCGACTATGCGCTGGCGGCAGGAGATCGCAGCTATGCGCAGGGAGATGGTTCCATTGCCATGGGCATCACGTCCATTGCTACAGGGGAAGGAGCATTGGCATCCGGAGTGTCTTCTTTGGCACGAGGTGCAAACAGTACCGCTCTTTCCGGCGGTATGGTCGGACCCAAGGGAGCGAACTCCATCGCCATGGGAGCCGGCGCTCAGGCACTGGTGCGGGATTCTGTCGCTCTCGGAAGCAGATCGGTAGCGGATCGGGAAGCAGGCGTTGCCGGATGGGATCCGGGAAGCCGGGGATTTTCTTCCCGTATGGATCCCGCCTGGCGCTCTACGGCTAATGCCGTCTCTGTAGGAGATGCGAAAAACGGAGTCACCCGTCAGATTACCGG
>OLPH01003610.1_pt1 | contig 10546 bp, 9 predicted proteins | sample 1672951 | NCBI WGS metagenome assembly OLPH01 (sample SAMEA3136740, study PRJEB25190) | human gut metagenome
CCTGCAATATGGAAAAATTACCATGCTTTTTACCGGAGATCTGGAAAATACCGGAGAAGAGCTGTTGGCAGAGAGAATAAAGAATCTCCGGAAAAAAGGAGAACTTCCGGCGTGTTATGATCTGCTGAAAGTCGGACACCACGGATCAAGAAATGCGACCGGCGAAGAGCTTCTGGAAGTGATCCGACCACGGGCAGCATTCTGTTCATCAGGAAAAGAAAACCGTTATGGACATCCGCATGCGGAAACACTGGAAAGACTTGCAAAATGGGGCGTAAGCCTATATAATACGAAAGACAGAGGTGCTGTCAGTATGTATACAGATGGAAGGGAATATGGTATCCAAAGTCCATGAAAAGTTTGAATGAAGATTTAAAGACAGGACAGTTTAAGCAGATTTATCTTCTGTACGGAGAAGAAGCTTATCTGAAAAAATTATATAAAAACCGTTTCGTCAAAGCGATGGTTCCGGAAGGTGACACGATGAATTATCGTTATTTTGAGGGAAAGAACACGAACCCGAAAGAGATTATCGACCTTGCCGAGACCTTACCTTTTTTTGCAGAGCGCAGGCTGATCGTTCTGGAAAATACCGGTTTTCTGAAAAATGCGACACCGGAGCTGGCAGAATATCTGAAGAACATGCCGGAGACCACTTATATGATCTTTGTGGAATCAGAGCTGGATAAGAGAGGAAAGCTCTACAAAGCGATCAAGGAGAAAGGTCATATTGTAGAACTGAAGCGGCAGGATGAAAAGACACTGATCCGCTGGATCCTTGGGATGGCGAAAAAGGAGAAGCTTCAGATGTCGGAGGCAGCAGTGCGCTATCTGCTTGCAAAGACTGGTAATGACATGGAAAATCTCGGGCAGGAGCTGGAAAAATTATTCTGTTACTGCATGAACCACACGGAGATCACGGCAGCAGATATTGATGAAATCTGTACTACGCAGATCGGAAACCATATTTTTGATATGGTAGATGCGGTTGCAGCAAAAGAGCAGAAAAAAGCGCTGGATTACTATTATGATCTTCTGACACTGAAGGAACCGCCGATGCGGATCCTCTACCTGCTGACCAGACAGTTCCGTATTCTGATGGAGGTAAAAGAGATGGACCGTACTGGGATTCCGCCAAAAGAGATTGCCGCCAAGGTGGGAATCATGCCATTCCTGGTAGGAAAGTACCGGGCACAGGCGAAGGCATTTACCAGGAAAGAGCTGCGTGGGATCGTAGAAGCTGGTGTACAGACGGAAGAAGATGTAAAAACCGGAAAGATGGGAGATATCCTCTCGGTGGAACTCTTCCTGGTGCAGTACAGTAGCAAACGGGAAAAGTAATCAGATATAGATAAGAAGAAAAAGGAGAGACTGAAAATATGCATATGGATCAGAAAAAGATTCGGAATTTTTGTATTATTGCACATATTGACCATGGAAAATCCACACTGGCGGACCGTATTATCGAACAGACAGGTCTTCTGACCAGCAGAGAGATGCAGGCACAGGTGCTGGATAACATGGATCTGGAAAGAGAACGTGGTATCACAATCAAATCACAGGCAGTCCGCACGGTTTATAAGGCAAAGGATGGGGAGGAATATATCTTTAATCTGATCGATACTCCGGGACACGTAGACTTTAACTATGAAGTGTCACGGAGTCTTGCAGCCTGTGATGGAGCGATCCTAGTCGTTGATGCGGCACAGGGCGTAGAAGCGCAGACACTGGCAAATGTATATCTGGCACTGGACCATGATCTGGATGTCATGCCGGTTATCAACAAGATCGATCTTCCAAGTGCAGAGCCGCAGCGTGTGATCGAAGAGATTGAAGATGTGATCGGAATTGAAGCGCAGGATGCACCACTGATCTCGGCAAAGACAGGGCTTAATGTAGATCAGGTTCTGGAACAGATCGTGACAAAGATCCCTTCTCCGACAGGAGATCCGGATGCACCGCTTCAGGCACTGATTTTCGATTCCCTCTATGATCCGTATAAAGGCGTTATCGTATTCTGCCGTATCAAAGAAGGATGTATCACGAAAGGAATGCCGATTCATATGATGGCGACAGGTGCAACTGCTGATGTTGTGGAGGTTGGATATTTTGGTGCCGGACAGTTTATCCCTTGTGATGAGCTTTCAGCAGGAATGGTTGGATATTTTACAGCCAGCCTGAAAAATGTAAAGGACACCCGTGTGGGTGATACCGTAACAGGTGCGGAAAATCCATGCTCTGAGCCTCTTCCGGGATATAAAAAGGTCAACCCGATGGTGTACTGCGGAATGTATCCGGCAGACAGCTCCAAATACCCGGATCTGAGAGATGCACTGGAAAAACTGCAACTCAACGATGCGGCACTTCAGTTTGAACCGGAGACCTCTCTTGCGCTGGGATTTGGTTTCCGCTGTGGTTTCCTCGGACTTTTGCATCTGGAGATCATTCAGGAGAGACTGGAAAGAGAATACAATCTGGATCTGGTGACAACTGCGCCGGGTGTTATCTACAAGGTGCACAAGACCAACGGAGAAGTGATCGACCTGACCAATCCGTCTAATCTTCCGGATCCGTCAGAAATTGATTTTATGGAAGAGCCGATGGTAAAAGCAGAGATTATGGTGACATCCGAATTTATCGGTGCGATCATGGATCTGTGTCAGGAAAGACGTGGTGAATATCAGGGAATGGAATACATCGAAGAGACCAGAGCGGTATTGAAATATCACCTGCCTCTGAATGAGATTATCTATGATTTCTTTGATGCGCTCAAATCCAGATCCCGTGGTTATGCGTCTTTTGATTATGAAATGCTCGGCTATGTCAAATCTGATCTGGTCAAGCTGGACATCCTGATCAACAAAGAAGAAGTGGATGCTCTTTCCTTTATTGTATTTGCGGGAAGTGCTTATGAGAGAGGAAGAAAGATGTGTGAGAAGCTCAAAGAAGAGATTCCGAGACAGCTTTTTGAAATCCCGATCCAGGCAGCTGTCGGAAGCAAGATCATTGCCCGTGAGACAGTAAGAGCCATGCGTAAGGACGTACTTGCCAAGTGCTACGGCGGTGATATCAGCCGTAAGAAGAAGCTTCTGGAAAAGCAGAAGGAAGGAAAGAAGCGTATGCGCCAGGTTGGAAATGTAGAAATTCCACAGAAGGCATTTATGAGTGTATTAAAACTGGACGACAAATAGACAGACAAAAGATAATCGAGCAGGCTGACTCCTACTCGATTCGTATACTTTGTACACTATCTCGCTTAACAGCTCGATGATGTACATTCGCCAAGTACAGATTCTTGTGCAAGCACAAATCTGTACTTGGCTCATCGTATACACAAAAAGGCAGGAGCGGTTTCCGAGGGAAAGGTTCCTGCCTTTTGCACAGAAAAGGAGAAAAGCAGATGCAGCCTTTAGAACTATATATTCATATTCCGTTTTGTGTGAAAAAATGTGCATATTGTGATTTCCTTTCCGGTCCGGCCGGAGAAAAGGAAAAAGAGGAATATGTGAAAATGCTGGTCGACGAGATCAGAAACTGTCCGGATACAGTGCAGAATTACAGGGTGATTTCCATTTTTTTCGGAGGCGGAACCCCATCTCTTCTTACCGGTGAGCAGATTGGGCGACTGATGGATACGGTCAGGAAAATATTTACGTTGGATGAGGACGCAGAGATCACTATGGAAATGAATCCGGGAACGGTAACGGAAGAAAAACTGCGAAAGTACAGACAGGCAGGGGTGAACCGTCTGAGTATCGGTCTGCAGTCGGTCAATGATGAGGAACTTCGTCTGCTTGGAAGAATCCATACTTATGAAGAATTTCGGGAAGCATATCATCTGGCGAGAGCCAATGGTTTTTCAAATATCAATGTAGACCTGATCTCGGCAATTCCGGGGCAGACGGTGGAAAGCTGGAGACGTACACTGGAGCAGGTAATGGCACTTTCCCCGGAGCATATTTCTGCATATAGTCTGATCTTGGAAGAGGGAACAACTTTCTATAAAAAATATGTAGAAGACGAGGCAAAAGAAGGGCCAAAGCTTCCGGATGAGGATGCGGAGCGTCAGATGTACTGGGATACGGAAACGCTGATGGAGAAGAACGGATATCACCGTTACGAGATTTCCAATTATGCTAAGGAGGGATATGCCTGCCTGCACAACCTGGGATATTGGGAGAGAATTCCGTATCTGGGATTTGGAATTGGTGCGGCATCTCTGGTTCCCGGGGATCTGATTGGAAAATGCAGGAAGCTGGAAGGAAAAATGAGTCGCTACACGAACCCGGATCAGCTAAGGGAGTATGCACATTCCTACAGGAACAAATTTCAGGCAGAGCTTCTGACAGAAACTGAGGAGATGGAGGAATTTATGTTTCTTGGACTGCGGAAAATGAACGGAATCTCAAAAAAAGAATTTTCAGAGTATTTTGGGAAGAGTCTGGAGGATATTTACGGTGAACCGATCTGCAAACTGGAAAGCTTAAAGCTTCTTGAGCAAGATGATGACAGAGTATGGCTTACAAAACGGGGGATCGATGTCAGCAACAGTGTGTTTGTAGAGTTTCTGCTGGAAGAGTAAAATTTGGAAAATCAGAAAAATATAAAGTATACTTGACAAATAGGTTTTATAGGCATATAATGACATCATCGAGTTAAACCTATCAAAACAGTAGGAAAGAAAGGAGAACTTACGATGTCAAAAATTTATAATGGTGCTTTAGAGCTTGTTGGAAATACTCCTCTTGTAGAGGTGAAAAATATTGAAGAAGAATTAGGATTAGAGGCAAGAATCCTTGTGAAACTGGAATATTTTAACCCGGCCGGAAGTGTAAAAGACAGAATTGCCAAAGCAATGATCGAGGATGCTGAGGAAAAAGGATTATTAAAAGAAGGTTCTGTTATCATTGAGCCTACTTCGGGAAATACGGGAATCGGTCTTGCATCGATTGCAGCAGTCAAAGGATACCGTATCATTCTTACTATGCCGGAGACAATGAGTGTAGAAAGAAGAAACATCCTGAAAGCATACGGAGCAGAGATTGTTCTGACAGAAGGCGCAAAGGGAATGAAGGGTGCGATTGAAAAAGCAGATGAACTTGCAAAAGAGATCCCGGGCAGCTATATCCCTGGACAGTTTGTTAATCCGGCTAATCCGGAAGTACACAGAAAGACAACCGGACCAGAGATCTGGAAGGATACAGACGGAGAAGTAGATCTGTTTATCGCAGGTGTTGGTACAGGTGGAACACTGACCGGTGTCGGCGAATATCTGAAATCCCAGAATCCGGATGTGAAGATCGTTGCATTGGAGCCTGCAAGCTCACCGGTACTTTCTACAGGAAAAGGTGGTCCTCACAAGATTCAGGGAATCGGAGCAGGATTTGTACCGGACGTACTCAACACAACTGTATATGATGAAATATTTACTGTAGAAAATGATGACGCTTTTGCAACAGGAAAGCTGCTTGCAAAGAAAGAAGGAATCTTGGTAGGAATTTCTTCGGGAGCCGCACTTTATGGAGCGATCGAACTTGCAAAACGTCCGGAAAACAAAGGAAAGACGATTGTGGCACTGCTTCCGGATACCGGAGACAGATATTACTCCACACCGCTCTTCACGGAGTAGAATATGAATTTTTCAAAGAAAAGCAGATACGGACTTCGGGCACTGATCGACCTGTCCGTATACTCAAAAGAATCCCATGTTGCACTTGCAGCAATTGCAGAGCGTAACAGTATTTCACCGCAGTATCTGGAACAGGTATTTGCGGCACTCAGAAAAGCCGGAATCATTAAAAGCGTGAAAGGACCGCAGGGGGGATACCTGTTGGCGAAGCCTGCCACAAAGATTTCGGTTGCGGAAATATTACGTGCGCTGGAAGGTGATTATCTCATCGAAGAAGAGGATGTAGAAGGCGCCGAGAATGGAAGAGCTGCGGCTCAGGCTGTACAGAGTGAAGTTATCGAACGTCTGAACAGAGGACTACAGGATATCCTTGAGAATCTGTTTCTCTCTGACCTCGAACAAAAATATCAGGAATACAGTGAATACAGTCAGGATATGTACTATATATAATAGAAGAAATGCACACCATCAGACCGGGAGGCTGAGGTGTGTATTTTTTGGTTTGACGGTCGGGTGGGGAGTTTGGGAGGAAGGGAGCAGGCGGTTCAGGCAGAAAAGAAGGGATTCCGATTGAATTGAAATCCGACAGCATATCCGGGTGGAACCGGACTAAAAATAAAAAAATCATAAACCCTGTTGACAAAGTGAATAGTAAGTGGTACATTTATAAGCGTAGAAAATGTTAGCACTCAGACATAACGAGTGCTAATAACAAAAAGGAGGTAGCATATGGAAGCCATACAGGAACTTAATGAGCGGAAGACGAAGATCTTACATGCAATCATTAAGAACTATCTTGAGACCGGAGAGCCTGTGGGATCCAGAACGATTTCCAAGTATACGGATCTGAATTTAAGTTCGGCAACGATCCGGAATGAGATGGCAGATCTCGAAGAGCTTGGTTATATCATGCAGCCTCACACATCAGCAGGAAGGATTCCGTCGGATAAAGGTTACAGATGGTATGTGGATATGCTGATGAGCCAGAAAGAACAGGAGATTACCGAAATCAAAGGTCAGATGCTTGAGAAGGCTGACAAGATGGAAGAACTTCTGAAGCAGGTTGCAAAGGTTCTTGCGAACAACACGAATTATGCGACGATGATTTCGACTCCGACTTACAACGGGAACAAATTAAAATTTATCCAGCTTTCACAGGTTGATGACCATCAGCTGATCGTTGTGATCGTGATGGAAGGCAACATTGTAAAGAACCAGATTGTGACACTGGATGAGCCTCTCAGCAATGAAGCACTATTGAAGCTGAATATGCTTCTGAATACTTCGCTGAATGGAACTTCACTAGAGCAGATCAATCTGGGAGTGATCGCAAGACTGAAAGAACAGGCAGGGATCCACAGTGGTGTGATGAGCAGTGTCCTGGATGCAGTAGCGAATGTGATCCAGCTGGATGACGACATGGAGATTTACACCAGTGGCGCGACGAATATTTTCAAGTATCCGGAGCTTAGTGATAAGCAGAGCGCACAGGAGATCATCAGTGCTTTTGAAGAAAAGCAGCAGCTTGCCGCTCTGGTAACAAAGTCAATGGCAAACGGCGGTGAAGACAGAGACATTCAGGTATACATCGGAGATGAATCGAATGTGGAGAACATGAAAGACTGCAGCGTAGTCACAGCAACATATGAGTTGGGCGAGGGCATGCAGGGAACCATCGGAATCATCGGACCGAAGCGAATGGATTATGAACATGTCATGAAGACGCTTAAGACACTGATGGCAGAGCTGGATGACATATTCCACAGGGATGAGCCGAAAAAGCTCGAATAAGAAGTAAGAAAGGTGGAAGAACCATTGGATAAAAAGATGAGTAATGAAGAAATGGTAAAAGAAGCAGTGGAAGAAGCAAAGAAAGCTGCGGAGGCAGAAGCCAAAGAGCAGAAGGCAAAAGGGCAGGAACCGGAAGAAACCGAAGCAACAGAGGAAGAAGCTGTTGGTAAAGAGATGAATTCCGAAGATGCTGAAGAACCAAAGAAAAAGAAGCTGTTTGAAAAGAAGAATAAAAAAGATAAAAAGGATGAGCAGATCGCAGATCTGACAGACAAACTTACGAGACACATGGCTGAGTTCGATAATTACAGAAAGCGTACTGAAAAAGAAAAGTCAGCGATGTATGAGATCGGAGCCAAAGATGTTGTAGAAAAAATTCTTCCGATTGTAGACAACTTTGAACGCGGACTTCAGTCCGTACCGGAAGAAAAGAAAGATGATCCGTTCGTAGATGGAATGGATAAGATCTATAAACAAATGATGAGCACACTGGAAGGAATCGGAGTAAAACCGATCGAAGCAGTTGGTCAGGAATTCGATCCGAATTTCCACAATGCAGTGATGCATGTGGAGGATGAAGAACTTGGTGAAAATGTAGTAGCCGAGGAATTCCAGAAAGGATATATGTACCGTGACTCAGTCGTAAGACACAGCATGGTAAAGGTAGCAAACTAAGATATACCGTGTACCGCATTTACGATACACTTTATATAAATAACAAAGCAAAATACAATTTTTATTATATTAACAGGAGGTCTTCATAATGGGCAAAATCATTGGTATTGACTTAGGTACAACAAACAGTTGTGTAGCGGTTATGGAAGGTGGACAGCCGGTCGTAATCGCAAATACAGAAGGAGCAAGAACTACACCATCTGTAGTAGCATTTACAAAGACAGGAGAACGTCTTGTAGGTGAACCTGCAAAACGTCAGGCAGTAACAAATGCAGAAAAGACAATCTCATCTATCAAGCGTGAGATGGGTACAGATCATAAAGTAGACATCGATGGAAAGAAATATTCTCCACAGGAAATTTCAGCTATGATCCTTCAGAAATTGAAAGCAGATGCAGAAGGATATCTTGGAGAAAAAGTTACGGAAGCAGTTATCACTGTTCCGGCTTACTTCAACGATGCTCAGCGTCAGGCTACAAAAGATGCAGGTAAGATCGCAGGTCTTGATGTAAAACGTATCATCAACGAGCCTACAGCAGCAGCTCTTGCATATGGACTTGACAATGAAAAAGAACAGAAGATCATGGTATACGACCTTGGCGGTGGTACATTTGATGTATCTGTTATCGAGATCGGTGACGGCGTTATCGAAGTTCTTTCTACAGCTGGTAACAACAGACTTGGTGGAGATGACTTCGACCAGAAGATCACAGATTATATGCTTGCAGATTTCAAGGCAAAAGAAGGCGTAGACCTGTCAACAGACAGAATGGCACTTCAGAGACTGAAAGAAGCAGCTGAAAAAGCAAAGAAAGAACTTTCTTCTGCAACAACAACAAACATCAACCTTCCGTTCATCACAGCAACAGCTGAAGGACCGAAGCATTTTGATATGACTCTTACAAGAGCTAAATTCGATGAACTGACACGTGACCTTGTAGAAAAGACACAGGAACCGGTAAGACGTGCACTTTCTGATGCAGGACTTACAGCAGCAGACTTAGGTCAGGTACTTCTTGTTGGTGGATCTACACGTATCCCGGCAGTTCAGGAAGAAGTAAAACGTCTGACAGGAAAAGAACCAAGTAAATCTCTTAACCCGGATGAATGTGTAGCACTTGGTGCTTCTATCCAGGGTGGTAAGCTTGCAGGAGATGCAGGCGCAGGCGACATCCTTCTTCTTGATGTAACTCCACTTTCACTTTCTATCGAAACAATGGGTGGTGTAGCTACAAGACTGATCGAGAGAAACACAACAATCCCGACAAAGAAGAGCCAGATCTTCTCTACAGCAGCTGATAACCAGACAGCCGTTGATATCAATGTTGTACAGGGTGAAAGACAGTTTGCAAGAGATAACAAGTCCCTCGGACAGTTCAGACTGGATGGAATTCCGCCGGCTCCACGTGGAATCCCACAGATCGAAGTTACATTCGATATTGATGCAAATGGTATCGTAAATGTATCTGCAAAAGATCTGGGAACAGGAAAAGAACAGCACATCACAATTACAGCAGGATCTAATATGTCTGATGATGAGATTGATAAGGCTGTTAAAGAGGCTGCTGAGTTTGAGGCACAGGATAAGAAGAGAAAAGAAGCAATCGATGCAAGAAATGATGCTGAGAGCTTTGTATTCCAGACAGAGGATGCATTAAAGCAGGTTGGAGATTCTGTTGATGCCGCTGATAAGTCAGCAGTTGAGGCTGATATCGCAGCAGTTAAGTCATTCCTTGATGCACATAAAGAGGCTGAGGCTATGACAGAGGCTGATGTTGCAGAGCTCAAGGCAGCACAGGAGAAGCTCACACAGAGTGCGCAGAAGGTATTTGCAAAGATGTATGAGCAGGCTCAGGCAGCACAGGGTGCAGCAGGAGCAGGTCCTGATATGAACGCCGGAGCAGGTCAGGCAGGTCCTGATATGGGTAATGCAGCAGGTGCAGGCAGCAATGCAGGTGCAGGCAGCAATCCGGATGATGATGTTATTGACGGAGACTTCAGAGAAGTATAAAATAATACCCGGTAAATCGGCACAGTGTCAGATGACGCTGTGTCGGACCGGAAGAATGTACAATGGGGGCCGGATTCTTTCAGGCCCCTATCCGTGTGTAAACGCATATCTGCAACCTATGCAGGACGGATGCTTTGCAGTATTTTTGCATATGCTGCAGATATGCGTTATATGAAGATAAGCTTTAATAGAGGAGTTTGAATTATGGCGGAACAGAAAAGAGATTATTACGAAGTCCTCGGTGTTGACAAAAATGCCGATGACGCCGCTCTCAAAAAGGCATATCGTGCTCTTGCCAAGAAATATCATCCGGATATGAACCCTGGAGATAAAGAAGCAGAAAAGAAGTTTAAGGAAGCATCCGAAGCATATGCTGTTTTGAGTGATCCCGAAAAGAGACGTCAGTACGATCAGTTCGGACATGCGGCATTTGACGGTGG
>OLPH01003612.1_pt1 | contig 10545 bp, 10 predicted proteins | sample 1672951 | NCBI WGS metagenome assembly OLPH01 (sample SAMEA3136740, study PRJEB25190) | human gut metagenome
AAGACTTTCGGTCCTTTACGGTCATAGTCATCATAGCGGGTGTGCATCGCCGCCGTCAGCATGGTCTTATCCTTTGCGGTAAGCCCCTCCACGATCTGGCTGTGCTCCCGGATCAGAATTGGGAAATTCTTTTCATCCTTTAAATATTCCACGCGGTAGCGGTACATCTGCTCCCGCAGATTGTTGAGCATGTTCTCCAGCTTGACGTTGCGCGTCGCATGATAGATGATGTCATGAAACCGCACATCCGCCTCCGCAATCCGCTTGACGTCCCCCGTCTTTGTGGATTCCTCGAACTCATGCATGGTATGTCTGAGCTCAGCAAGCTCCTCCTCGGAAATCTGTTCGCAGGCGATCGATGCCGCCAGTTCGTCGAGTGCATCCCGGATCTGCAAGACATCCTCCATGTCTTTTTCCGTCATCCGCGCAACTTCCGCACCTTTTCTTGGAATCGTGACCGCCAGTCCCTCCTGCTCGAGCATACGGATCGCCTCACGGATCGGCGTGCGGCTCACCCCAAGCTTTGCTGCCAGCTGCAGCTCCATAAGACGCTCCCCCGGCTTAAGCTCTCCTTTTAAGATCGCTTCCCGCAGTGTGTTAAACACCACATCCCGAAGCGGAAGGTATGCATTCATGTTCAATGTCAGATCCTCTGTCATAAGTACCTCCTTCTGCTTTGTTATCTGTTTCTGCCCGTCTTCTCCTCACCGCGCATTGTTGTATATGCTTGTCAGGTAAACCTGTTTTGCAAGATTTGATTCACGCATTGCCTCGTATGCAGCCACGGCTGTATCCCCGTTGGCAAACAGGCCAAAGACCGTTGGACCGCTTCCGCTCATCATTGCATGGACTGCACCGTGCTCCATCATATGCTCCTTGATCTCTGCAATGACCGGATAATTGGGAATCGTAACTGTCTCCAGCACATTTCCCATATGACCTGCGATCTGCTCCAGATTCTTCGCCCGGATCGCACCGATCAGCCCATCAATATCCGGATGCACGGTATCCGCATCCAGCTTCAGATTCTCATAGACAAATTTTGTGGAAACCCCGATCTGCGGCTTGGCAATCAGCACCGGACATTTGACCATCGGAGGAAGCGCCGATAATTTTTCACCGATCCCCTCCGCGAGCGCCGTTCCGCGCATAATGCAGTAGGGAACATCCGCGCCGAGCTTCACACCGCGCGTCATCAGATCCTCCTTAGAAAGCCCCAGATCAAAAATGCGGTTCATTCCATATAATACGGCCGCAGCGTCCGTGCTTCCGCCTGCCATGCCGGCTGCCACCGGAATGTGCTTGTGCAGCTTTACATCAATACCGTCCCCAATGTCAAATTCCTCTTTGAGCAGCGCCGCCGCCTTGTATACGAGATTGTTTTCATTTGTCGGCAGAAACGCAAGGTTGGTCGACATGGTAATCCTGCCCGATTGATTGCGCATAATCTCCAGCCGGTCAAACAGGTGGATCGTCTGCATGATCATCCGCACCTCATGGTAGCCGTCCTCTCTCTTCCGCACCACATCAAGCCCGAGATTTACTTTTGCCAGTGCTTTTACCGAAATCTCTTTCATAATGCCCCCATGTTTTTTTAATGTATTTTGTATACAGACTGAATCTTACCATGACTTGTCCAAAAGGTCAATTATCTCTCCTTCTTTTTACGCAATAAAATTTCTCAAAAATCTAAACCGGGCAATGCTTCCTGCCGATATAGAAGATGAGACAAAGAGCAGGCATGGATGCCTCCTGTCAATTATTTTAAACCGATCCAAGGGAATGGAGGAATGAATTATGGCAATTAACAGTATCACAAACTCAGTAGCAGCACAGCAGGCTTCTACTTATACCGCAACAAAGACGGACTATACAGAGAAAAAAAGCGAGAGCAGCACAAAGACCGATACCGGTGTCGTATATGAGAAGAGTTCTGATCAGACATCCGGCACAGTTACAAAGAAAACCGATTACGCACTTGTCAACAAGTTAAAGGCAGATGCCGAAGAGCGTACCTCCCAGCTTCGCAGTCTTGTAGAAAAGATGATGACCAAGCAGGGTGTTGCCATCGGTACCGCTGATTCTATGTGGAGCTTCCTTGCAAAAGGTGATTTTACCGTAGATGAAGCCACCAGGGCACAGGCACAGGCAGATATTGCCGATGACGGTTACTGGGGCGTCGACCAGACTTCAGACCGTATTCTTGATTTTGCAAAAGCACTTTCCGGCAACGATCCGGAAAAAGCCGATCTTCTTCTTGACGCTTTCAAGAAGGGATTCAAGGAAGCAACCAAGTCCTGGGGACAGGATCTTCCGGACATCTCACAGCGCACCTACGATGCCGTTGTGGAGAAGTTCAACAAGTGGAAGAACGGAACCGAGGAGACGGAGGCTGCCCAGACGCAGGCATAATCCGAATTTAAAACGGGATACGTTTTCTTATAAGTAATAGAGATGTATGACGTTCCAAATGCAACCGGGGCGGCAATTCTAATCGCAAAATCCGGTATTTCTAACGATGCCGCGTCGAACATCCTTGAACATCTGTGTTTTTCCAAGTTTGGAACATTCCACGTGGTGTGTCCACAAACTGCAGACAATTTTAGGACTTTTGTGTGTGCCCCTTGTTGGCACCCAGACAACAGATGGCGAAATGCCATCTTTATGTCAAACAAAACATAACCGCGCGAAGCCGATGTCTGAGTTATCATCTGCCCTGTTTTCAATAGCAGATGATAACGAGTTTCGTTTCGCGCGGTTATGTTTTGCATTCACTTGTTCAATTCCGGTACGTCATCTGCTGCTATCTGGCAGCCTCCATCTGTTTCTGACGTTTGTGTCTGCCGTGTACGGTACAGAATCCGACGACCGCCGCCACAACGTCCAGCACAAAGATAAAGTGCAGTATCGACAGGGCAGCTGCTGCCCCCACGGACAGCTTTTTTTCACTGCACGCCCGGATGCAGCCGCACAGTCCGTAGATGGACGGCGGTATCAAAAACAGGACATCCGCAATCCACATCACGCCGATAATCGCGACTCCGCCAAACATAAACGTCGCAAATCCCGCCAGCACCATAAACGCCGCCAGCAGATAATACGGAATATAGCACAGCTTCATCAGCATATCCCACAGAAGCAGCGCCTGCGCGCCGGTTCCTGCCGCCGTCTGATAGATGACCCAGACGACATTTAAGAGCACGACCACCGTGTAGACAATGCAGATTGTCGTCTGCGTCATCTGCAATCTGGAATCGCCCGCCATGATATAGGCTCCAGACGAATCTCTGTCCGGTCTTCCCATGCCCACAGACAGAACCACAAAAAGCAGATACGGTAAAATCAGCAGAAGAATCGGTGTCACTATTCCAATTATTTTTTTCATATCATTCCCCGCTCACGCGCTTACGCCTGCTGTTCCCCCAGAATCTTCTCAATGCTTGCCAGCTTTACGCAGACTACAAAAATCTGTGTTGCCGTTGTAAGATCCTCCAGCGACGGATACGACGGAGATATACGGATGACGGAATCTTTCGGGTCCTTGCCGTACGGGAACGGTGCTCCTGCCGGTGTCATCACAACGCCTGCCTTTTTCGCCTTATCTACCACGCTCTTCGCGCATCCCTCCAGCGTCTCATAGGTGATAAAATATCCCCCCTTCGGGCTGTACCAGCTTCCGACGCCGAGATCCTTTAACTCCTTGTCGAATGTGTCCAGAATCATCTCAAACTTCGGTCTGAGGGAAGCTGCATGCTTTCTCATGTGCTCCGTGATACCGTGCACATCTTTAAAGAAGCGCACATGGCGAAGCTGATTCACCTTATCATGACCGATCGTCTGGATCTTTAACTGCTTCTTAATATCCTCCAGATTGTTCGCAGAAGTTGCAATCGCAGCCAGACCGGAACCCGGGAAGCTGATCTTGCTGGTCGAGCAGAACTTGTATACCATATCCGGATTGCCGGCTCTCTTACACTCTGCCAGAATCTCGATCAGATGATCCTGATCCATATCATATAAATGATGTACACAGTAAGCGTTATCCCAGTAAATACGGAAGTCTTTTGCCGCTGGTTTTAATCTGGCAAAACGGCGTACCGTCTCATCCGAGTAGGTAATTCCCTGCGGATTGGAGTATTTCGGCACACACCAGATTCCCTTGATCGCCTCATCCTTGCTGACAAGCTCCTCCACCATATCCATATCCGGTCCTGTCGGAAGCATCGGAACATTGATCATCTCAATGCCAAAATATTCCGTGATGGCAAAATGTCTGTCATAGCCCGGAACCGGACATAAGAACTTCACCTTGTCAAGCTTGCACCACGGCGTATTTCCCATCACACCGTGTGTCATGGAGCGTGAAATCGTATCGTACATGATATTTAAGCTGGAATTGCCGTAGATAATGATATTTTCCGGATTGCACTCGATCATATCGCCAATCAGCACTTTCGCCTCCTGGATTCCGTCCAGTACACCGTAGTTGCGGCAGTCCGTTCCATCCTCGCACGCGAGATCGGAATAGGACGAGAGAACATCCATCATGCCCATGGACAGGTCCAGCTGTTCCTGGGATGGCTTTCCTCTGGACATGTCAAGCTTCAATCCCCGCTGCTGGAACTTCTTGTATTCTGCTTCCAGATGTTCCTTCTCTTTTAACAGTTCCTCTTTGCTCATCTCCTGATATGACTGCATTGTTCCTTCCTCCTGCTATCTGTATATACATTTTATATGAACCTTATTTCTAAGGCTGCATCCCTTTTATTTTATTAAAATATTCCCGGATCGTTTTCTCATAGCCGTTCTCCGACGGATGATAAAACGTGCGGTCGGTCAGACCATCCGGCAGATACTGCTGCTTTACATAATGATTCGGATAATCGTGCGCGTATTTGTAACCGATGCCGTGTCCCAGCTTCTGTGATGACTTATAGTGTGCATCCTGCAGATGCACCGGAATCGGCGCCGTCATGGTATCCCGCACCGCCGCCATGGCATCGCTGATGGCACAGACCGCAGAATTGCTCTTCGGTGCGCTCGCCACATAGGTGACCGCCTGCGCTAAAATAATCTGCGCCTCCGGCATACCGATGCGCTCCACCGCCTGCGCCGCCGATGTGGCGACCACAAGCGCCATCGGATCTGCATTGCTGACGTCCTCCGCCGCACAGATCATGATACGCCTTGCAATAAACCTGATGTCCTCTCCCGCGTACAGCATCCGTGCAAGATAGTAGACTGCCGCATCCGGATCGGAACCACGCATACTTTTAATAAAAGCGGAGATCGTGTCGTAATGGTTATCCCCGGACTTATCGTATTTGACCACGCGCTTCTGGATACATTCACTGGCAACCGCAAGCGTGATGTGAATCTTCCCGTCTGCACTCCGCTCCGTCGTCAGCACGCCGAGTTCGATCGCCGTGAGTGCCGCGCGGGCATCCCCGTTCGCAACATCCGCCAGAAATTCCAGCGCATCGTCATCAATCACGGCATCGTAAGCGCCCAGTCCCTTTTCCCGGTCGTTTACCGCACGGAGAATCAATGTCCGGATATCCTCCTTCGACAGGCTCTTCAGTTCAAAAATGATGGATCTGGACAACAAAGCTCCGTTGACCTCAAAATACGGATTCTCTGTCGTTGCACCGATCAGAATGATCGTGCCGTCCTCCACGAATGGAAGCAGATAATCCTGCTGTCCCTTATTGAAGCGATGAATCTCATCAATAAAGAGGATCGTCTTCCTGCCGTACATTCCCTGGTTGTTCTTCGCCTGCGCGATCACTTCCTCCATGTCCTTCTTGCCGGCAGAAGTCGCATTGATCTGTAAAAACTCTGCGCTTGTCGTATGCGCGATAACTTTTGCAAGCGTCGTCTTACCCGTTCCCGGCGGACCGTACAGTATGATGGAACTTAGCTTATCTGCTTTGATTGCGCGGTACAGCAGCTTATCTTTTCCTATAATATGCTGCTGCCCCACCATCTCATCCAGCGTCGTGGGGCGAAGTCTGGATGCAAGCGGCGCCTCCGTCTCCTTTTGCTGTTCTCTCATATATTCAAATAAGTCCATGTCAAAACCTGCTTTCTGATGTATAAAAATTCCCGGTCACTGCCTTCCGGCGCATGTCCGCACGTGGCGTACACTTGACCGTTTTGAATTTTCTCAATACAAAACTTGCATTTTTTTAATGATTCGTAGTTTTAATCATGCTTTTTCCAAAAAATATGACAGATTGCAACTCAAAAATTGCATCGCTTCTATTACAATACACGATACATGCCCTTTTTACAAGTAAAATATGTATTTTCTCTGTTGTGCACGATTTTCCCCGGAAATCATTTTCTATACTGTAACAAATTGAGAAGAGGGTTGCAAGTCCCACCGTGTCTCACTCCAGCAGAATATCCTCCACCGTCACAAATGTATACCCCTGTGCCTTCAATTCATCGATGATCTTAAATGCGGCCAGCACGGACGACTCCGACGCATCATGAAGCAGAATAATATCATTCTCCTCGACATCCCCCAACACGCGCTGCGCAATGACCGATGAGTTGCTCGTCGCCCAGTCTTTCGGATCGACATCCCAGAGCACCTCAATCATTGTCGTCTCATAATCCAGATTCGGTTTCCAGCACCCGAACGGCGGCCGGATATACTCCGGGAACACGCCGATAATTTCATGAATCGCTGCATTCGTCTTATCCACCTGCTCGATCGCCGCCGCATCGGTCAGATTGCTCAGATTGACATGTTCATAGGCGTGTGTTCCAATCAGATGTCCGCCCTCATGGATTTTCTTCACAATCTCCGGATACTGCTCCACTTCTTTTCCCAACAGAAAAAACGTGGCGCTCACACCACGTTCCTTCAGCCCCGCAAGAAGCATCTCCGTATAGTCCGGATTAGGTCCGTCATCAAATGTAATTGCCACTTTTTTTGCCAATTCATCCATCGCCATCGCCTCCCTGGCCTCTGTTGGCACACGCAGGGATACCTGCATGTAAAAAGCCGCACAACACCCCGCCGCCATGCATGCCATTCCTGCTGCCACCCAGATCAGTCTGCCTCTTTTCTTTTTATTATAAAACCAGCTTCCTGCTATCCGCACTTCTACTCTGACCTTTATGCTCTGTCACTTAGAGTATATTCCGAAAAGCGCGATGCTATCACTTCATTGCCGAAAACGCTCACATAAACTGATTGCCGCCCGGCTCCTGAACGTCATAGTAATCTCTAAAATAATCGTAGGGATCATTATAGTAATCGTAGCCGCCACTGCCATCACCGTCATACCATCCGTCGTTTCCGTCACCGTCATACCATCCGTCATTTCCGCCACCGTCATACCATCCGTCGTTTCCTCCGCCATCATAACTGCCATTTCCATCGCCGTCGTACCATGGATCACTTCCATCGCTGTCATAGCTGTCATCATACTGATCGTATAGGAGATCTTCGTATGTAATCCCCGCATTTGTCATTCCGAACCACATGGCAAGATATAAAACGACAGAAAGCACCATTGAGATCGCCGCTGTGATGATTCCACCGATTGCAAGACCTTGCTCCTTATTTTTCGTGATCTGAATGATTCCGAAAATAATCGCCAGAATTCCCGTCACCCAGTTGATGCAGGTACAAAACAGCAGCACAGACACGATTCCAAGTATAAGCGATGCAATGCCATATCCTCTGCCATCGCCTTTCTGTTTCTGTTGCGGCATTCCCGGATTCATTCCATTCGCATTCGGCGTCCCTTCATATGCTCCTCCCGGGTTCATTCTGTTCGGATTCTGCATCCCTGCATATGCTCCTTCCAGCGCCACGGCAACCCGCTCAAACGCCAGCCGCGGCGCGCCGTTTGCCAGATGAATCACCCCACAGTACACAAATCCGTTTTTTTGCAGTAAATGCTGCATAATGCGGTTGTCCTGATGCGTGTCAGCCCGAAGACTGCTGCACCCGTGTAATTTTGCCTGCTCGGCACACCAGGAAAAGCAGATTCCCGCCACGCCGCGGAGCCGTCCGGCGGATGCCAGCCGGTGCACGGTTCCATAACTTCCATTCGTGCGCCACATCCCCTGCTCAATCTGCCGGTAGGTCGGATCCTCCCCTTCTATATAGGAAAACACAGCCTCAATCACACTGTCCCTGTCAACTACATAACTGACTCCGCGTGCGATATCCTCCTCAATCAACGTCCTGGACGGATACCCCGCCACCCACTGGTTGGGGTTGCCGGATGCCTGCATATACTGCACCGCCCTCGCATATATCTGCATGATCTGCTCCAGATCCTGTATAGCTGCTCTGCGAATCATCATCTGACTGTTCCTCTCTTTTCTAACCTCTCATCCACCGGATGTTCTGCAATATACTTTTCCAATATCTCAGCGGCATCCCCGACAAGTTCCTTGCAGGGGCGCTTTTTATAATACTCGGCAGTCCGTTCCTTCGGTGTCGGTTCTTCCCGCTTTACCGATAAACCAAGCAGTTCCCGACAGACAATCGAACCGTTTTTTTCCTCAAACGCCTTCGCCAGTTCCTGGATTCTCGCATAGTGTTCCGCTTTTTCCTCCCGGGCGCCCGGGTCTTCATAGCCGTATAATATGCCCGCCGTAAGAAACATCCCGCTGACCGCTCCGCACACCTCGCGCAGTCTTCCCATTCCGCCGCCGAAAGACGAGCTGAGTGCCGCCGCCGTGTGCGTATCCATTCCATGTAAATCCGAAAACGCCAGAAATACCGACTGCGCACAATTATATCCTTCTTCAAACAGTGCCATCGCACGCTCTCTTCTCATCCCATTCACTGCCTCACATTTCTTCCAGAATACCTTAACTATATAACTTTTCCTACATTTTCTCAACGATTATGTTATAATAGTTCCAATCTCAAAACAGGAAAGGAGCGGAACTTTGGTTCCAGACACACATGAGTACATTGAATCTTACCCTGCTCACAGATCTCTATGAGCTGACCATGATGCAGGGATATTTTAAAAATCATAATCAGGATGTTGTCGTCTTTGACGCCTTCTACCGCAACAATCCCTGCGACGGCGGTTATTCCGTCTGCGCAGGTTTAGCGCAGGTCATCGACTACATCGAGAATCTGCATTTTGACGCGGACGACATCAACTATCTGCGCAGTCTGAAAATATTTGACGAAGATTTTCTGGAATACCTGAGCAATTTCAAATTTTCCGGCGACATCTACGCCGTCCCGGAAGGCAGCCTGATCTTCCCGCGAGAACCTCTGGTAAAAGTTGTCGCTCCCATCATGGAGGCACAGTTAATCGAGACTGCCATCTTAAATATCGTCAACCACCAGTGTCTGATCGCGACCAAGGCCGCCCGCGTCTGTTACGCGGCCAAGGGCGATAATGTCATGGAGTTTGGTTTACGGCGCGCACAAGGTCCGGATTCCGGTACCTACGGTGCCAGAGCTGCCGTAATCGGCGGCTGCAACGGCACTTCCAATGTTCTCGCCGGTCAGATGTTCCATGTGCCGGTACTCGGCACGCACGCCCACAGCTGGATCATGAGTTTTCCGGATGAGTACACTGCGTTCCGCAAATACGCCGAGCTCTACCCGTCCGCATGTATTCTGCTCGTGGATACCTACGACACGTTAAAATCCGGTATTCCGAATGCCATCCGTGTCTTCACCGAGATGCGCGATGCCGGTATTCCGCTGACTTATTACGGAATCCGCATGGACAGCGGCGACCTTGCCTACCTCTCCAAGCAGGTGCGCAAAATGTTAGATGAAGCCGGTTTTCCGGACGCCGTGATCTCCGCTTCCAACGACCTTGACGAATACCTGATTGAAAGCTTAAAACTGCAGGGCGCAGCCATCAGCTCCTGGGGTGTCGGCACCAATCTGATTACCTCGAAGGACAACCCTGCCTTCGGCGGTGTCTACAAGCTTGCCGCCATCCGCACCGCGGACGGAAGTTTCCAGCCGAAGATCAAGTTATCTGAGAATGTAGAAAAAGTCACGAACCCCGGCAACAAGACATTTTACCGCGTCTATGACAAAAAGACCGGCAAGATCAAGGCCGATCTCATCTGCCTGTACGATGAGACATTCGACGAGAGCGAAGACTTAAAGCTGTTTGATCCGAACGCTCCCTGGAAAAAAACGAGACTCCCGGGAGGAAGCTACACGTTGCGTGAGATGCTGATTCCGGTAATAAAGGCCGGAAAAACCATCTACACCTCGCCGGGCGTCATGGAGATCCGTGAAATCTGTAACCATGAAAAAGACACCATCTGGGATGAGACCAAGCGTTTCGTCAACCCGCAGGAGATCTACGTCGACCTCTCCCAGAAGCTCTACGATATGAAAACGGCTCTCTTAAACGAAATGAGTATGGATTCTTAATAGCAGGCAATCCCTGGGCTGTACCAGAGAGAACTTTTTCGGATAATGCATGTGTATAAAGTTCCAGCTGTAACCGTCAGCAGCATTCTGACCGCAAAATCCGGTATTTCTAACCATGCCGCGTCCGGCATCTTTGATGATCCGTGTCT
>OLPH01003618.1_pt1 | contig 10529 bp, 7 predicted proteins | sample 1672951 | NCBI WGS metagenome assembly OLPH01 (sample SAMEA3136740, study PRJEB25190) | human gut metagenome
GCCGTCTTCTGCCCCGATAGTTATCGGCACCGGGTGCTGCCCTTTGCCCGGCGCCTCAGAATTTCCACCTCTATTTGAACGTTACTGGTGCCCCGGCCCTGCATCTGTCTGCAACGCCCCGGCACCAGTTTTTCTACGTCAGCTGCCTGTACGCCCCGCGGTATTTCAGGGTGTGAAACGGAGTCCACGCTGGCCTCCCCACAGCTGACGCGCATACGGCTGCCGGGGCGCGCGGAGGAAAGGGAATGGCTGCGGAGCTGCGCGTCCGGATTTCACCACTGCCGTCTGCCGGCGCTCCGTTTCAGCGATTCCGCGCGCCGTCAGTTTCTTTCAGCAGCCCGTTAAGATAGCGGCAGAGCTCATTCGTCCGTTTCCCGTAGTCCTTTGGAAACGCGTTGTGACCGGACGCGGAGATAGACCTTCCATCGGGGTAGCTCACGGACAGACCGAACCCACTGCCATCCAGAACGTTCGGGTTATTTCCGCGGAAACCGTTCCAGGAGGAGAGGCCGAGCTCACGGATGAGGTCCGCCAACCCTTCCAGAGACTTCCTGTCCATGATGACTTCCGTGATGGGGTCCCTGCCTTTTTTGAAGCTCAGGATCATACGCGGCAGGCCATCGTCAACGCGGCGGTAAATTTTGTAAACGACATGGGAATCCAGGGACGTGCCGCTTTTCGCATAGGAAAACCCGGACAGTGGGAATCCGGAGACATCATCCCCCGCTGCGGGACCGAGCGCGGAATCAAGAATCCGTCTGAGCTCGGCTTCCGCCCCGGCAAAGCGCGGCGGCGTGCCGCCGGGAATGCCTGAGCGCCCCTGAGCGCTGACCGTCTGCTGTGTATCAAAGCTCAGGCTGAAGGTGAAGGCGTCTTCCGCGTTCCGCGTATACCCCGCTCCTGTAAAGCCGTTCCATCTGTCGATCCCGTATTCCGAGATCCAGGCGTTCAGACGCCCGAGGATTTTCGGGGAGACGTATTCTGTTACATTCCTGTCCTTCCCTCTGGCGGAAAGCCGGACCATGCCATCATCGGCGTCAAGCGTGTACCAGAAATTCTTCCCGTCCGTTTTCACGCTGTACAGGAGCGATGCCGGTGTGCGCGGCGCCGTGGCGCGGGCCTGCCCGGCTTTGTCTGCGAAGAAGCGCAGGAGTTCGGCCTCGGCCCTGAGACGTTTTTCTCCGGTGCCGTCGTCAGAACCTGAAATCCGGATTTTTCCGGGCGCGTTTCCCCTGCCGTTTTCCGCGAAGATAATGGTCAGCGACCAGACGCAGCTCTTTTCCCTTTCCTTCTCAGGCAGGGAGAAGGGATCCTTTCCGGATTCGCCGGCCCAGTCCGTGAGATCAAGACCCGCCGCGAGGACGGAGAAATCCCTGATCACGGAGCTGTCAGCCGGGCCGCAGAAATTGCCTGCAGGCTCAGGGGCGAAGACGTTCATGCGGTTCTTCTCCAGCTCGAAGGAGAGACTGCCATACCCTCCGGGACGCGCCGCCTTTTCACCATATCTGACCCAGTACTGGAAATAGCGGATGGCGGGAGGTTCGCCGCTTTTGTCCGCGGCGTGGACGGGAGCGGGAACGGTCAGGGTCAGAAGCCCGAGCAGGAGCAGGATGTTCATGCTGTCCTCCTATCTGAAGGGATGGTTTCAGTGTGATGCCGGCCGCTGGTTCCGTCCTTAACGGACAGCTTCATTTATCCGCCGGGCCGGACTTCTCAGGGAAGACCTTTCCGGCGCCTTCAAAGCCTGCGGAGCCGGGATGCGGGCGGGTGGCGGAATCCGGTCCTGAATACGCCAGCCTCCACGATCACTTCTTTTCCGCCCGCCTGAAATGCCGCGGCTGTCATGGCTGCCTCTCCGGCGTCCGCGAAACCAGGTATCCGGAAAGAACCTGTTTCTTCCGGCAGGAGCAAGCGTCTTCCGTGGACGTCCACTGAAAAGAACACTGTCCTGTATCCTGTTATGCGGGAAAAGGAGCGGACAGGCGTCATCCGCGGGATGATTTTGCCTGAAATCGTCCCGGAAATGATGTTCCTGGAAGATTGTCCGGCTATGCGGGAAACAGGCAGTACTCTCCTGTGCCCAGTCCTTCCCCTCCATGCCCGCCGCTCCGCGTGCCTGCTTTTTATGCCCTGGCCGCTCCGCGGCAGTACGGGGATGCCGGTGTTCCCCGCCCCGCCTTCCGCAGCGGGGAGCCCCGTCCCCGGAACCAGAAGGAGTCTCCATGACAAAACGTGTTCTGCTCTCTCTTGCCGTGTGCTGCTTTTTCGTTCTCTCCCCGATCCGGGCCGTCTCCGCCGGCGAGCCCGCGGGCGCCGTGCGTGACGCCGGGGCTGACGGGCTCATTGACTGCGGCCCCGGCTCGGAAGACACAGTCTGGCGCATCGGGGATGTGACAGCCCGTGTCACCTGCCCTGACTCCGCAGCCGGAATTTTTGCGTCTGCCAGCCTGTGCCTCTCTTCCGGAGATCAGGATCAGTCCTGTGTGCGCGTTTATCCCGGCCCATGCCGTATCGTCCGGGGGCATGCCGGCGGCATCCCGTTTTACAGTGTGGAATCTTCGCCTGCGTCAGGGCCGGAGCGGCGCGCGCTCTCTCTTGTTTTCCCCGGCGGCACGGTTATGCCGGTTTTCGATGAACTGAAGGCTTCCCATGGCAGCCCGGTCAGTCTGGGAGACAAAGTCCGCCTGGAATGGTCCTGCGAATACGCTGAAGCCCCCGGGAATGTATTCCGGCATGAGACCACTGCCGGTAAGGATACCCTCGTTCTCCGCGAACTGCAGGAGGAGGGATCGGTTTTTTCCTGGAGCGGGCTCAGGTCCGTTACGGCCCGCTATACGGGCGGAGAAGCGGCGGATTCGCATGCCTTCGCCGTGCGTTTCGTGACGAGGGAAGGCCAGCCTCTCGGACTCCTTACCCTGAACAGGCGTTTGTTCAGCTATCTCGAAAAAAAGAAAGAACAGTTTTTCAGCCTGACCTTCGGCGAATGCTCCTATGACATGCCGATGGAGTCCGGCAGCGGCACCATCCTTCTGGAAGCCGTTTCCCTCCCTGAGGACAAGACAGTCCTCAGTACGCAGGCCGGCATGCCATAAAGTGCGGCCGTTTTTCCGGGAGGACACTCTCCGGGAAAGGGCCTCCTGCAGGCAGACCGGCACGGGAATCTGCGTATGAGCCGTCTCTTTTCTGAAGAGATTTCCGGGAGTCCTGATTTTCCCGGAAAAGACGAAGGGCGCGGGCGGCTGCCCTTTCTGAAGGAACCGGGGGAAAACATGGCTCTGACAGCCCTCATACTGCCTGCCTCAGGACTGTGAAGAAAAGCGGAGGAAGCGTCTTCCTGCTGAAAGGAAAGCGCATTTCAGAAAAATACACTGCCGCGCCGGCCGATTCCGCGCGGCAGGAGCATAACGGGGAGGAATTATGCGCGTGACACGTCTTTTTTCTGCCACTCTGACAATCTGCGCCGCCGTCTTCGCGGCCGCGGTTACCGTGAACGCCGCGGGACCCGCCGGACCGTCTCCGTATGAAGATGTCCTGACCCGCGCCAGAAACTTCTGCGGTGATGGCGCAGGGACCGCGGAGGATGGCAATGATGAGGGAATGACAGGCATTATAGAGGCTGCAGGAAAACTGACGCCTGCCGAATGTCTCGAAAGAACCGGCTATGCCGTCAGGGATATAAATGGCGACGGGACGCCGGAATGCCTCATCGGAAAAATTGACGGGGAAAACGGCGTATCCCGCACAGGGAAGCAGCTTTATGCCGTTTTTACGCTCAGAGACGGCAGCCCCGCGCCCGTCATGGAGGGCACATTCCGGAACAGGATTTTCCTGCTTGATGACGGCAGCCTGTTCAGAGAGGGATACGCGGGCGTGATGGCGTTTATTTTCGGCGTATACCGTCTTCCCCGGGGGCAGAGCCGGACAGAGTGTCTGGAATTTTTCTTCACCCATGCAGAGAATGAGTCCTCCAGGGAGACCGGCTATTACCGTAATGCGCCAGAGAGTCTGGACTCTGCCACCGCGGCATCCATGACACAGCAGGCTTTTGAGATGAAGGAAAAGGCCATTGCCGCGCGCGTGGCCAGCCTCAGTCTCATTCCCCTTGCCGCCTTCCGGCCCGCCTCTTCCGCGCAAAACGGCATGCCTGTGCGGGCCACGCGTGCCGAAAGCGCTGCCCCGGAGAACGGCGCGTATGACACGTTCATAGCCGACGCCTCGGAATCCCGGGTCTGGATAGCCTTTTCCGCTTCCGAAGCCGTGAAGGATTTCCGGTTCCTGCGGGTGAGCCCCGTGGAGGACAGGGACGGGAATCTGACGTTTTCCGGGAAGGAGATGCACAGACTCCCCGTACTCGGCCCGGAACGGCCTCTGGCGGTCAGCATGACATTTTACGGCAGCCTGCCCTCGTACGGCATCTCCTACACGGACGGGAGCGGGCAGACCAGACGTTTTACCGTGGGCCTGAGCGGTGAGGACGGCTCTGTCGTGCTGATGGCTTTTTAGTTTTTCCCCTCCGCTCCAGGGGATCGCGCGGTGCCGCGCGGTCCCCTCTTGTCTTTCCTCTTTCCCCTGCCCTGCTTTTTCTCCTGCCATTTTGCAGAGCCTGTCCAAATGTCAGAGCCCCTGCTCTTCCTGTTTTGCGAGATTGGGGAGAAAAGAGGACAGGCACTAAAAGTGCGTCCCTCATCCCCCGGACCTCTTAAAAATCTCCTGGGAAGGCCGTCGGACACTCTGCCGCATGTCAGCGACGTTGTTCCTGACAGCGTGGTGTGGTCCCTTCTGTATTTTCTTTCCCGGTGTGTCCCTTCGGAACCCATTGCCTGAAGGACATGAGGAGCTCTCTTACGCCATTTGTGTCAGTCTGAACTGGCCCGAAGCGATAACAAAGCGGGTGCGTCACATGCCTGCCTCATCATTTCCAGTGAGCGATCGGCTGACACATTTTTTGGACATAGAATCTCTGGCTGTTAAAGAATAGAACAGCTATATTGTACGGGGTTCCTGCCCCTATCTTATCTTCTCCTTATTCCCAAAGGACTCTCGCATGGACAACACTTTCCGCTTTCTGATGTATCACTCTGCGGAGCAGAATATTTCTGTCAACGCCGTCCTCCACGATGAAACCATCTGGCTGACGCAGAAAGCTATGGCCGGGCTGTTTGGAGTACAAACTCCTGCCATTAACAAACATCTGAAAAATATTTTTGCTGAAGGAGAGCTGGATGAGAATGTGGTTGTTTCCAAAATGGAAATAACCACGCAGCACGGTGCCATACCTAGCAAAACTCAAACCAGAGAAGCTCTTTTCTATAACCTCGACGCTATCATCTCCGTGGGATACCGGGTGAATTCCCGGCGGGCCACCCAGTTTCGCATCTGGGCCACCAGCGTTCTTAAGGAATACATGATCAAAGGCTTTGCCATGGATGATGAACGTCTTAAGCAGGGGCGGACGGCTTTCGGCAAAGACTATTTCCGCGAACTTCTGGAGCGGGTCCGCTCCATCCGGGCCAGTGAACGCCGTATCTGGCAGCAGATTACAGATATTTTTGCCGAATGCAGTCTGGATTATGACCGGAATTCCCCGGTAACCCGTCAATTTTATGCCATGATGCAGAACAAGTTCCACTATGCCATTACCGGCCAGACCGCTGCGGAAATCATCTATGCCAGAGCCGACCGGCATAAGGAACATATGGGACTGACGACCTGGAAAAATGCCCCGGAAGGCCGCATTCTGAAGTCAGATGTCACCATAGCGAAAAATTATCTGACCATGCAGCAGATCAGGCAATTAGAAAGAACGGTATCTGGCTATTTTGATTATATCGAAGACTTGATAGAGCGGGGAAAAACCTTCATCATGAAAGAATTCGCCTCCAGTATCAATGAATTCCTTGCCTTCCGCCGTTATGACATCCTGTCCGATAAAGGAAAAATATCCAAAGAACAGGCAGTTCTCAAGGCTGGGGCGGAGTATGACGAATTCAATAAGACCCAGCACATCATGTCCGATTTTGACAGGATGGTCCGCAGGATGCTGAACAGGAAATCAGCAGAGTAAATTGCTCCAGGAGGGAAACGGGTGACGGCGCGTTCCGCAGTTTTGATCAGCGCCTTTATGGCTTCGGACCTCATGGAATTTTTAAAAGTTTCAGGTTGGAAAAGACTCTGCCTGATTGTTCCCGCTGACTTTTTTCAATCAGGACTGTCTCAGGCGGTTCACTGCCCCACCCTAAGCGATCGTTTATCGCCACCCCTCACCAAAGGCTCTTCATGGGGAAAGATGCCGATCACGCTGGAACGGCACTTTACTTCCCTGTTGAGCCTTTCAATATGATTGAATGTCCTGCAGAACCGCCGGAGTCTTGGGGAAAGGCCATAACAGTCATGGTGCTTCCCCATTTTTATCCTGGCAAATCCGGGTTTTCCGGCAGCCTCCCTGCAGCCAGAGGATGGCTGTCCCGTTTTTCTGGTGGTTTCGTTCTTTCCTCTGTGGGATATCTCCGCAGCCTGCCCCCGGGACGCAGCCTGGTACTTCCCGGGCACTGACCCAGGTGGCATTGGCAGTGAGGAAGGGAAAGGAGCCTGACAGGGGACGGTTTCTGAATTCATCCACGTAACTATCTTAAATTTTGCAGCTTTTGGAAACAGTCGGAGCAGAAAACGAAGTTCAGCCCAGTTCTTTCGTCATCAGGCGGGAGCCGCCTTCCAGAACCATGACAGCCATGGTTGTGAGAATGGACTGTACACTAATGTGGGCTCTCCCTCTGCGGGCGTTCTCTTTCACTGAACTGGCATTTTTGAAAATGCTGACAACAGGGGACTGTTTTTAATTTGTTTTTAGCCTGCCCAGAACTTTCGTCTGACAGTGACGCTGCCGTGCCCCGGAAGAATAAGATCAAAATGATTCTCAGTGCCTAAAAACAGGCTGTCAGGGAGTGATGCCAGAAGGACATGGGGGAGCATTTATTATGCATTTTGTGCCAGACGGAACTAACATGGAGTGATGACGAAGCGGGATCGTCATATGCCCCAGCCAGCCATCTGGGGGCTGATGAGGCGGAAATAAGCGATCATTTTAGAGGAAACAGTGAGCACTCTCCTGACATCTTCAGATAAAAAAGTTGACCATAAAGGTCTGTTTAGTATATCAAATAACTACCCAACTGGAAAATGTTCAATTTTCCAGTTTTGGCCTGTCCGTTTTCAACCTGTGGAGGAATGTCACTGATATCCCGTGCAGAGAGCTGCCGTTTTACGGCCGGCTGTGCAATTTTAGCGTAAGCTCTGTCTGAAGTCCCGGGGAAGGGGATTGGCAGGCAGCTCTGCCATGCTTTCTGGACTGAAGCGCGCTCTGCAGGAAAAGGAACTGTTCCGTCGATGACTGCTGACGACCGACCTGTCTGATATAGAACCACAGGCGTATTTTTTCAGCCCGGAAAAACAATAAAATTTCAAATGTTTCACGTTTAAAAATTATATTTTGATCCGAACAGAATCGCCCCGATGGTGCCGGTTTTAATTTTTCCAACAGAGATGCCTTCTGCTGAAACCGGACTGCCATCGCAGGGGCGCTCTTTGCGGATTAAAGCCCCCCATAAAGGAGACCGAGATGACACAAGGAGCCATGGGAAACCTTATAAACCGATACCGGGCGGTTCTCCGGAAATGCCGCGTGAAGAATGCGGTGAGCCGGATGGTGCTTGCCGGCGCGCTGCTTGCCGCCCCGCTCTTCGCGGAAGGACTTTCTTCCGTCACCGGAGGAACCGGAACGGCATGGGCGGGCAAATATTCCATTGATAATCTGGCAAACGATTTCGCAAACAACGGGAAAACCCAGACTGGCGCTGCTGTGAGTTCTGATCTCACTGGCACTGTCGGCCCTGAGCACGCGGGCGATGAAATCTACGGCGGACTGGCCACGACGCCGTCGTCCCAGTCACATAATACGATCGCCTCGGGGAACAAGCTCACCATTGAGGCACAGGGAGAAGCTGTCTTTAGCGACAGAATCGCTGCGGGTTATGCCGGGAGCTGGGGGGCTGGCCACAGCACCGCCAATGGAAATACCCTCACCATAAATGGCAACGGGAAAACCTCATTCAGCGTATTTGCCAGGGCTGGTTACGCAGATAACTGGGGTCCCGGAAACAGTGAAGCCAGCGGAAACAAACTCTTCTTCAACAATGCGATCTTTCAAGAATCTTCTGATTCTCCCGGCCTTGCCGGGGGGCTCGCCAAACTCAACACGGGCTCTAAAGGTTCTCATGTCATCGCCAACAATAATGAAGTTCATATTTCCGGTGGTAAGACAGTAATTTACACAACTGTCAACGGCGGCAATGCAATGACCAATAACAACGCCCAGGGGGAGAGCCTGGCTCAGGCGGATGGCAATAAGGTGTACATCACTGGGGGAGCCAGAGTAGTGGGAGCTGTCCATGGGGCTCAGATCAACGGTAATACAGCAAAAACAGAAAACTGGTATGCCGAGGCGCATAATAACCTCGTAGAAATAAGTGACTCGTTTGTCGGCATAAAAGACTATTCGGAGAATCAGAATTTTGTGGTCGGGGCTGGTGTGGTTGCCTGGCGTGTGAAGGAGGCCCATGACAACAAAGTTGTAATTTCTAACTCAACTCTCACAGGCGGACAGAAGGATGCAAAAGCGAAAAGCTATGTAACCGCCCTTTATGTCAACGCCCTCACTGATCCGGTGGAAATAAGCCGCAATTCCGTCACGTTCAGCAAGTCAACCCTTGATGGTTATATTTGGGGAACCTGTATCTTCACTACAGATCGGGCTAGTGTCAGCAACACAACAGTGGAAGTGTCCAATGGAAGTAACATCGGCGGTTATGTCGGGGGAGATTTCGTATCTGCGTACTCTGGGGACGTCATTGCGGAGGGAGAACGCAGTGTGTCCGTATCTGATTCTACAGTTGGAGGATACATCCAGGGTCTTTATATGACTACTAACAACGGCAACGCCTCAGCTCAGGGGGGCAGCGTTTCCGTATCGCACTCTGTAGTCGGCAGTTATATCCAAGGCGATGCTGTGACAGCACCCAAGGGGGGTGCCTCTGTGATTGGTGGCAGCGTTTCCGTATCGGATTCCAAAGTCGGTACATATATCCAGAGCCTTTCTCTGACTGCCAGCAACGGCAATGCCTCAGCTCAGGGGGGCAGCGTTTCTGTATCGGATTCCAAAGTCGGTATATATATCCAGGGCCTTTCTCTGACTGCCAGCAACGGCAATGCCATAGCTGAGGGGGGCAGTGTTTCTGTTTCGGACAACAGCACAGTCGAAGGTTATGTGATCGGTGCTTCCACGACTGTCAGAGGAACCTCTTCTGCAACCTCGAGGGCCTCTGGAAACACCATTGTCATCGAAAATTCAGAAATTGGCAGCTTGGTGTATGGCGGCTATGCTGTGAATGAGAGTAGCGGGATAGCGGAAGCATCGGGAAATATTCTGACTCTGAAAAATGTAAATGTCCCCAGTTTCATCATACCAGGCTTTGCCCAAAACAATGGGAGCGGGAAAGCTGTGGCGGAAGGAAACACTGTTACTCTGCAGGGCGGTACCTACAGCGGCAGTATTTACGGCAGTTACGCGCGTGCGGCCGGGGCTGCCGCCTCCGCCGGAGGGAACACTGTCATCCTGCAGGGAGATGATGTGTTTGGCGGAGGTTCTCCTTCCTTCAGCGCGCAGGCCACGGTTATCTGGGGCAGCTACGCTCTTGGCGGGAATAAGGTGTACGCGCCAAGTTCGCCAAATACCCTGAATTTTATTGACGCCAAGGGCATGACGGCCGCCAATATCAGAAATTTCAGCATATTAAAGTATACACTGCCCAATATGATATCTCAGGAGTCCGTGCTTACGCTCACCGGCGGCGCGGATAACGAAAAGACCGATATCTCCAACGCTTCCGTCAGCGTTGCTGTCGCCGACGTCTGGGGCAGGGACGGCGGTGAATTCGGGTTCGGCGGTGACAAGAGTCCCGAAAACGACAGGATCATTCTTCTGAAGAACGATAATGGCCTGGTTTCAGACGGCTGGAAGCAGGATGGCGAAATTATCGCCCGCGAAGGCGTGTCCCTTGCCTTTGAACTTGCCGCGGCGACAGACGATACGTCTCTCTACCTCTACCGCCCGGAGACTTTCATTGATCCGTCTGATCCCGATCATCCCCATCCGAACGACACCATGGTCAATCCCCAGACCAAGGCTCTCGCGGAAGGATGGCTTGCCGGCCTCACGCTCGGCATTCAGGCGGGCAATGTCGCCGCGGATCAGGGCATAGGCGCCATGCGCTACGCCGCTGTCCGCCTCGACCGCGAGGGCTGGCTGCCCTTCGGCGTTCTGGAGGGCGGCTCGATGAAGTATGACAGCGGCTCGCACATCAACCTTCAGAGTCTCTCCCTGCTGGCCGGCCTCGGCCGCGGCGTCAGTACGGATTGGGGTCTTCTGATCGTCGGCGGCTTCTTCGAGTACGGCACGGGTTCCTACAAAACGCACA
>OLPH01003622.1_pt1 | contig 10516 bp, 10 predicted proteins | sample 1672951 | NCBI WGS metagenome assembly OLPH01 (sample SAMEA3136740, study PRJEB25190) | human gut metagenome
CGGCTTTACCGGTTCCATGACATACGGGACAAGTCTCCGTGGTCGTCACGGTCATTTCCGGACGTACACGCTGGCGCGTGATTTGCATCAATCCGAATTTACTCAGAGGAAGTATGGTATGCTTGGCACGATCGAGTTCCATCGCCGAACGCATCTTATCGAACAACTTCTGGCGGTTTTCCGCCTGTTGCATATCAATAAAGTCGATCACGATAATACCCCCCATGTCTCGCAATTGTAACTGACGAGCCACCTCGTCGGCAGCAGCCAAGTTTACTTCCAGAGCATTTGACTCCTGATCGTCGCCCAATTTCACACGATTCCCGCTATTCACATCTATCACGTGAAAAGCTTCCGTGTGTTCTATTATGAGGTATGCTCCATTTTTAAACGAAACAGTACGTCCCAGCGAAGACTTGATTTGCTTGTCCACCCCAAAATGATCAAAGATCGGTACCTCGGTTGACACAAATTTAACGATACCTTCTTTCTCCGGAGCTATCGTGCTGATATAACGCTTAATCTCTTTACTCAATGCTAAATCATTCACATAAATGTTCTCGAACGAGGGATTCAATATATCCCGGAGAATAACGCTGGTCCGGTCTATCTCTCCCAAAATTAGCTTGGGAGGCTCTATATCCCGAAGATGTTTGAACGCGGTTTCAAAACGCTCTACAAGTTCCGTCAATTCACTATCGAATAACTCGGCATTCTTGCCTTCGGCGACAGTTCTCACAATCACCCCGAAATTCTTGGGACGTATACTTTCAATCAGTCTTTTCAAACGCTTCCGTTCTTCAACCGATTTTATCTTTTGTGACACGGATACCTTTGCCATCTTCTTTGTATTGTTCCAGTACAACGCCCGCAATACTTAACTCGGAGGTCAAACGCGGTCCCTTGGTGGAAATAGGTTCTTTCGCAACCTGCACGGCAACATATTGGCCAACAGAAAGCACGTCCCCGATCTTCCCGTTTTTACTGATTTCCGGCTCCAGTTTTAACTTGGCTACAGGCATCCCCTTCCGGGCTATACATTGCTTTATATAGCTATCCAAAGAATAAAACTGGGGACTGAGATCAAGGTAATGCAGGAAGGCATCCTTTTCATAACCGACATTAACGAAAGCGGCATTCAAACCGGGCATAATTTTCTTCACTTTCCCGTAATAGATGTCACCTACCGCAAATTTAACGCTAGTCTTCTCCGTTGTCAACTCTACCAACCGCTTGTCCTTTAACAAGGCGATTACTACTTCTTCCGCTTTTACATCTATGACTAACTCAGTATTCACTACCTGATCAATTAATGTATTAATCAAAATAAACCTAAAGGCATAGCCCTTAGGTTTATAATCTCTAACTCACAAACGATGACTACTTCTTCTTGTGTCTGCTCTTTCTCAGTCTCTTTTTCCGTTTGTGAGTGGCCATCTTATGTCTCTTTCTTTTCTTTCCGCTTGGCATAATTTCACTCCTTTCTTATTTTACTTGATCTTTCACCTGATTGACGAAACTCTTCGAAGGCTTGAACGAAGGAATAAAGTGTTCAGGAATTTTAATCGTTACATTTTTAGAAATATTACGAGCGGTTTTTTGAGCTCTTTTCTTTACGACGAAGCTACCAAATCCACGGAGGTAAACATTCTCGTCCTTAGACAAAGAATCTTTCACTGCATCCATAAATGCCTCAACTGTTGTAAGTACTGTTACTTTGTCAACACCGGTGTTCTTTGCAATTTCGTTTACAATATCTGCTTTAGTCATTTTTCCTTAAAAAAAATATTATTACTATGTTATTGCTAATTTTTTGGACTGCAAATATATAGCTTTTTAAGCTCCTAAAAAAATATATTCTGCACATTTTTCTAAAAAAATAGTGGCATAGGGTTTTCTTAGAGCTAAAAGAGTTACTTTTGTGTGCCTTTTGAGTAGGATATACAAGATAAATGTTAGATAATACATTAGGAATGAGGATATGAACGAGTTTACGAAAACGATTGTAGAGTGGTATGAAGAGAATAAACGTGAACTGCCCTGGAGGGAGTCTGCCGATCCGTATCTGATCTGGATTTCGGAGATTATTCTTCAACAGACGCGGGTGGCGCAGGGGTATGATTATTTTCTTCGCTTTATCAAGCGTTTTCCCGATGTACAGACTTTGGCTGCTGCGGATGAGGACGAGGTGATGAAGTATTGGCAGGGGTTGGGGTATTATTCGCGTGCCCGCAATCTTCATGCTGCCGCCAAAAGCATGAATGGTGTTTTCCCGAAAACATATCCGGAAGTGCTGGCTCTGAAAGGAGTGGGGGAGTACACGGCGGCAGCTATCTGTTCGTTTGCTTACGGTATGCCTTATGCGGTGGTGGATGGTAATGTGTATCGGGTGCTTTCACGTTATTTCGGTATAGATACTCCGATTGATTCGACGGAAGGAAAGAAACTTTTTGCAGCATTGGCAGATGAGATGTTGGATAAGAAGCATCCGGCTGTTTACAATCAGGGGATAATGGATTTCGGAGCGATTCAGTGTACTCCGCAGTCGCCCAACTGTTTGTTTTGTCCCTTGGCAGGCGGTTGCTCGGCACTTTCGAAGGGGTTAGTGACAAAGCTTCCGGTGAAACAGCATAAAACAAAGACTACCAACCGTTACTTCAATTATATTTATGTACGTGCGGGCGCGTATACCTTTATAAATAAACGAACAGGAAATGATATTTGGAAGAATCTGTTCGAATTGCCATTGATAGAGACTCCGACGGCTCTTTCGGAGGAAGAGTTTCTTGCTTTGCCAGAATTCCGTGCATTCTTTGCATCGGGGGAAGTGCCGGTGGTGCGTTCTGTTTGCAGGGAAGTGAAGCATGTGTTGTCTCACCGGGTGATTTATGCTAATCTGTATGAAGTAACATTATCTGAAAATTTGACTTCTTTCGGTGATTTCCAGAAAATAAAAGTGGAGGAACTGGAGCAGTACGCTATTTCAAGGCTGGTGCAAACTCTGCTGCAAGCACTAAATGGCAAGTATTAAGTTTTAATACTTAAAATTCTTGCATCCTATTGTTATTCTGTTTAATTTTGGCAGCAGATTTAATTTTAAGAATCATAAACTTGATACAGATATGTCAGTAAATAGAGTGATATTGGTAGGAAATGTAGGACAAGATCCTCGGGTGAAATACTTCGATACAGGTTCGGCAGTGGCAACTTTCCCATTGGCTACGACGGATCGTGGATATACGTTGGCTAATGGAACCCAGATTCCCGAAAGAACAGAGTGGCATAATATCGTTGCATCTAACCGTTTGGCAGAGATTGTAGATAAATATGTGCACAAAGGTGACAAGCTGTATCTGGAAGGGAAAATAAGAACGCGTTCTTACAGCGATCAGTCGGGTGCTATGCGCTATATCACCGAAATTTATGTGGATAATATGGAAATGTTGTCTCCGAAAGGAGCCAACCCGGGTGCGGGAGCTTCTGCTTCCGGACAGCCTGCTATGGGACAGCAGCAACAACCGGTTGCCGGCCAGCCGCAACAAACGCAGCAGTCGCAGGCGCAACCTGTACAAGATAATCCGGCAGATGATTTGCCGTTCTAAATAATGTGATAGTGTGCCAATCGATTTTTTCTAACTCATTGGCACATTATCTTTTGTTTAACTAAAATATAAACTCTTTGGACTCAGATGGTTATTTAAGCCAATTGGCTGATATTTTCAACGGTATTACCGTAAACACTCCTTCTATCTCTGCTATTATTGCCATAGCGCTGGCAGGTGTGCTCCTGCTTGCTTCCGGCTTTGCTTCGGCTTCCGAAATAGCTTTTTTCTCGCTATCTCCTTCTGATCGGAATGATATTGATGAGCGCAATCATCCTTCCGACGATAAAATAAGTGCTCTTCTTGGGGACACCGAACGTCTCTTGGCAACGATATTGATTACGAACAATTTTGTGAATGTGACCATTATCATGCTCTGCAATTTCTTCTTTATGAATGTGTTTGTTTTCCATTCTCCGTTGGCAGAGTTCCTGATACTGACCGTCATCCTGACCTTCCTCCTGTTGTTGTTCGGTGAAATTATGCCTAAGATTTATTCGGCACAGAAAACATTGGCCTTTTGCCGTTTTTCGGCACCGGGAATTTACTTTCTGGAAAAGGTATTCCGTCCGATAGCTACTGTGCTTGTGCGTTCGACAACTTTTCTGAATAAGCATTTTGTGAAGAAGAGTCACAATATTTCTGTGGATGAACTGTCGCACGCGTTGGAATTGACGGATAAAGCGGAGCTTTCTGAAGAGAATAATATTCTGGAGGGAATTATCCGTTTCGGTGGGGAAACCGTGAAGGAGGTGATGACATCACGTCTGGATATGGTCGATCTGGATATCCGTACATCTTTCAAGGAGGTGATGCAATGTATCATTGAAAATGCTTATTCACGTATTCCTATCTATTCCGGTTCACGGGACAATATTAAAGGGGTGCTGTATATTAAAGACCTTCTGCCTCATGTCAATAAGGGGGATAATTTCCGTTGGCAGTCATTGATTCGTCCGGCTTATTTTGTGCCGGAGACGAAGATGATTGATGATTTGCTGGGTGACTTCCAGGCGAATAAGATTCATATTGCTATTGTTGTGGATGAGTTTGGAGGAACTTCCGGACTGGTAACGATGGAGGATATTATCGAAGAGATTGTAGGTGAGATTCACGACGAATACGATGATGAAGAGCGTACATACGTTGTTTTGAATGACCATACCTGGATATTTGAAGCGAAAACGCAGTTGACGGATTTCTATAAGATTGCAAAAGTGGACGAAGACGAATTTGAAAAGGTGGTGGGAGATGCAGATACATTGGCAGGTATGTTGCTCGAAATTAAAGGTGAATTCCCGGCGCTGCATGAGAAAGTGACGTATCACAATTATGAGTTTGAAGTGCTCGAAATGGATAGTCGCCGTATATTGAAAGTTAAGTTTACAATTCTGCCGAAAGAAATGGAAGATGGCGTCGTTTCTGCAGTATAAGACGAATGGCATACAGTGGGCTGTCTGGAAGATGGAAGAGTCTTTGGATGTTTTATTGCTTCTTTTGCCCGGTGCGCGAAGAGCTTTCTGTGAGCAGGAATTGAATCGCTTTGTCTCCGAACGTCGTAAGATGGAATGGTTGTCGGTTCGTGTTCTGTTGTATTCCATGTTGCAGGAGGATAAGGAAATCGGTTACTCTCTCGAGGGGAAACCTTATCTCACAGATCATTCTTTTTTTATCAGTATTTCTCATACGAAAGGTTATGTGGCGGTGATGCTTGCTTCTTCGGTTCCGGTAGGCATTGACATTGAACAATATGCCCAACGGGTTCACAAGGTATGCGACCGCTATGTCCGTCCTGACGAGCAAGTAGAATCTTATCAGGGAGATATAACTTGGGGGCTGTTATTGCATTGGTCGGCAAAGGAAGCTGTTTTCAAGCGGATGGAAAATGCGGATGCTGATCTTCGTAAACTCCGGCTGACGCATTTTATTCCTCAAGAGGAGGGGACGTTTCAGGTTCAGGAGTTAGTTACGGCGCAGCAAGAACTTTATTCTGTCGGTTATCGTATTTGTCCGGACTTTGTATTGACGTGGACATTGAATTGAACGGACGAGGAAATGTGTGAGGCTCTTTTCTCGGTGTGTTATCATTGTCCGAATGTAGTGTCTTTCTAAAACGAAAAATGAGACTGCCTCATTTTTTTATTTTGAAGCAATCTCATTTTTATGAATTCAAAGCCTTTTAGGCGAAGTCTTTCATTATTGGGTTATTTCTCTTTTTTATTAAGTCGATAGCTCAATGCTCCTGACGGACATTTGCCGATTTGTGCAATTAATTCTTCTGTTGTCGCATTTTCGATTTGTACCCAGGGTCTTTCTTTGGGATGATAAACATTGGGTAGCATCTTTACACATATTCCGGCGTGCTGACATAATTCAGGCTGCCACACAATGGTCAGTTCACCATTGGTATATTCAATTTTTTTTCCCATATATGTATTTATTTAATATGAATACCACGCATTACAATTCGCTTCCATTCCGGATGTTTGTGAATATATCCGGCTACAAACGGGCAAAGCGGTACCAGTCGTAGACCTTGTCGCTCGATGTCTGCCAATGCTTTTTCCGCAAGTTGTGAGCCTACTCCCTTGCCGCCTAATGAGGCGGGTACTTCGGTATGTACAAGGTATATTTCTCCATTGTTTGATTTGATATAGTCTATTTCAGCTATTTTGCCATCGATCTGAAATTCATACCGATGTTTTTCTTCGTTGTCTATTAATTTATAATCTTCTGCCATAATTTTTACGTATTAAGTTCGATTATAATATAAACACTTGGGGAACACTTTTGTTTTACGCGAACAAATATTCTCCAAGTTTATAATCTTTCCAATTGAACTGTGAAGTGTCTCATTAAGGGAGCTTCCCAGGCGATACGTACTCCATGAGTGATGCTTTCTCTGCGTTCATATACATTTTTGAGGGCGGCAGCTATTACATTCATGTGATTGTCGGTATATACTCTGCGAGGGATTGCGAGGCGAAGTAGGTCAAGGCTGTTAAAGCGATTTTCATGGGTCACCGGATCACGGTCGGCAAGGATATAACCGATTTCGCATCCACGGATACCGGCTTCCAGGTAGAGCTCTACGGTTAGCGTCTGCGCCGGGAATTCTTCTTGAGGAACATGTGTCAACACTTTAGGCGCATCAATGAAGATGGCGTGTCCTCCGGCTGGACGTTGGTAAGGGATTCCGTATTCATCCAGTTTCTTTGCCAGGTATTCCACTTGTTTGATACGTGTTTCGAGGTTGTCGAATTCGGTGTTTTCGTCCAGTCCGATGGCGAGGGCGTTCATATCCCGTCCATTCATGCCTCCGTAGGTAAGATAGCCTTCGTATTGTACACAGAAGCCTTTTGCACCTTCATACCAGTCTGCACGCCGCGTGGAAATAAATCCGCCCATATTGACGATTCCGTCTTTCTTGGCGCTCATTGTCATGCCATCGGCAAGAGAGAACATTTCCCGTGTGATTTCTTTGATAGTTTTGTCTCGGTAACCTTCTTCGCGCATTTTGATGAAGTAGGCATTCTCGGCAAAACGTGCAGAGTCGAAAAGTACGGGTTTGCCATATTTGTCGGCGATGGCACGTACTTCGTACAGGTTTTGCATAGAGACGGGTTGTCCTCCGGCTGTATTATTGGTGATGGTGACGATGATAAAAGGAATCCGTTCAGCGTATTCTGTGAGGGCTTTCTGTAATTTATCAGGGTCTACATTTCCTTTAAACGGTATTTCTAGTTGGGTTTGTTTGGCTGCATCGATGGTGCAGTCTAATGCGATGGCATGACGTCCCTCGATGTGCCCTTTGGTGGTGTCAAAATGTGAGTTGCCGGGCACAATGTCTCCTTCATGTACCAAATAAGAGAAAAGAACATTTTCAGCGGCACGTCCCTGATGGGTTGGTATGATGTATTCAAATCCTGTTAGTTTCGTAATCATCTCTTTCAACTTGAAGAATGAGGTCGCTCCGGCATAGCTTTCATCACCTAGCATCATTCCCGCCCATTGGCGGTCGCTCATCGCTCCGGTGCCGGAGTCGGTGATGAGATCGATATAAACTTGTTCTGATTTGAGTTGAAAGACATTATAATGTGCTTCTTTAATCCATTGCTCACGCTCTTCACGTGTGCTTTTCCGGATGGGTTCTACCATCTTGATTTTCCATGATTCAGCAAAAGGTAATTCCATTGTTGTAGATTTAATAGTTTTGAACGACGAATGTAGCTAAAATATGCGTGATTAACAAATATATGATGACCTTTTGTAAGTTTGGCTGATGCGGATGCCTTTTTGTGAAATAGTAGGAAATCAAAATATAGTGGGTGGAGAAATGAAAAGAGTCAGACTTCCATTGGGAATATCTGACTCTTTAAAATTATAGGATGATTTCTAATGTAGTACTATGTTTATTGAAAGGCTATAGTCGATGGGAACCAATAAGTACCAGTATAATCAATTACTTCTTTTTGAGTACCAGTGACTCCATTTGCTATGTAAATATTAGTATTTAAATAATGTGTCGACCATCCGTCTTCTGTATAGATAATATATACATCTCCATTTCTGGGATCGACTTGAACACCTGCTCCATATACCGATTTATCAGCAGCGGGAGCAGAGAAGAATAGGGTAGCATTTTTTGTTTCTACATTATATTTATAAATGTTCTTGCCATATACACTGTAACCTTCTTCAAACATTTGTACTAAATATAATGCATTCTCTGTTATAGATGCACATAAGCCTGTAGGAGTATAGCCCCACTGATTATAAAAAACACTAAGTCCGTTAGGTAATTCAACTTCTTCATAATCTAATGTCTCTACATTGATTTTAATTAATTTGTTACCATTTGCGCCCCATAATGTGCCATCCTTGGTTTGGGCGAATCCTGTTTTTATTTGGTAGGCTATGTCTTGTTTAAAGGAAAGATCATTGGTATTATATACTTTAATTGTGTTTTTGCTGCTAATGAATATGTATTTGTCTGTTTTATATATATCTTCATTATCGCTGCTAACTGCATCTAAACCTGATAACTTTTCACCTAATGTCAATTGCTTTAAATTAACTTTGAATGCTCCATTACTAGTCGTAAGAATACCAGTTTCATTATTAACAATGCAAAAGTTTTGTCCTTGTGCATTTTGGTCCAACCCGTCTTCTATCTTATTCACAATTTGGTTATTTTCCAAATTCATTTTAACAAGGAAAGGACTTTGTTTACTAACGATATACATATAACCGTTATTGATAATACCTACAGTTGAAGTTACTCCTAGTCCTTCTACTATATTATATTGCCATTGTTCCTGTTTGTATCTATTAACAGAACCTTTGCCTTGACCTTCATTAATAACATAGAATGGTGGTTTAACGACTATTATATTAATACTTTTTTCCTGCGCTTCATTGTTGGCTGTTACAGTTAGCGTTATCGTGTGAGTTCCTGTGACATCACTTTGAAAAGTATAAGTGCTTTGGGTAGAGACTTCCTTTCCAGCTGTTGACCATGAGTAATGAACTTCTCCTTGTGGGTTGCTTAATTGAGCTTCAAGTTGAATAATTTGTCCTGTTACTATAGTAGTTCCATCTTCTACACCTAAACTGGAAATTTCTACTTTTGTGCTATTGTCATCGTCATCACTACATGATGTTGAAACAAATGGCAGTGCGAATAATGCCAACAGATAAAGTTGGCTGATTAAGAATTTCATTTTCTTCATTTTTCTTGAATTAATAAATTATATATAGTTTATTGTCTTTCTATTTCTTGAAGTGTAAATCTTCAACGGCCTGTAGCTCTGTGGAGATTTCTCCCATCCATCCACTATTTTGGTTGACTGCCGTATAGATTCTTACAAAATCGATTCCATCTAATACGACAGGATTTCCGTTCTTATCTACTGCCCAGTCTATTTTGAATTTACATTGTTCTTCTCCATTCGGATGATTATCGGCATATCCCCAGGCATAACAATAACCCACCCAATGTTCGGGCATATTTTCATGCGGTTCATTCACTGTATTATCTTTCAGACGACTTCCGTGGAATGTGATTTGATCTTCCTTTATCCATGCTGGGTAATAAGAATTTGTTGTATGGTAATCATTCCGATATACATATCCTTCATTACCTTTATTGTCAGTCCACTTAACATCTTCTTTCGGAGAGGATGGGCGATAATATGTGATTGTATAATTTTTGGTCGTAGCAGGAGAGTTATATTCACTTCCTGCCAGTTCATACCATTCATCATCTGCTAATCCATTTCCATTAGTGTCTTTGGACACTAATACAATACCAGGTTCAGCGCTTCCCCCGAGAGCACCGGTCAATGTTCCGAACATATCATAGTATGCGTTACCATATATCTTAAGATCGTATTCACCCGGGACATTAGGAACGGTATGATCGAATCCTACTGTGATATAACCACCATATGCTCCAAGACTAATCAAGCATAGGTCGGTATCTTTCAATTGTTCTTCTGCATATTTTCTGGTGCGGAAGTCTGCAATTCGTTCTGGTTCCATTAACCATTCCAAATGTTGATCAATTTCATTTACAGCTTCCTGTAATGCTTTGTTTAATCCAACATCGGAAACCGCAAGGACCGCTTGGTCATAAGAACCATTTACCGCATCATTAAACAAATCGTTTACATCTACCCATTGCGAAAACAGCTCTTCTAATTCGTTCTCCTGGCTTTTAATTTTTTCATTGTTTTTCGAAATCTCTTCAGATTGCCTTATCGCCTGATTGAATAGTTCAGCATATTCATCTCGCTGGTTACGGCAATCTTCCAGCAATCCGACATATTGAATACTTTGTTCTTGCAGCTCTTTCTTCTGTTCTGCGATCCGTTCATTTTGCGGCGCATCCGGCATGCTATTGATCGAATCCG
>OLPH01003625.1_pt1 | contig 10509 bp, 13 predicted proteins | sample 1672951 | NCBI WGS metagenome assembly OLPH01 (sample SAMEA3136740, study PRJEB25190) | human gut metagenome
TTTTGGTACACTATATATCACTCTAAAGGCACATAATAGCAAGTCATTTTGAGAATAATTATGAATTAAATTGAGAATTTATCTGTTTTGATTCCGGCGGTCCTTCTGCCGTTCGGAGTGTGCTTGGGCTTCCGCTTCTGTGCGGAAGGCGCTCCAGCCATTCAGTCCTTTCAGCAGGGCCATACGCGATTCGTGGCTGGCTTTGGTTCCCATGCCGACGCGAAGGAGCCACATCCGCAGGTAGTATTTCTCATTCTCCGGCTTCCGGGGGGCGGGATTGACCCGTTTCGCCTTTTTCGCCGCGCTGACCATGAAGGCCGCCAATTCAACCAAAGCGCGGTTCTTCACGGCGTTACCGGTTACGGCAAAGCAGAATGTCACCGTTTCCGCGGTAATCAGGAATCCCCGGCCTTCCTTGCTGTAATTCTGGTAGACCGCAAAGAAGGAAGTCCTGTCCGACACAGGCTCATCTTTCAGGTCTTCAATCAGCCTGTCCGGCACATGAATGTGTTTTCTTGTCCCGCAGCCCGGTTCAGCAGATACTGCTGGGCATGGAGCATGAAGACCAGGTTGCACATCTGCGCCCCGTCCATGCCGTCAGCCGGGATCTTGATTTCCATCATTTCCGGCTCTGTTCCCTGTTCAGTTTCTTCATCATGCTGCGATTGTGGTTTCTGTACCGCTTGCGGCTGTGGAAGGATGCCTTCCTGCTGAAGGAAGCCAATCATGGCTGCTTCTGTTTTTTCATTTTCACATTCAATGTCGCCGTTACGAAGGATGCGGAAGCCATGCCCTTCAAAGGCGAATGTCGGCGTTCCGGCGTAATAAAGCTTTTCGTTATGGTTGAAAGGAATGAGCTTCTTGGCCAGTTCCTTGCGGTCGTTCATAGTAGTCTGGATTGTCATGGTCTATGTACCTCCTTGTTTTGTTAGTACATATATCACTCTGAACGCCGATAATAGCAAGTTATTTCTGCATGTTATCATAGGGAATTTTCTCATTTTCGCGTAACACAAATACGCTATCACTCCCCGCCTGCTCGATATATCGCTTCACGATAACATCGACAAATTTCCTATCCAGTTCAATGCCATAGCAGATACGGTCTGTCTGTTGGCAAGCCATGAGTGTGGAACCGGAACCGAGGAACGGGTCCAGGACGATGCAGTGGCTCATGGATGAATTCTGAATAGGATAAGCCATCAATGCCACCGGCTTCATGGTCGGATGTTCCTTGCTGGATTTCGGACGATCATATTCCCAAATAGTTGTCTGCTTGCGGTCGGAATACCACTGGTGCTTCCCATTCAGTTTCCAGCCGAACAGGCACGGCTCATGCTGCCACTGGTACGGGCTGCGCCCCAGAACCAGGGCATTCTTCTTCCAAATGCAGCACCCGGACAGGTAAAATCCGGCATCCTTGAATGCCTTACGGAAATTCAGGCCTTGTGTATCGGCGTGGAACACATAGATAGAGGCGTCTGGTTCCATGTTCTGTTCCATGTTGACAAAAGCGCTGAACAGGAACTGGTAGAACTTATCGTCCGGCATATTGTCGTTCTTAATTTTTCCGGCCGTTTCTTCCACATTCACATTGTACGGCGGGTCTGTCAGTACCAGGTTGGCCTTCTTCCCATCCATCAGCCTTGCATAGGTTTCCGGCAGAGTGGCATCCCCACAGATGACGCGGTGGTCGCCAAGGAGCCAGATGTCACCGTCCTGGGAAAAGGTCGGCAGCTCCAATTCCCCGTCCACATCAAAGTCATCTTCTTTCACTTTCTTGTTATGGACTTTGGAAAAGAGCTGTTCGACTTCCGGCGCCTCAAAGCCTGTCAGGTCTACATTGAAATCGACGCTCTGCAAATCCACGATAAGGTCAGCCAGGAGTTGTTCGTTCCAGGCGCCAGTGATTTTGTTGAGCGCAATGTTGAGAGCCTTGACCTTGTGTTCGTCCTCGATGTGGACAACGACACACTGAACTTCTTCGTAGCCCAGGTCTTTCAGCACATTGAGGCGCTGGTGGCCCCCGATGACGGTCATGTCGTAGTTCACGATGATGGGTTCCACATAACCGAACTCCTTGATGGAATTCTTGATTTTTTCGTATTCCTTGTCGCCGGGTTTCAGCTGCTTCCTTGGGTTATACGCCGCAGGCTTCAGCTGCCCGATAGGCAGGACTTTCCATTCCATATCAGATGATTTCATACACCGTTTCCTTTCTGAAAGCCGCGGCAACAGCGGCACCATATCCGTTCAGGTGATGCCAGCGGCAGTAATTCCGTACGCTGTCCCGTGACAGCTTTGTTTCCCGGGCGATGGCCTTGTAGCCCATCCCCTGTTTCCGCATCGTCTCTATCTGCCGACGCTGGCAGTCATCCATAAAAAGTCTCCTTCCTGCACAACAAAAAGCTCCGGGCCAAAAGCCTGGAGCTGTCTGTTATTCAATTCCAAAATTTTGCTTATATCCCCCCTTGTGAATTTCGCGGTTTTTCACATTTGAGGGGGCGGCGGTCATGGACGGAAGGGCTGCAGAGATTTGCATCCCCCTCGGGCTTTCCTTTATCAAAACATTCATGTTATTATAAGATAAAATAATATACATTGAATATAAATTACTATTTGAAGAGTGGCGCATTAAATATATTGTTTGTTATCTATGCTATTAGTATTTATTGCAAAATTTTGTCATATATAGGAGGCGAACTAAAAATGAAAAAGATTTTTTTATCATTGATATTTATCTTCTGTTTAGCATCACCGTGCTTTGCTTCAAACTGGCTTTATTTAGGTAAAACATCAGATAATTCCCAATATTATATTGATAAGGATAGTATAAAAACTTTATCCGATTTCGGGGTTTTATGGTCAAAAGTCTTACATGCTAATGGAAACTATGATGTTAACTATTTGTTATTAAACCGAAATCATAAAACTTTTGCAATTCGAATCTATTCAATTTATGACAAAAACGGTAAATTGATAAAAACTAGAAATGTTACTAATTATCCTTGGATTCCTATTCCCAAAAATTCGATGATTGAAAGTGTATATAAATTTATTTGGTGGCATTAATATTTGTATTTCCAATATCTATCTTCGGTCATCGTCTTGTGGTCATGGCAGCTCTTGCACAAGGGCTGCCAGTTCTTCTCATCCCAGAACAAATCCGGGTCGCCGCGGTGCGGCTTGATATGATCCACGACGGTTGCCGGGACAAGCTGTCCATTCTCTTTGCATCGGACACACCATGGATGACGTTTCAGAAAGAACTTCCTGGCTTTCTGCCACGCTCTCCCGTAGCCGCGCAGCACAACGTTCTTCCGTTCGCCCTGGCACTGCTGTTCATGTTCGTCACAATATTTTCTCCCATACGGTACCAGCCTCGGACATCCTGGATACTTGCACGGTGTCTGCGGTCTTCTTGGCATAAAGTATTCTTCCTTCCTCTGCACAAACCTGTTATACTAAGATTACAAGAACAGTCTGGCTTGCTAGTGACAGGAGTACTCCCACAGCAAATCCCGTGTTCTTCAGGCAAAGGATATGTTGACGGCGGGAGTGCCGAGGGCTGCTGCAGAAGATTCTGGTTCCTGAGATACCTGCATAGCCTTTGCCGCCAAGAGAGAACCTGTCTATGGCCAGAATGCCGTTGCTGTTTTCAGCAGCTTGCGCTGGATGTACTGACAGGCTCTCTTTTTTATTTTTCCTGCATCAAAAAAGGACCGCTGGCTTTTAAACCACGGTCCTTTATCCTTTTCTGCTGATTATAGTATATCTTACAGACGCCAGTGACATCAAGTGCTGTTTGGGTGACATTTAGTGACATTTGCCAGGAATTTCAATGTGTTTCAGGGCCTCGTCATGCAGGCGGTACACCTGGCGAATGTGGAGCCCGATAGCATCGGCGATGGATGCCCAGTCCTTGAAGGCCAAATAGCGGAGTTCCAGAACCACCCGTTCCCGGTCATCCGGCACCCGGCTGATAACCTTCATGATGTCTGCCTTGAGTTCTACCAGATGGTCAATGTCCTCATCCACTTCGTGTTCCATATCCATCATGCGAGTGATGGTTTTTTCCAGCCGGTGCGGGTCTGGCGTTCCGCTCGGCGGCACCAGACTGATTGTTGATGACGCCTTGATGGCCAGTTGCCGCAAGGCAGATACTTGTTCCAGCTTGCTGTCTATCTGGATATTGATATTTCGTGCCTGTTCCAGGTACGCTTTTGCTTCCATACGTTTCTCTTCTCCTTCTGTTTGCCGCTTCATAGTATACCCCCGTTTCCCGGTTCCGTCATCCCCAGGTCAGCCTTCACCGCATCGATCAGTGCGGCCTGGGTTCCGTCTTTATGTTCCAATACTTTCAGGATTCGCTCGTCAATCGTGCCCTTGGCCACGATATGCTGTATGATGACCGTGCGGCTCTGCTGTCCCTGTCTCCAGAGGCGGGCGTTGGTCTGCTGATAGAGTTCCAGACTCCATGTCAGGCCGAACCATATCAGGATGGAACCGCCCTGCTGAAGGTTCAACCCATGTCCGGCAGAGGCCGGATGAATCAGAGCCACGGGAATCTTTCTGGCATTCCAGTCGGCAAAGTCCGGCGGTTCCTTCAGTTCTCTGGCTTCCATCCGCTTCTGAATGCGTTCTTTATCGTGTTTGAACCAGTAGGCCACTAGAACAGGCTGCCCGTTGGCACTTTCCACTAAATCTTCCAAGGCATCGAGCTTTCGGTCATGGATGCCCACCACGTTCTTGTCGTCCGTATAAATGGCGCCGTTCGCCATCTGCGAAAGCTTCATCGTAAGCGATGCGGCATTGGCGGCTGTGACTTCGCCGCCCGGAAGTTCCAGTACCAGTGATTTTTTTAGTTCGTCGTAACGTTTCCTTTCCTTCTCGCTCAGCGTAACTTCTTTCGCTACACTCACCAACTCAGGCATCTTCAGATAGTCTGTTGCCTTCATGGATACGGTGATGTCGGCAATCTGGTGATAGATAACTTCTTCTGCTCCCGGCAGCGGCTTGTAGGAAAACACCACCATGCCGTTGCGTTTGTCCGGCTTAAAGTACAGGCTACGATACTGGCTGATATACTTTCCCAGCCGTTCGCCCATGTCCAGAAGCCGGAACTCGGCCCAGAGATCCATCAGCCCGTTGCCGCTTGGAGTACCCGTAAGGCCCACGATGCGTTTCACTTTAGGGCGCATGGCCTTCATGGCTTTGAACCGCTTAGACTGGACATTTTTAAAACTCGACAGCTCGTCCAGAACAACCATATCGAAATCCAGGTGACTGTTCTGATACAACCATGCCAGGTTCTCCCGATTCACGATATAGATATCGGCTTCCTTCTGCAAGGCCCGCCGCCGTTCTACCATATTACCGACCACGACAGAACAAGTCAACTCTTTCAGGTGATCCCATTTCCGGATTTCTTCCGGCCAGGTATCTCTTGCTACCCGTAAAGGAGCGACCACCAGTACCCGATGTATTTCAAAGGTATCATACATCAGGTCCCGGATGGCCGTCAGCGTCGTTACTGTTTTGCCCAAGCCCATGTCCAGGAACAGGGCCGTTACCGGATGAGTCTTGATATAGTCTATTGCGTACTTCTGATACGCATGAGGTGTAAACTTCATCCGGCATCGCTTCCTTTTCCATCGCGCGTGCGTGTGATTTCATCCAGCACGGCTGCAATATCTTCCACGGCATCCAGGACGTAAACCCTGAACCCCATCCCGCGGAGCTTGGCATGACGGCTGACTTGCAACGGCCTTGGCCTTTGCCCCGGCGCCTTGACTTCCACAAAGGCCATTTTCCCATCCGGCAGTAGCACCAGACGGTCCGGCATGCCGCTGTACGATGGGGAAACAAACTTCAATGCCAACCCGCCACGCTTTCTTGTTTCCGTCACTAATTTCTGTTCTATCATGCGCTCCCGCATTCTTCATCACCTCGTTTACTGGCAGTGTGACAGTCTATGCCAGTCTATTCATTAACTTTCTATATAGCTATTTACCATTTTTCAGTCCTAAAGGAGAATTATAGGAGAGACCGTCATAGACTGTCACAAATGCCTTATTCCAGGAAATCTGTCACTTTCAAATGCAGACCGAACACAAACCTTCCCTCTCTGTTGCGTCTGCGTTCGAAGCCTGCATTCTCCAGTGCTGAATAGAAATCCGCCGTACTCCGGGTGTACTCGTTCATCTGCTGGCAGTACGTCCGGTATGCCGTATACAGATTACCCGACTTCTCATTGAATGACGGGTCCAGGTCACAGCAGTCATCCAGGAAATGATGAAGCCAGTCATTCTGCCCCCGGTACTTCTCGATTGCATCCTGTACGCATTTTGGCGGTTCCAGATGGTAGTTCTTGTCGATGACCTTCTTTGCCCCTTCGATAATCCATTGCAGGATGGCCGGCCCGGCTTTTTCCACCAGGTAATCGGTGTAGTTCTTGACTTCCCCATTCCCTTCGAACTGCGCGTTGAATGGGATGACAATCAGCCTGCGCCATGTGCCTTCATCGGTTGCACCGACCCTTGGCAGGTGATTGGTATAGAGGACGATGGTGTGTGTCGGCACAAACTTAAACGGGGCCTTGTACTTCTTCTCGCCGCCCACTTCGTCCGTAGAGCATATCTGCTTCAGGACTGAAGTCGAGAGCCGCACACCTTCTTCCATCTCCGCCGCTATGACCATGCGCTTGCCTTTGAGTTCAGCCATTTCCGGCTTGATGTTCCGTTTGCAGTTCGCCGTCAGGGCATCTGCTGAGATACCGCCGCAGTAACTTCCCAGCACACGTGCAATGGAGTTCCAGTACGTAGATTTCCCGTTCCGTCCATCGCCATAGGCAATGACCAGCGCTTCTACGTAGACCTTTCCGATAGACATAAGCCCGCTGATTTCCTGTGCGTATCCGATAAGTTCCCGGTCATTGGTAAAGAACTCATTGAGTGCCTTCTCCCAAACGGCCCTGCCTTCATCGCCTGGGTCGACGGATGTGCATTTCGTGATATAGTCCTCCGCCCGATGTTCCCGGCATCCGCCCATGCCCTTGCGCAGGTCATATGTAACCGACGGGGTGTTAAGCAGGAATTCGTCCGCATCAAGCCGCTGGATGGGAAGCAGGACCATCGGCTTCAGTGCCTGCAAGGCCGACAGGATGTAGCGCATATCCCGGCGCTTCATGACGAAAGTGCGGTACGCTTCTGCAGAAAGGTACGCCAGGTAGGCTTTGCGCTGCCCAGCCTCGATCATTTTTTCCAGTGTCCGGCCGCCTTTGCGGATAATGTCCTCTGACAGACCTGCCTGGCTCAATTCTTTGACAGCCTTATCCGACTGGTCGTTCGCATCGGCCAGTTGCAGGTCAAGGAATTCCTCTGCCGCCCCGACTGCCGCCTGGCGGGATTCCATCCAGAATACACCATTGTAGCGGATGAAGTCCGCTTCTTCCGTATAGCGCAGCTCATTGCCGTACTCCCTGTGCAGCACCTTAGCCTGACCGATATCCGAGTAGTCGCCGGGTTTCAGGCTTTCCCGTGTGCCAAAATCATTATTGTACTGATCCGGACTGATGTAGCCTTCCTGCCTGGCAATCTTTTCCCCAAACCGGACGGCACTCTGCCATATTTTATTGAGTTCGGCATCTTCCAAAGGCGGGTCGCATTTTTCGGCTTCTTCGAAGAAAATTTGATAGGCTTTCTCTGTCGCCCCATACCGTTTGATGACACGGCCGGCGAACCGGCTCATAGTATTGTTCCGCTGACCCTGTGGGATGATGCCGGATGGTTTAGGTAAGCTGCCGATAACGGATACAATAGACAAAGAGCCTTCCTGCCACAGTACAGTTTCCGCGACGCAGCCATAAATGAACCGGGCAGCATCCAGTGCGGCCCCATCGAAAAACGGGAACCGCTGGTGGATAGCCTGCTTCATCTCCGCATATGCGGTTTCGTTTCTTATTTCCGGAACAGGAAAATATGCATGGAATCTGGGGCGGGCGCATTTCCCATCTTTGGGTTTCATATTGTTCCGCGAAGGCACAATGGCCACAACCGTATCCGGCACCATAGTTAAGAATCGTTCTCCCGTTACCCAGTCCGCGGGATTTTCTGAATGGCTGTTGTCACAATCCATGACAATCACATCCGAAGAAATGAAATTTTCCCTGTTGCGGTAGTTTTCTTTGAAAGCCGCGCATACGTGGTCAAAGGCGGCGGCAGCTTTCAGTTCCTCACCATTTGAAATGACTGCTTTATGGGGATATACGGCATTGCGTTCGTTACCAGTGCAGTCAGCCGTGTAAATCGTAAACTTCATTGTTCTACCTCCCTAAGGGCATTATCAAAAAATCTCAGTCTGTAATTTTTCCACCGGGCCCGCCTGATTTCCGCATCCATACCCGGCGATACAATCTTCCCAAATACCCACACCTCCCGACACTGGCTCATCAGCACATTGCCGAAATGAAGGCCCAGTTCCCGTTCCTTCGGATTGTTATCATCCAGAAACTGTGTGAACAGGAGATGCGGTGCAATGGGAATGAACCCCTGCTCAAAAGCGAATCGGCAGTATCGCCGGGCGTTTTCCACGTTCCCGGCGACATCGCCTGAATACGGTGAGCAGATATAGACCAATGGGCGGTAGACCCTGGCCGCTTTCCTTTCGGCTTCAATCGTGCTGAGCGCCTGATGCGGAGTCGGGTCATCATAATGCTCCGCATTAAATTTGTTCACAGTCCCCACACTCCTGTTCGATGAGCGGATAGTTGCCTTCAGCCGTCATGAGCTGATAGATGAACAATCGTCCCTTCTGCGTCCAGTAGGTATTGACATGGTTGTGTGGGATACCATTGCCATCCGGGATATTGAACGTCTTGGTGGATGTATATCCCATGGGGGCGTACTTCTGGTATAAGAGCCAGATTTTTCCCTGCTTATACTGGATGCCGTGTTCGTGGAGCCACCGGTTCATGCGGGTAGCTGACCATCCATAATCTTTTGCTATGGTCGAGGTACTTACCAGATCTTTGCACTGCAGCACCAGGTCGTAATATGTGGCCTTTGGCTGCAGTTCTGCAATTTGCTGCTGTTGAGCGGCGTTCATTTGCGCCAGTTCCTTTGCCCTGCCGCGTTCTTCCTTATACGCTGTCAGTGCCCGAATCAGGACATCCGGGTTGTCCAGCAAATTGTCCATGGCGTACATACCATACCGGCGGATGGCTGGCAGCACTTCCGTAGTCACCCAGTGTTTGAATGCCTTTGCCGTGGGAAGCCTGGAACTGAACACCAGGGAATACACGCCGGATTCGTTGATGACCGTCATACGCTGCGTCCCGCCGGGGGTGTCGCAGTCCGCGACTCCCTTATCCTCCTTATCAACATGCTTCCTGAGCGCGTCCCGCACATTGCTGTAGCCCAGGGCTTCGGCGACATCCTTCCCTACGAAATAAACCGTCCCGTCATGGACGATGGTACGGACCGTACCGAATTCGATGTTTTGAAAAACTTGCATTTCATTCATACTTATCTACCTCCAAATTGAGTTTTTAGGATTCCTTCCCTACTTATTAGCCCGGAGAGAAGGCGAAATCTGACGGTCATGGAAAAAGTTTTTTAATTTCTTTTTGGCCCTTTTCAGTTTCTGCGAAATGTTATTCTCGTTTTCACCGATTCGTTTGGCATAGTCCCGAATATTCTCCCCGTCAATGTACACAGAGATCACTGCCTCCGCCCATTGAGGTTTATTGGCCAAAGCCATCTTTACATCACTGCAAACAGCATCATATGATTCTCGTTTCTCCAGCCATCTTGCGTAACCGGTATCTTCCAGGCAATCCAATCCATCCGTATCATCTGCATCCTGGTCATCTTTCCGGCTTGGCTTTGGAGGGATACCGCGGTGACGCGCCATTGTATGCCAGTTGTTGTAGTCCGGCCGATTCAGCAGTACATTCACCGCTTCCTGAACTCGCTTTTCTCTGTCTTCTATTGATTCATCCGACTCTACTGAAATGTTCAGCCAGCCTTCCATTTCACGTAGTTCTATTTCAACTTCCTGGAAAGTGTTATCATATCTTAAACTCAACTTCATGATTTGCCTCCTCGCCAGAGAAGGCACGATCTTCGGCAAGATATGAAAAACAGGTCTGTGCAGAGATACACAGACCCATCTGGAGCCAGAAAGAGCGCACAGCAAAGGAAGGGTATCTCTCACAGATTCCCTCCTAACCTAATGAGTTGGAAAAAATCTGTATTTGATATCCTGCCTAGATCGCGCGCTCTACGGCATGATTTTCAATTTTTTACGTGGGGAGCGACCCTGGTTTGTAATTAACAAATATATGTTTGTGCGTTTTTCACCTCCGAAAAGTTATCTTTTTTTAAGGCCAATTTTTATTAACAGCTGTTTCAATTTCAGCTGTTAATAAAAGAATATCTGAAAGTAGTAACTTTTTTAAGGAACCTAAAGTTGCTATTTCCAGGCAAAAAAATAAGGCTTCACGCATCA
>OLPH01003632.1_pt1 | contig 10481 bp, 8 predicted proteins | sample 1672951 | NCBI WGS metagenome assembly OLPH01 (sample SAMEA3136740, study PRJEB25190) | human gut metagenome
CCTCTCAGTCAGCTTCGCTGACAGCTCCCCTATGATGGGAGCCATTGCCTCCCTTTGTAGGGGAGGTGGCCCGAAGGGCCGGAGAGGTTGCTCTTCTCACAATATTAAAGAAAGGAGGACTACACTATGGCAATCAAATCGGAAACGAAGACACTGCAGCTTACATTTGTTGATGGACTCAGCAAAAATGTCAGCTACTCTATTTCCAATCCGAAAGCGGACTTGACTAAGGCAACTGTCGATACTGCTGCACAGACCATCGTCGACAGCAAAATCTTTGCTACGACGGAAGGCGGCAATTTGACAGGACTCAAGTCGAGCCAGATTGTAACCCGTAAGGTTGAAACACTTGAATAAGTGTAGCATACTGAAGATGCCTTGGGCAGGATTTCTGCCCAGGGTATTTTCCATTTTAGGCAACATTAAAAAAATTTAATTTATGAAGAAAAAATGAAAAGAGGTTTTAATCGAATTTTAATGTAAATGTAGTAAGGAGACGTGATGTAATGACTATTCAGATGCGACATTGTGTACGGGCTGCTCAGCGCGGCGACAAAATAGCGGCAGAAGAACTGATCAAGGCTTTTAAACCCTATTTACACCATCAAGCCAAGAAATACCAGCGATTTTATCAGAATTTCGATGAGGCCTTGTCGACGGCCTATCATGGAGCCATAGACTGTATTTATCAATATGATCTGAGCCAATCCGAAATCGTCACCGAAATGATGGTTGCTTCGGTACACAATCACCTGCGTCGGGAGTCTTACAGCCGGACCTGTTACTACCAGCGAGTCGAAAAAACGATTATGGAAAACGATACATTAACTGATTTGCCGGAAGACCTTGTTTCTGAAGATGCCTGTCCGGAACTTTGCTATTTAGAAGACGAAGTACGGACGCAGCTCTACTGGGCCTTGGAACAGCTGCCCGAATTACAGCAAAAATTCATTCGCCTGCACTTCATCCATGGCTATTCGTATAAGCAGATTGCTCAAAAATACGATTTCAGGAAAAGCACAGTTGGGGATTATGTCAAAAGGGGGTTGCTGAGAATGAAAATTTTGTTGGCAAACGAGAATTTTGCCAGCTAAGATATATAAAAGGCCAAAGAAGCTGTCGCATTATGCGTTTTTTGCTTAATGCGACAGCCTCTTTTTTCTCAAGGGCCAAACGCCTTCCATGCCCAGGGAATTGCTCCCTGACGGGTATCATGGTACAATCAGTTATGAAATGAAACGACATCAAAATAGGGAGTGTAAGAAGGGAAGATATTTCAGAAAACTGTTATATGTGTAAGAATAGTTGTCAGTGAGAGAAATGAAACTACTTGGAGAGTGATATGATGTCCGGAAGGAAAAAGAGTATAATCAGTAAAGCGAGTCCTCATACGATCAAGAAATTTGAGTTAATTGAGGAATATATAAAATCGTGGGCACAGAAGTTGCTGCTGACTGATTTTTGCAATGGGTTGATCTTTATAGACTGCATGTGCAACAGCGGGGTATACACCGATGACGCCGGACAATTGGTAAAGGGTACGGCAGTACGCATATCAGAAGCCCTTAGGGAAGCAGCAAGAACCTATACAGATAAAAATATTTATATTTACTTGAATGACATAGATAAGGAACGAGTAGTTGAACTGGAAAGACATCTTCCGCAGGATGAGCGTAACTTTAAGATTATCACCTCATGCAGTGATGCACACGAACTGCTCCGAATTATCGGGCCACAGCTATATGGAACCGGGCGTCTGCATTATTTCTTGCTTTACGATCCATATGATGCGAACATTGACTGGGAGGCCCTTCTACCTTTTTTTCGGAACTGGGGTGAAGTTATGATTAATCACATGGTTTCAGATCCGGTGAGGGCGATTAAAAGTGCAAAGAAGAACACAACAAAGGCAAAGTATGAGAACACTTATCTGAAAGATTTTGAGGAGCTAGTACCGTACGGAAGCAATAAGAAAGCCTATGAGGACAGAGTGGAGGAAATTATAAAATCACTGAAAGGACCGCGTAGATACTACGTATCGGCATTTCCGTTCTATAATAGGCAGAATTCGCTTGTCTATAATCTGATTCATTGTACGAGTAATATAGAAGGCTTTAAGCTCTACAAAAAGAGCGCTTGGAAAGTTTTTGGGGCACAGGCCTCTACAAAGCATTCGGCTGCGACTGAGTACTGGTCAGTTAATCTTTTCGGAGAAATTTCGGAAGAGGAAGATAAATGCTGTTTGCAGGTTATCGATATTGCAAAATATCTGCAGCGCTGTCTGAAAGGCCGCAAGCAAGTGCCTCTTGATGAGATGTGGGAACTTTTGGATAACCATCCGGTTTTTCCGTCAGAGGGATTTCGTAATGATATAAAGAGTGATCTAACGGGTTTCTTTGACGCGAAGATCGAGCAAATTGTGAATTCTAAGACAGGGAAGAAGGAAACAGTAATCTCTTTCTCTTCGTGAAACTGAGTTCAAATAAACGAGGTGATTGGAGTATATGGCAACATCGCAGAAATTTGGTGGCAATTGGACTGAGGAGAAGCTGAATATCTTTACCAGCTATTTGAACGCATACCTGATTGCACTGCAAAACCAGAAATTCAAGAAAATTTATATAGACGCTTTTGCTGGAACCGGAGAGATTGAGACAAGCGACGGTGGGCAGTATCTTGTGGGTTCCGCTAAGCGTGCACTGGCGTCTGAGAAGAAGTTTGATCTCTATTATTTTATAGAAGCGGACTCTCGGAAGGCGGGAGAACTTCAGAATATGATAAACGCCGAGTTCCCGCAGATGAGGCGACTTGTTAAGATTTACTGTGGCGATGCGAATGATAAGCTTGCGGAGATTATTAGCAGCGTAGACTGGAGATATAACAGGGGCTTGCTGTTCTTAGATCCATATGCGACGCAGGTAAATTGGACTACGCTTGAAAATGTAGCACAGACGAAATCGATAGATGTATGGTACCTGTTTCCGTTCTCTGCACTTGAGCGGATGCTGCCGAAAAACGGAAAATACGATAAATGGGAGGATTGCATAAATCGATTGCTTGGAGATTCCGGATGGCGGGAGGAATTCTATAAGAAAGATCCCCAGATGACGCTTTTTGATTTTTTTCCGGAGCCTGGGCAGAGCAATGGCGAACGGATAGTCAAAGATTCAAATCCGGAACACATAAAAGAGTATATTCTCTCGCGCCTTAGGACAATTTTTCCATGCGTGTCGAAGCATGCGCGAACTTTTAGGAACAGCAGGAACTCGCCGATGTTCTTGTTTTGCTTTGCCATTGCGAGTGAAAGCCCGAAAGCGCAGGAACTTGCACTGCGGATGGCAGACTACATATTAAAGAACAAGTAGGCGGAGGATGAAAGTAACTTGAAAACGATAAAACGAAAATCCATGCTTTATCAAACAGGAGTAGAGTATGGTGACTACACAATGAATCACGTGCAGGGCTGCGCACATGGATGCAAATATCCATGTTACGCCTTCCTGATGAAGAAGCGATTCGGGCAAATTAAAGATTATGAGAGCTGGCTTGAGCCGGTGCTTGTATCAAACACGCTTGAATTGCTGGATAAAGAGATACCGAGGCTCAGAGATAAGATTCAGTCTGTGCAGCTTTGCTTTACTACAGATCCGTTTATGGAAGGATATCCGGAGGTATCCCAGATGAGCATTGCGGCTATTCGTAAGCTAAACGAGGCTGGTATTAAATGCACCACGTTGACGAAGGGACTACTACCCATAGAGTTGTCAGAGCTTTCTCCGAAAAACGAATACGGAATCACACTAATTACCCTGGACGAGGCATATCGAGAACAGGTGGAACCGGGAGCAGCTCCCTGCTCAGAGAGGCTGGTAGCTTTGAAAGCTTTACATGAGGCTGGATGTAAAACATGGGTAAGCATAGAACCATATCCAACTCCGAATATGATTGAACAAAATCTTCATGAACTGTTGGAAGCGGTATCTTTTACAGATCGGATTATTTTCGGGAGAACGAATTATAGTAAGGTAGCAAACACTTACGAAGAGCATAAGCACTTTTATAATGAGTGTGCAGCAGAGGTGATTTCCTTCTGTCGGGAGCACGGCATTGATTATCACATTAAGAAAAAAACAATAATGGAAGAATGAGGTAGCATTATGGCATTATTACAAGATCTAATCCAGCAGATTGACGATCCGGCGCTGAAGGAGCGAATTCTGCAGGAGACAAATAAATTATTGAAACAAAAGAAATTCGGATTGGTGTTTGAAGAACATCTGCCAGAATGCACGCCACTTTATGACATACCGATTCGTGTTGGCTCCAAGGTCGCTCTGAAGACAGGGTATGTCAGTGATATTTATACAGTTATGAAGATTGACGACGATGAGGTGCTTTGCGACCGTCGTGAGACTCATGAGCAAAAGACCTTCCAGATGGATGAGATTGTTGCGATAGCAGAATTCGGTGAGCCGATTTATCCTACCCTGAAACCGATTGACATTGTGGAGAATGCCCCAGACAGTGATCTTTGGCATACACTGATTGAGGCAGAAAATTATCACGCACTTCAACTTCTGGAATATCTCTACGCTGAAAAGGTGGATTGCATATACATTGATCCACCGTACAATACTGGCGCAAAAGACTGGAAATACAATAATGACTATGTGGACAGTTCTGACGCATATCGCCATAGCAAGTGGCTCTCAATGATGGAGAAGCGACTGAGGATTGCAAAAAAACTACTGAATCCGAACGATTCTGTTCTTATTGTTACAATTGATGAGAAGGAGTACCTACATCTTGGATGCCTATTGGAAGAATTGTTTCCTGAAGCAACTATCCAAATGGTAAGTAGCGTAATCAATCCTAAAGGAGCTGCAAGGCATCAACAATTTGGTAGAACTGATGAGTACTTATTTTTTGTACAGTTTGGAGTATCGAGTCCGGAACCATTGCCATTAACTAATGAATGGAAGATATCTGAAGATAAAAGAGCTTCGCGTTTGAGATGGAAGGAGTTATTGCGTTCAGGCTCACATACAGCAAGGACAGATAGTCCAAACCAATTTTATCCAGTGTTTATTAATAATACAGATGCAGGCCCGGTCTTTCACTCTGTAGGAGAATCGTATTATGGCACAAACACGTCCGAGATAGTAGTGCCAGACGGTTGTGTTGCTGTTTGGCCTATACGTGCTGATGGTACAGAAGGTAATTGGCAGATAAGCAGTGAAAACTTGAAAGCTTCTATAGATATTGGATATGCAAAATTAGGTAATTGGAGAGGAGAAAAAACAGCAATCACCTATTTGGCGAAGGGAGAAAGAGAAAAAATAGCCAAAGGCGCATTCACAATTATAGGCCATAGACAAGACGGCTCAGTTATTACAGATGACGATGCATATATCCCTAAATTTATACCCGGGACTCAATGGCGTATAAAGTCGCATAATGCTGAGCAAGGAGGCACAAATTTACTTAAAGAATTCTTTGGATCAAGTAGATTTACTTTTCCTAAATCATTATATGCTGTTCATGATACAATTAGATTTTTTGTTGCTAATAAGCCGAATGCACTTATTATCGACTTTTTTGCTGGTTCAGGGACAACACTTCACGCAGTAAATCTTCTCAATGCAGAGGACGGCGGATGTCGTAGATGTATTTGCGTGACAAATAATGAATTGAGGAAAGAAGAAAGTGATGCGCTGACTGAGCAAGGCTTTAAACCGGGAGATTCAGAATGGGAAAGACTCGGAATTGCAAAATATGTTGCTTGGCCACGGATAGAATGCAGTATCAAAGGCCATGATATTAATGGCAATTTCTTAGGGGGTGAATATACAACCTATAAGACGAGTATTAAAGAAAAAGATAGAAATATTGTTCAGATAGGATTTGTGAGGGATGTTTCTTCTTTGAAAATAGGCGAAAAGAAAAGACTTGTTTCAATATTATCGAATAAAAAATTACCTCAGACACTCGTATCACAAGAAACAAAATACATAGTTTCAGATGAGACAAAGCATACTGTAACAATATTATTAGACGACACCGCCGGTGATGAATGGTTAGAAGCTCTTGATGGAATGAATCATATAACAGACTTTTACATTATTACATCTAATAATAGAATTTTTAAGAGTCTCAAGGCGAGAATCAAGGATATGTTCGAACCTATATTAATACAGTCGCCAGTAGTGATGCCAATGAAGGACGGATTCAAGGCAAACTGTGAATACTTTAAATTAGGTTTTCTTGATAAAACCTCTGTTGCTCTTGGCAGGCAATTCCGTGAGCTGCTTCCAGTGCTCTGGATGAAGGGGAATGCCATTGGTAAGTGCCCAGTTCTTGAAAACGATAATCTACCGAACATGATGATTTTGCCGAAGAACAAGATGGCAATTTTGGTAGATGAAATATATTATTCTGAGTTCGATGCGGAGTTAAGTCAGCATCCGGAAATTCAGACAGTATTCATTGTTACGGATTCGGAAACAGCATATCGATCGATGATCCGTACTTACGATGGCAAAGACTGCTATCAGCTTTACAGAAACTATCTAGATAATTTCAGAATCAACACAGGGAGGTAACCATGAGAGTAGAATTATTCCCTTTTCAGAAAAGAGCTCTTGAAGATATTCGCATGAAAACTGCGGAAGCAATGGGCAGCTATCATAGAACACATGCACCTCAGGTGGTTTCTTTCACTGCACCGACAGGAGCCGGAAAGACCATCATCATGTCTGCAATGATTGAGGCTATTCTTTTTGGTGATGAACAGTATATGGATCAGCCGGATGCAATCATCGTATGGCTTTCAGATTCTCCTCAGCTGAATGAGCAGTCAAAGCAAAAAATCGACTCCAAGGCTGATAAAATCCGGCTCTCGCAATGTGTAACGGTCACGGAGGACTCCTTTGACAGGGAGACTTTCGAGGACGGGCATATCTATTTTCTGAACACACAGAAGCTCTCTGTATCCTCTAAGCTTACAAAAAATGGCGACGGACGCTCCTATACAATCTGGGAGACACTGGCCAACACCGTCAGAGAAAAAAGCAACCGCTTGTACTTTATTATTGATGAGGCACATCGCGGTATGCAAGGCCGAGAAGCAAGCAAGGCTACGACAATTATGCAGAAATTCATCAAAGGCAGCGATGCCGACGACATCCCGCCCATGCCGGTTGTCATCGGTATGTCCGCTACTACACAGAGATTCAATGCGCTAGTCGAGGGCACATCCTCTACCATACACAAGTCCATTGTAACAGCCGATGAAGTTCGTGCGTCAGGGCTTCTGAAAGACCGCATTGTTATCACCTATCCAGAGGCAAATGCCGCCAATAATGATATGACCATTTTGCAGGCAGCAGCAGACGACTGGAAGGAAAAATGGGAGCACTGGACGCAGTATTGTTTTGAACAGCATTATGCTTATGTGAATCCTATCTTGATCATTCAGGTACTTAACGGAACTGGCGGTAAACTGACCGATACAGATCTTAACGAATGCATTGCCAAAATTAAGGAGCGAACAGGCTTCAAGCTGGAAAATGGGCAAGTAGTACATACCTTCGGTGGTACAACGGCTTCTCTTACTGTGAACGGACTTGAGGTGCGCTACGAGGAACCGTCCCGTATAGCAGATGATAAAAATATCCGTGTGGTGTTCTTTAAGGAGAATCTTTCCACAGGCTGGGATTGTCCAAGAGCAGAAACGATGATGTCCTTCAAACACGCAAACGATGCTACTTATATCGCACAGCTCCTTGGACGCATGGTCAGGACGCCGATGCAGATGCACATTCAGGTTGATGAAGTTTTAAATGATGTGCATCTCTATTTACCATACTTTAATGAGAAAACAGTCAAAGATGTTGTGGAAGCCTTGCAGAGCACAGAAGGCGGAGATATTCCAACAGATATCTATGGCGAATCCTTATCTGGGAAAAAATTTGATACGCTGACTGTTAGGCCAAGAAAGAAAAAGGAAGAGCAACAGATACCGGGACAGATGACTTTATTTGATGTGTTCTCTGGGCAAAACACAGGCGAACAGCAGCAGTCTGCCGGAGCAACAACAGAGCTAACTGATAACTTGAATTCAACGGCACAGTCTCAAGTCACTAGCGGAGAAGCGAAACAGGCTGAAACGGCAGAACAAAGTCAGACCCATTCGAGCACAGGCTTAACGGCTCCTGCTCAGCCTGTACTGGCTACACCACAGCCATCTGACACTGCACCACAGTCCGAGAATAAAGCTACGGGAAGTCAGCAGGCGGCTCATACGGAAATTTCTAAAGAGGAAGATCTGTTTGACCGTGAAGAGGTTATGAAATTTATCAATGATGCGGGTTTGCTTTCCTATAAAGTCAGAGCGCTTAGAATCAATGACTATCTGAAATCTCTATATAGGATGGCACATTTTCTTACGATGTCCAAATTACACCGTGAGGCGATCCGGGAGGTTAAGGATGAGATCGTTGAAATGATCCACAGCTATGTGGAAGGCCTCAAGGCAGACGGAAAATATGACGACCTTGTACAGCAGGTCAAGCAGTTCAAATTGGCAACTCAGATTTTTGATGCCTTCGGAGAAACCGTGGACAACTTTTCGGTGCATGATATGTTCACGACGACGGATACAGATATTGATCGACAATTTCAGATTGCCGAAGTAAAGCTCGGTCGAGAAGGTATCGGTATGGTTTATGGAAACAAGTATATGGATATGTCTGATCTGTCGGCATTTAAAGTTGACGTTATTCTCTTTGTGGCAGATGAAGAGTGCATGAATCGGTTGCATTCCTATGCGGAGACACGCTTTCATGGATTGAATGATGATTATCGCAGATATATTGCAACTATAGATTCGGAGAAAACTCGTAAAGCGTATGATAGTATCGTTTCCGATGGCGATCCTGTAAGCAAGCACAATTTCCGTTTGCCGGAGACCATTCAGGTACCACATGAAGTGGGAGGTAAAGAATATAGGGATCATCTCTTTGTTAGTGATATAACCGGTGTTGCAACGATGAAGTTGAATACTTGGGAAGCCGGAGTTATTGAAGAGGAAGAAAAACGAGAAGACTTTGTCTGCTGGATTCGTAATCCATCCAGAGGCTCATGGGCGCTTTGCATTCCTTACGAAATCGATGGTGAAATAAAGCCTGCCTATCCTGATTTTATTATCGTAAGAAAAGATCGTGCACTTGGATATGTTGTTGATATTCTTGAGCCACATAATCCTGATTTCAAGGACAATCTTGGAAAAGCGAAAGGATTTGCAGAGTACGCAAAACAGAATCCGGGTGTGGGAAGAATTCAGCTAATTCGTATGAGTAAAGATGCAGCCGGAAACCACAAGTTCAAAAGACTGGATATGTCTAAAACAGCTATTCGAGAAAAAGTCTCTCATGCTATAAATACAGATGAACTTGATCATATATTTGATACGGATGGAGTTATCGAATAAGGAGAAATTCTATTATGGAAAATGAGTTGCAGCCATTGTTGCGGCTCTTTCAAAATATAGCCTTTCCCTATGTATTACAATGATGGCGTAAAATAATTGTGGGGAAACTTTAATGTATTAAAGGTAAGCGGAAAATAAATCGGTGGATTTAATCTCCTGGCTGTTTGTGAGACAATAGGCTCATCAAACAGGATAAATTAGACAAATTAGAGTTTCTCCCATTTTGTCTAAAAACTCTAATTTATCCTATTCAGTAAGGAGAATGTTTTTTGATACTCAAAAAATTACACACGAAATGAGAATGAAACACTGGATGCAGATTATCCACGCAGCGCCAGCAGAGTGGCTTAACGGTGAAGGGGTTCTGTGCGCAGCAGGATATCCCTATCAAGCAGTATTACTACTGGCAACATAAACTCCGTATTCGTTTCGCACCGGCACAGGCGCCGGAAACTAAAAAGGAGAAAGTCCCCACGCTGGTTCCCCTTTCGGCGGCGATTCCCGTCCAGGATTTTCGCGTGGGCAGAAAACAATGTCGACAAACTGCTGCCCAAATCGCCGCTGGCAACGGCTATGAATTATCTCCTGTCGAACCGTGACGGTCTGACCTATTACCTCAAAGACGGGCACTGTGACATTTCCAACAACACCGCGGAAAACAGCATCCGACCGTTCACCGTTGGGCGGAAAAACTGGCTTTTCAGTAATAGCCCCAAGGGCGCCAAAGTCAGTGCCATCGTCTACAGCCTGTTTGAAACAGCCAAAGCCAACGACTTGGACCCCGAACGGTATCTGAAATACCTCTTTGAAAAGCTGCCGAATATAGCAAACTTCAAAGATGCCGAAACCTTGAATCAATACCTGCCTTGGACAACAAAGACCCAGGAAAAGTGCAAAGCATAAATAGAATCAAAGCCTCAGACTTATGAAGAAAGGATAGCATAAGTCTGGGACTTTTTCTATACACTGATTTATTTTTTGCTTACGAAAA
>OLPH01003643.1_pt1 | contig 10446 bp, 10 predicted proteins | sample 1672951 | NCBI WGS metagenome assembly OLPH01 (sample SAMEA3136740, study PRJEB25190) | human gut metagenome
GATGATCTCTTTCGGCTCCCTGCTGCGCTCCCTTCCGCGCACATACGGTACGATACAGTAGCTGCAGAAATTATTGCATCCGAACATGATATTGACGCCGGATTTAAACGAATACTTCCGCTCTACCGGGAGGTCCTCCACGATCTGGTCCGTGTCCTTCCAGATATCAATCGTCATGGAATCCGATTCCATCGCCGTCACAATCAGCTCTGCAAATTTGTAGATATTATGTGTTCCGAAGATCAGATCCACAAAGCGGTAGCTTTCTTTTAATTTTTCAACAACTACCGTCTCCTGCATCATGCAGCCGCAGAGTCCGATCAGCATATGTGGATTTTTCTTTTTATAATTCTGGAGTACCCCGAGTCTTCCATAGACTTTGTTATTTGCATTTTCACGCACCGTGCAGGTATTGTAAATAACAAAATCCGCGTCCTCCGTATCCGTCTCCACATAACCGATGCGCTCTAAGATACCGACAAGCTTCTCAGAATCGCGCGCGTTCATCTGGCAGCCGAACGTCGTGACATGAAAGGTCAGCGGACTGCCTTTTTTTGCAGAGAGCTGTTCCACATAATTTTTAGCAATGTCCATAAAGTAATACTGACGCTCCGGCTCGCTCTGCGGGATCTGCTTTTTATCGATTATTTCAATGTCTATTTTCTTTTTCATCTTCATCCTTACCATCTACGGACGTGTCTGCCCGTTTCCATATATAATATATTTTGTGCTGGTCAGCGCATCCAGTCCCATCGGTCCTCTTGCGTGAAGCTTCTGGGTACTGATGCCGATCTCCGCGCCAAATCCAAATTCAAATCCGTCTGAAAAACGCGTCGATGCGTTGACATAGACGCAGGCAGCATCGATCTCATCCAGGAACCGCTGCGCGTTCGTGTAGTTTTCTGTGATGATTGCCTCCGAATGCCCGGTATTGTAGCGGTTGATGTGTGCGATCGCCTCGTCGAGGGACGACACCGTCTTCACGGAGATCATATAATCGAGATACTCCCTGCCCCAGTCTTCCTCCGTCGCCGCCGACAACAGTTCCTTTTTCAGTTCTCCACCATTTGCCGCCTCCCGGCGCTCTGCCGCTGCAAGACTTTTCTCATCCGCATGAATAACAACATCCTTCTGCTGCAGTGCCGCCGCAAGCTTTGGCATAAATGCATCCACGATTTTCTCATGGATCACGAGTGATTCACAGGCATTGCACACACCGATCCGCTGGGTCTTTGCGTTTAAGATAATACGGATTGCCATATCGAAATCCGCACTCTCATCCACATAGATATGACAGTTGCCGGTTCCCGTCTCAATCACAGGAATCGTCGCCTGATTGACGACGGCGCGGATCAGCCCTGCTCCTCCGCGCGGAATCAGCACATCCACATATTCGTTCATCTTCATGAACGCAGCCGCCGTCTCCCGGCTTGTATCTTCAATCAGCGACACTGCCGCACGCGGAATGCCATGTGTCTCCAAAACTTCCTGCAGAACCGAAACAATGACGATATTGGACGAAATGGCGTCACTGCCGCCTTTTAAGATCACTGCGTTGCCCGTCTTAAAACACAGCGCAAACGCATCCACCGTCACATTCGGTCTCGCCTCATAGATCATGCCGACCACACCGAGCGGGACGCGCTTTTTACCGATCATAAGACCGTTCGGGCGCTTCTTCATGGAAAGGACTTCGCCGATCGGATCAGCAAGGTCTGCAACCTGCCGCAGCCCCTCCGCCATCTGCTCCATCCGGGATGGGTTGAGCATCAGACGGTCCAACAGTCCCTCGGGCATATGATTCTCTCTGCCGCGGGCGAGATCCTTCTCATTCTCGCGGATAATCTCTTCGGTATGTGCCACAATTGCCTCTGCCGCTGCACGCAGCACCTCGTTCTTCGTATTCGTGTCCAGATTGCCGATCTGTCTGCTCACTTCTTTTGCGCTCTTACAAAGTTCTGTCAGTTCCATATCCTTTCCATCCTTTCTGTCAGATCCGATATTCCCGCTCCTCCGTATAAATCCGATGCATCCGCACGTCGGTGGGAAGCACCGCAAGCTGTTCCTCGATCTGCCCTTCAAACGCTACCGCCATGAGGGACAGCTTCGGAAACCTTGCAAAATAGCGGTCATAATAACCGCCGCCATACCCGTACCGGTTCCCCTTACGGTCAAAGACCAGTCCGGGCACCAGCACCACCGCATCCTCTTCCCCGATCCGTTTGCAGCTCTCATCCGGCTCCATCACATGAAAGGCGCCCTCCCGCACCCTGGAAAGCTCTCTGATCCGGTAAAACTCCATCCGATGTGTGTCCTGCATTCTCTTCTCCCGGCCGCAGTCCCGCTGCAACCGCTCTTTTGATGTAACCGGAAGCGCCACCGTCTTGCCGTCCGAAAGTGCCTGTGCCAGAAACGGCAGACAGTCAGCCTCCGCGCCGAGCGGATAATAGCCGTAGATGACAGCGCTGTTATGATACCAGTCAGATGCCGCCAGTCTCTCACAGATCTTTCTGCTCTTTTCCTGCACTTCCTCCTGCGGCAGTTCCATCCGCCATGCTTTGTGCCACGCCCTTATCTGCTGACGCGCCTTCTCCTGTGTCAGCGCTGCGTCAGGAAAGTCCTGTCTTTTTTCCATACTTATCTCCAAGGTTCTCCACGGAACCGTCCGGATTCACCATATCGATATTGTTAAGCTGCGCCGCCAGATTTTTCTTCACATCCGCAACATACTGCTTGCGCAGCAGCGCCTGCTCCTTTTTTTCTTCCTCCGTCAACCCTTCCGCCTTCGACTTGCGGTATAACGCATTGATTCTGTCAATCTGTTCCTGGTTCATAGTGCTCCTTTTCCTGTATTCTTAACCGATCGTCTCCAAAATAAAATCTTCAATCCGGAAAGATTCTTTCTTCTTTGCCAGAAAAATGGTTCCCTTAAAGGAATCATCAAATATATGATGCAGAATGCAGACATCCCTGCCGTTCGCAATAATCATGTCTGTTCCCGAGAGCGTTGCAATCTTTGCGGCTGTCAGTTTGGTCGCCATGCCGCCGGTTCCAACATCACTGCCGGTCGCACTTTTCGCCATGCCGTAGATCGACGCATCCATCTCCTCCACCACTTCAATGAGCTTTGCATCCGGATTCTTGTGCGGATCGTCGGTAAAAAGCCCGTCGATATCCGAGAGCAGGATCAAAAGATCCGCCCCGATCAGAGAAGCCACGATTGCCGAGAGCGTGTCGTTGTCGCCAAACTGCATCTCATAAGTAGAAACCGTATCATTTTCATTCACAATCGGGATTGCGCCAAGACGGAACAATTCATCGAACGTATTCTTCGCATTCTCTCTCGAGACAGGGTTCACCATCGTGTTCTTCGTCATCAGCACCTGCCCTGCCACCTGATTGTATTCCGCAAAAAGCCGCTGATAGATCATCATCAGCCGCGCCTGGCCGACCGCTGCGCATGCCTGCTTTGTCGAAATGTCCTTCGGCCGCTCATCCATGCCGAGCGTCTGTCTGCCCACGGCAATCGCGCCGGAGCTTACCAGGCACACATCCATCCCGCGGTTCCGCAGATTGCAGAGTTCTCTTACCAGATGCTCCAGCTTGGTAAAATTCAGATTGCCCGTCTCCCCGTAATTCAGTGAGGAAGATCCGATCTTGACTACAACTCTCTTTTTCTCATTAAAATGAAAATGCTTTTGTTCCATCTGTCTAACGTCCCCTTTATATGTAACATTTTCCAATCATTCATCCCAAATGGGCATAGAGTCTCATACTGTATTACTCTATCATATCTTCATCAAAATGGCAAATTGATGTTTTCACATTGTATGAACAGAAAGTTTATGGTACATTGGATGGGAAACATCAGAAATGGAGATTTTTATGATGAGAAAAAAGAAGGTACTCTCCTGTCTTCTGGTTCCCCTGCTCTCTGCAAATCTGCTGCTCTCCGGCTGCAGCCGCACGGCGGACGAACCGGTTACCAAGTCAGGATTTTATTTTAACACCGTCATCTCGGTCTCGATCTATGAAAAAGGGAGCGAGGAACTGCTCGATGACTGTTTTGCCCTTGCGAAAAAGTACGAGGGATATTTTTCCAATACGATTCCGGACAGCGATATTTCCAAAATCAACGATGCAGGTGGCGCTCCCGTGACAGTACACGACGAAACGATCGAACTTCTTAAAACCGGCATCGCATATGGCGACTTAAGCGGCGGCAAATTCGACATCACCATCGGCCGGCTTTCCGATCTGTGGGACATCTCAACCAAAGCGCTGCTTGATCAGACCGATACCTCCATGATCCCCTCCGACGCGGACATTCAGACGGCTCTTGCCACAGTGGATTACCGGGAGATTCAGATTGACGGCAACACAGTGACTCTGCAAAATCCCGATGCCAGGATTGATCTGGGCGGCATCGCCAAAGGCTATATCGCGGATCAGATGAAAGCCTACCTGAACCAGAAGGGAATTACTTCCGGTTACATCAATCTCGGCGGGAATGTGCTTGCGCTCGGCGCGAAGACGGACGGTTCGGCATACACCATCGGCATACAGCGTCCGTTCGGTGAGGAAAACGAAGCGATTGCCTCCGTCTCCATCACCGATCAGACCGTCGTATCCTCCGGCGTCTACGAACGCTATTTTGAAGTAGATGGGACGCGTTATCACCATATCCTTGACACCGCGACCGGTTACCCTTACGATAACGGGCTCCTTGAGGTCACGATCATCACCGGTGCATCGGTGGACGGCGACGGTCTCTCCACCACCTGTTTCTCCCTCGGGCTGGAAGACGGTATGGCGCTCGTTGAAAGCCTTGATGCTACGGAAGCTATTTTCATCACAGACGACTATGAAGTACACACCAGCTCCGGCATGGGCACCGTCATTCCCTATGAGATTCTGGAAGATTAAACAACAAAACAGGCGTGAAGAATTCGTACTTATTACCGCGAATTCTTCACGCCTGTTTTTATTTCACACTTTCATTCCAAGAAACGATTCTTACAGGATGATTTTCGGAGAAAATCATTCTTACAGAATAATTTTCTTTGGACACTTCTGTGCACAGATACCGCATCCGACACACTTCTCCTGATCAATGTATGCCACGTTGTCAATGACATGAACTGCATCCTTCGGGCAGTTCTTCTCACACAGATGACATCCGATACATCCTACGGAACATGCCTTCATGACATCCTTGCCCTTATCCTTGGAGCTGCACTGTACAATGTGCTTTGCCTTGTAAGGAACAAGCTCGATCAGATGCTTCGGACATGCAGCAACACATTTTCCACATGCCTTACATACTTCCTTGTCAACCTGCGCAATGCCGTCCACGATATGAATCGCATCAAACGGACAAGCCTTTACACAGCTGCCGTATCCAAGGCATCCGTAATTACAGGACTTCGGTCCGCCGTTCGGCACGAATGCCATGGCTGCACAGTCCTCGTTGCCGGTATACTCGTAATCGCGTCCTGCCTTCTCACAGGTTCCCGCACACTTTACAAATGCTACCTTGCGCTCGCCTTCCTCGGCTGCCACACCCATGATCTCACCGATCTTGGCTGCTACCGGCGCGCCGCCGACCGGACACTGATTGACCGGAGCCTCGCCCTTTGCGATTGCTGCTGCCAGACCGGAACAACCGGCATAACCACAGCCACCACAGTTATTTCCCGGAAGCACACCTAAGATTGCTTCCTCTTTTTCATCTACCTCTACCTTGAACTTTTCTCCGGAAATACCAAGGAAAAATCCAATCAAGATACCTACGCCGCCCACGATTAAGGCTGCAAATAAAATTGCTGTAACGTTCATCTTCTTTTTCCTCCTAAATCATTCCTGAGAATCCCATGAATGCGATTGACATCAGACATGCGGAAATCAATACGATTGCAGTACCCTGAAACGGCTTCGGGATATCATTGTACTCGATCTTCTCACGCACACCTGCCATTAAAACGATCGCAATCAGGAAACCAAATGCGGTTGCAAAACCGTTTACCACGCTCTCCAAAATACCGTATTCCTTGGTAACATTCGTCAGTGCAACACCGAGAACGGCACAGTTTGTCGTAATCAGCGGAAGGTATACACCAAGGCTCTGGTATAATGCCGGCATGGACTTCTTCAAGAACATCTCAACGAACTGTACCAGTGCAGCAATTACAAGAATAAATACAATCGTCTGCAGGTAGGTAAGGTCAATGCCCTTGCTCATCAGATAGCTGTTGGCAAGGATATATTTGTAGATCAGCGCTGTCACGAACGAAGAGATCGTGATAACGAATACAACTGCGCCACCCATTCCGGCAGCGGTCTCTGTTTTCTTGGAAACGCCTAAAAACGGACAGATACCAAGGAACTGACTTAATACAACGTTATTGACAATGGCAGAGCCGATTGCAATTAAAAGTAATGTTTTCATCCGTATCTATCCTCCTATTCTGCTTTTTCTGCCGGAGCTTCCGCTGCCGGTTTCTTACCGGTGCATGCAGCAGACATACTGCATCCTGCACAGTCTCCGGTGATACATCCGGACGGCTCGGCAAGCGGCTTGCCCTTGGCTGCCATCTTCTCACGGACGATCTTCATCACAGCTACCAGACATGCCAGTACTAGGAATGCTCCCGGTGCCATAACAAAGATGGTGATCGGTGTGAACCAGCTTAAGGACAGAATCTGGAAACCAAAGATCTGACCTGCGCCCAGAAGCTCACGGAACAGTCCGATCAGGGTAAGACCCATCGTAAATCCAAGTCCCATACCAAGTCCATCGAAAAGAGACGGAACTACCGGATTCTTGGAAGCATAGCTCTCAGCACGGCCGAGGATAATACAGTTTACAACGATTAACGGGATATACACACCCAGCGACTCGGAGAGGCTCGGGGGATACGCCTGCATGATAAACTGCACCACTGTTACCAGCGATGCAACGATAACAATGTATGCCGGCATACGCACGCCGTCCGGAATCACCTTACGGAATGCGGAAATCAGCATATTGGAAAGTACCAGTACCACTGTTGTGGAAAGTCCCATTCCAAGTCCGTTGATTGCGGAGGATGTGACAGCAAGTGTCGGACACATACCAAGCATCAGAACGAAAGTAGGATTTTCCTTAATGAGTCCATTATATAAACGTTCTACATTCTTGTTCATTGATTAGTTACCTCCTTCTAATACGCTGTGGAAGTATGTAAGGCAGGCATTCACACCGTTCGCCATCGCCTTGGAAGTAATGGTGGAACCGGAAATTGCCTCGATCTCATTGTCCGCAGACGGTGTCGACTTCACAACCGTAAAGGAGTCTACGTTCTTGCCCTCAAACTGGCTGTAGAACGGCTCTTCCTGTGCTTTCATACCAAGTCCCGGTGTCTCGGAAATACTTGTGATGGAATAACCGTTGACCGTACCGTCATTCTGGATGCCGACAGAGAATGTAATACTGCCCTGGCTTCCGTCCTTCGCCGTTACGGTAAGCACATAGCCGAGCGGATTGCCGGAAGCGTCAAGTGCTGTGTTGACAGCCTCGATATCGTCAGAATATCCATTCTGCGCCATAAGATCTTCCGCTGCAGCGGTGTCGAAATCAGCGTACTCCTCAAAGGAATCCGCATCCTCAAATACCTGCTTGTAAGCGGACTGTGTCTTCTCATAATTTACCTGGTCGATCGGGCCTTTGGTAATGCCGTAGACCACGCCGAGGATCAGACCTAATACAACAGTAAAAGCAAATAAAACCAATGCGTCATGTACAATCTTCTTGTTCATTTCTATTTGCCTCCTTCCTGCTTCTTCGCTTCCTTCACCTGACCGAATGCCATCGACACCGTGTGCTTCTCAATAAGCGGCACAAGGATATTGCTTAAGATGATGGCGAAGGAAACACCCTCTGCATTCGCGCCGAAGCAGCGGAACAATCCGGTCAGGATACCGCAGCAGATACCAAAGATGATCTGCCCCATCGGTGTAATCGGGGATGTCACATAATCCGTTGCCATGAAGAATGCGCCGAGCATCAGACCGCCGCCGCAAAGCTGTGCGGTAAGATAGCTGCCGTCAAATCCATGACCGCCGAATAAAAGCATGAATACAGCAAATGTAATAATGTAAGATGCCGGGATGCGAAGGTTGATCACACCCATCAGGATCAGGAAAATAGCTCCGATCAGGATAGCGATCGCAGATGTCTCACCAATGGTACCTGCGGTGCGTCCGATCAGCATATCCATCGTATTGACCGCCTCACCGTTACGCATGGCAGCAAGCGGTGTTACGCTGGAATACACTTCAATCCCGTTCTTTGTGATGCCGAACTTTGTCATATCAGCAGCAAATGCAATCAAAAGGAAGCATCTTGCGCCCAGCGCCGGGTTCATGAAATTCTGTCCCAGTCCGCCAAACAGACATTTTACAACCACGATTGCAAACACACCGCCGATTACCGCCTCCCACCACGGAAGGGTTGCCGGAAGGTTCAATGCCAGAAGCAGTCCCGTTACAACAGCGCTCAGGTCATCGATCGTCTGCTTTTTATGTACAATCTTATTAAATACCCACTCTGATGCCACACAGCTTGCAATCGTTACCAGAATCAGAACCAATGCCTTATATCCGAAATTGTAAATTCCGAACAGGCTTGTCGGAAGCAATGCAATAATCACATACAGCATAATACGGCTTGTGGTATCTTTGGCACGAACGTGTGGTGATGATGAAACATGATATAAATCACTCACGATAATCCACCTCTCTCTTCTTGTTTTTTGAATTATTTTTTGCGTTTTGCAGCAAGTACCTGCTTTTTCATCGTCTTAATGGACTGTGCGAGCTGTCTGCGTGCAGGGCATACAAAACTGCAGCTTCCGCACTCCACGCACTCGAGTCCGTGCCAGGATTCAAACGCCTCAGCCAGACCGTTATTGGAAAACTTGGCAAGTCTTGACGGTATCAGCTGCTCCGGGCATGCTTCCACACAGCGGCCGCAGTTGATACATGCGGACGGCTCCACCTTGGACACTTCGTCCTTGCTTAAGCAAAGCAGTGAGGAAGATGTCTTTGTCGTAGGAATGTCCAGGCTAAACATTGCAAATCCCATCATCGGACCACCGGAAATAATCTTCTCCGGCTGTGTCTTAAATCCGCCGGCAGCCTCCACCAGTTCTGCATAGCTGGTACCGATGCTGTATAAGAAGTTGCCCGGGTTGGCAATGGCATCGCCTGTAATCGTAGAAATACGATTGGTTACCGGTCTGCCAAGCTTTACCGCACGGTAAACAGCAATGATGGTCTCCACATTATCCACGATACATCCTGCATCTGCCGGAAGCATCTTGGAATTGATGGCGCGGCCTGTCACTGCATAAATGAGCTGACGCTCACCACCCTGCGGGTACTTGGTCTGTAAAGGACAGACCTCAATTCTCGGTTCATCCTTGACAAGCTCTGTCAGCTTTTCAATACAATCCGGCTTGTTGTCCTCGATGCCGAGAACACCCTTCGCATGATCGAACAGCTGGAGAATGATCTTCATTCCACCGATCAGTTCTTCCGGATTTTCGAGCATTCTGCGGTAGTCCGCCGTCAGATACGGCTCACACTCTGCGCAGTTTGCAATTACATATTCAATCTTTTCCGGCTCTTTCGGAGACAGCTTCACATGTGTCGGGAAACCTGCACCGCCCATGCCGACAACGCCTGCCTCTTTTACCTTATTGACAATCTCCTCCTTGGAGAGAGCCGTCACGTCTTCACACGGCGTGTACTCCACCTCTTCAAACGCCCCGTCGTTCTCAATGACGATGGAATTCACCATGTCACCGACTGCCACACGGTGCGGTTCGATTGCCTTTACTGTACCGGATGCCGACGCATAGATCGGGGATGACACAAAGCCACCTGCCTCTGCGATCTTCTGTCCTTTCAGCACCTTGTCACCAACCGCTACCACCGGAGTCGCCGGTGCACCGATATGCTGTGACAACGGGTATACCAGATCACCCTTAGGTAGAACTTCTACGATCGGCTGATCCTTTGCCAGTTCCTTTCCTTCATAAGGATGGACGCCGCCTTTAAATGTCTTAGAACCCATTTCTCGTGCCCCACTTTCTCTTATCTATATTATATTCTATGCCAAAAGTCATAGAATACCCTCGTGTAGATTATAGCACAATCACTCGGAAATTGTAGCAATTTATTGTATTTTTTCACGAACCTATTGACAAAGAATTCACAATATTTTTTCCCCATTTATGTTATAATGTACGTGAAGGCAAAAGTGAGCATGGAGCAAAAACATACGCTCATGCTTGCATGCAGCGGATGGTTCTGCTCCATGTGAACGCGCCCGCGAGTCCGGGAAGCCGCAGGCTTTCCGGACTTTTGCCGAAGCGTACATTGCTATTTGCCGCGAACGCCCGC
>OLPH01003646.1_pt1 | contig 10440 bp, 9 predicted proteins | sample 1672951 | NCBI WGS metagenome assembly OLPH01 (sample SAMEA3136740, study PRJEB25190) | human gut metagenome
GAATTATCTACGACGAAGTCAAAGATACGATTAAGCCGAGCGCAATGCAAATTTATTTGCTTTTTGCCGAGGCGAAGTACCCACCAGGCGTCAGCCAAAGGTACGAACCAGCTGCGGCATCTCCTGCTGCGCGTTTCCAAAAAGAACGTAACGAAGGGTTTTTTATGGTGCGAAGTTGACCGTATTGTTTTTTTTCGTATATTTGCATCAATTGGAAAATAATGAACTTAAATGCCGAAGTTGTATGACAACAAGGTAGATGTAGCGAAAAAACCCGGCTGGCTGAAAATTCGCCTCCACCGCACGACGCAATTCGCCGAGGTGGACCGGATCGTTCGGGAACATGCCCTGCACACGATTTGCAGCAGCGGGATGTGCCCCAACAAAGCCGAATGCTGGAGTCGCCGGACAGCTACCTTCATGATTCTGGGCGATGTCTGCACACGGAGCTGCCGTTTCTGCGCCACGCGCACGGGACGTCCGCTTCCGCCCGACGATGCAGAGCCCGGGCAACTGGCCCGCAGCGTGAAGCTGATGGGTCTTCGGCACGTTGTCGTAACATCCGTTACACGTGATGATCTGCCCGACGGAGGCGCCCGCCACTGGGCTGCCGCCGTCGAAGCCATCCGTCGAGAGAATCACGACGCAACGATCGAGCTCCTTATTCCAGATTTCGACGCCCGCCCCGAGCTGTTGGACACGGTGGTGGCGGCGAAGCCCGATATTATCGGGCACAACATCGAAACCGTCGAGCGACTCACCCCGCAGGTGCGTTCGCGCGCCCGTTACGCGACCTCGCTCCGCACGCTGGAGCTGCTCGCACGACGCGGCGCCGCGACCAAAAGCGGCCTGATGCTCGGCCTCGGCGAAAGCGATGACGAGGTGTTGCAAACGCTGCGCGACCTGCGCCGGGCAGGAGTGCGGATCGTCACCCTCGGCCAGTATCTTCGACCTACATTGGAGCACTATCCCGTTGCGGAATACATCACTCCTGAGAAATTCGAAGCGTACCGGCAGCAGGCGCTCGCCATGGGATTCGATTACTGCGCGAGCGCACCGATGGTGCGTTCGTCGTATCGGGCCCAGGAAGCGCTCGCAGCAATTAAAAATGAGAAATCAGAGACGAGGCATTAGCCGCCGCCCGAATTCCCGAACGGGGAGGAGGTTCCGGTCCGTTTCTGATTCGCCGTTTTTAATTTTTAACTTGACTCGTATGTTGACTGTTCGGACGATCGACCTGGGGCGTGTGCCCTACCGCGACTGCTGGGAGTACCAGCAGCGGCTGTTCGACGTCCTCACGGCGCGTAGGGGCGATGCCTCGGACGATGCGGGCTGGCTCCTGACGGTCGAACATCCGCCGGTCTACACGCTCGGCAAGAGCGGCAAGGCGCAGAACCTGCTCGTGGGAGAGGAGTTCCTGCGGGCCAAAGGAGCCGAGTACTACCACATCGACCGCGGGGGCGACATCACCTTCCACGGCCCCGGACAGGCGGTCTGCTACCCGATTCTCGACCTCGCCAGACTGGGAATCGGCCTGAGGGAGTACATCTTCCGACTGGAAGAGAGCGTCATCGAGGTCGTGGGCCGCTACGGCATCCGGGGCGCCCGCATCGCAGGCGCTTCGGGCGTCTGGATCGTCGAAGAGGGCGCCGCGCCGCGCAAGATCTGCGCAATAGGCGTCCGCGCATCGCGTTTTGTTACCATGCACGGCTTCGCCCTCAACGTCTCGACCGACTTGGAGTGGTTCGGCCTGATCAATCCCTGCGGATTCGTCGACAGGGGCGTGACCTCGATCGAACGCGAGACGGGGCGCACGGTGCCGATGGACGAAGTGAAGAAATCGATTGTAACCGTTTTAAGCGAGAAATTAGATGTTAAAATATATAATAAGTAAACAGTATGCCTATAGAAAAAAGATGGGTTGTCAAACCGCAAGGCGACCCCGCGACCGTGGAGGCGCTCGCCTCTGCGCTGCGGATTCCGCCCGTGTTGGCTAACCTGCTCGTACAAAGAGGCATAGACACCGAAGAGAAGGCACATTCGTTTTTCAATCCGCAGCTCTCGGACCTCCACGACCCCTTCCTGATGAAGGACATGGACCGCGCCGTGGAGCGTGTCGAGGCAGCCGTCCGCAACCAGGAGAAGATCATGGTCTACGGCGACTACGACGTGGACGGAACGACGGCCGTGGCGCTGGTCTACAAGTTCCTGCGGCACATCGGCCACCGCAACCTGCTCTTTTACATACCGGACCGCTACACCGAAGGGTACGGTATCTCCGTCAAGGGAATCGATTACGCCGCCCGCAAGGGGGTGACGCTCATCATCGCCCTCGACTGCGGCATCAAAGCCACGGAGAAGGTAGCCTATGCGAAGACTCAGGGCGTGGATTTCATCATCTGCGACCATCACCTCCCCGCCGAGGAGATTCCCCGTGCGGTAGCCGTTCTCGATCCGAAACGCACCGATTGCACCTACCCGTTCGACGAGTTGTCGGGCTGCGGCGTGGGATTCAAGCTGGTGCAGGCCTATGCGATGAAAAACGGGATGCCTTTTTCGTCAATCGCGCCGCTGCTGGACCTGCTGGTGGTGAGCATCGCCTCGGACATCGTGCCGCTGGTGGGCGAAAACCGCATCCTGGCCCATTACGGGCTCGAACTGCTCAACCGCGCGCCGTCGAAGGGTCTGCTGTCGATCATCAAGATCTGCGGACTGAACAAGCACTCGATCACCATCGACGACATCGTCTTCAAGATCGGGCCGCGCATCAACGCCGCCGGCCGTATGCGGATGGACGAAAACGACGAAAACGCCGCGCCGTCGGGCGGATACGCCGCCGTGAACCTGCTCGTCGAGAACAACGAGAGCGACGCCGAAGACTACGGGTCGATCATCGACGCCTTCAACCAGGACCGCAAGTCGATCGACCGCCACGTGACGCAGGAGGCGCACGAGATCATCGAGAGCGACCCCGAACTGAAAAACTGCAAGAGCACGGTCATCTACAATCCCAGGTGGATGAAGGGCATCGTCGGTATCGTCGCGTCGCGCCTGATCGAGACCTACTTCCGGCCGACGGTCGTCCTGACGCAGAGCAACGGCTTCGCGACGGGTTCGGCCCGTTCGGTGCCGGGCTTCGACCTCTATCAGGCCGTGGAGTCGTGCGCCGACCTGCTGGAAAACTTCGGCGGGCACATGTACGCCGCAGGGCTCACGATGCGGCCGGAGAACGTCGGGGAGTTCACGCGGAGGTTCAACGCCTACGTCGAAGAGAACATCGATCCGCAGATGCTCGTTCCGCAGGTGGACGTCGACGCCGAACTGCTCTTCTCGGAGATCACGCCCGCATTCCGCCGCGAGCTGAAACGGTTCGAACCTTTCGGGCCGGGCAATGCGGCGCCGATCTTCGCCACGCGCAGCGTCAGCAACCGCGGCGACGCCAAACTGGTGGGAGCCGAGTGCGAACACCTGCGCATGGACCTCACGCAGCGGCAGAAACCCAACACGACGTTGCAGTGCATCGCCTTCCAGCAGCCGGAGCATTTCGAATGGATCCGGTCGGGGCGGCCGGTGGACGTATGCTATCAGATCGTGGAGAACCATTACCGCGGCACGGTCTCGACGCAGCTGCGCATCAAGGACATCAAGCGGGTGGAGAAATAGCGCGAAAGCGCATCGCTGCGAATCAGGAGAAAAAGCGCCCAGGACAGGTAAATTACAATGACCACCTTTCCCGCCAGAGGACCAAAGGCATCCTGATAGGCCTGTGCCAGCCCTCCGCTCCGGCGGCAAAGCAGACGCTTCATGCCGTAGAAGATCGCCGTCAGCAGGACGGCCGCCACGAGAGCCGCCACACTCATCCGTCCCGCCGCGAAAGGCTCGTCCGCCGCCCCGCGACTCAGAAAAGCGAGGGCCGAGAAGAAGTAGAGGCCGACGAAAACATACAGGAACAGCGCCAGCGGCCTGCGCACCGATTCGCGCGGACGCGGCACCTGCGCACCCTCGTTCAGTTCGAGGTGCCACCGCCCCACGACGACGTCGTTGAAGAAGCCGAAGGCGAAGGCAGCCGCCAGCGCATAGACCATCGTCCACACGAGCGACAGCCGTTCGTCGGGCCGCTGAGATTCCGACGGCAGAAGGGTCATCAGCCAGAAAAAAAAGCAACCATTTCGTTAAGCCGAGCGCAATCGAGTTTACTCAAATTGCCGAAGCGAGAAATGGACGAAAGAAATTCAACGCATTGAAAGCGAATTCGTAGACTTTGTACGGTCTCTCCATAGCTGTCCTTAATTTAGTTTTTCCGGCTCCGTGCGAAGGGGTCGAAGAGATGATCCAGCAGAGCGAATACCAATGCGACGACGAGGCTGTACCCCAGTGTCCGCACCGGCGAATAGGGTTCGCGCCAAAGCCAGAGCGTGCAGGCGGTGTCGATCACGAAGAGTCCGACGAACCACATCAGCGCCCTCACGAGAAAACGGGAAGTTCGACTCATAAAATAGCGTACTTAGTCAGGCTACAAACCATCGCAATCCGGAACGAAGCCTACGGCCGGAACCTCGCCCAATAAACCAACCCATCGGCCAACATCAATGCGCTCGTCACGAACAAAGCATTATCCAAACACCGGCCGACCGGAAACGGGGAAACTCCACAACTCTGATAAGCGTAAAACAAGAACAGAAAGAAGAATACGAAGATACTCTTCTTGATGCATAATCTGATCATTCCATTTCGTTCCATCGACTTATTCCGGATTTGACGTCAACACAAATATAAATAAAACGCCCCTATATTTCAAATATTTCGATATTTATTTCAGATATTATTTCATTTGTTTATATATTGATTCGGACTTCATAAAATAATCTTTGCAAATTAACCGAAAACCGCATATTCGGTTACACATCGTAACAGCGATCCGACAGGACAAGAGGGCTTCCGAACCGCGATTCCGCCCCATCCGCAGGCAGTAGGCCTTTTGCAGCGTCGTGCTTCGTCCGTAAAATCCGGCCGCGGATTCCTCCTCAATGACAATACGGCCCTTGCCGCGCGGAAAATGCAACGCCGCGGTACAACCGACATCGAGAGAGAACCCGGTCTGCAAAAAAAGCCCCGCCGAAAGGCGGGGCCGAAATCAACGTTTTCGTTAAGCCGAGCGCAGAGCCGAACTTGTTCAGGCTATGCCGGGGCGAGAAAACGACTGTTGAAAACAAACGAACGGAATTTCCGATCAGAGATTGGGATTGATCTTCGACCACTCCGATACGGGCGGCACGATATTGAGCGTGACGAGCTCGTCGCGCATCTTGCAGAGGTGCTCGTAGCTGGCGTCGAGGCTGGCGACCTCGTCGGCCGTACCCGTCGGAACCTCGAAGTGGCAACCCGTAGCGTCGAGCGTGGTCTTCATGGCCATCATGATGCACTTGTACTTCTCGTTGTTAACGAACGTGCCGGCCGGCCAGCGGAACGCCTCGCCGCCCATGGCCGAACGGATCATCTCGACCGAGAGGTAGGACGGGCTCTGGAACGACGAACGGCCGCGCAGCTCGATGATCTTGGCACCGCCCTTCGTCACGTCCTGCTGCATCTGCTTCCACTCCTCGACGGGGAACTCCGCCGTACCAATAATCTCGCTCAGCGGCTTGCCGGCAACCTTCACGGCGCTGCCGAACACGGCCATCTGCTCGCCGTGGCCGCCATAGGTGGCGCAACCCGTGATCTGGTTCTGCATCACGCCGAACTTCTTGGCCAGCGCACTCTGCAAACGCGTCGAGTCGAGCGCCGCGAGCGTCGTCACCTGCGAAGGTTTCAGACCGGAGTAGAGCAGCGTCACCAGACCCGTCAGGTCGGCCGGGTTGAAGATAATCACCACGTGCTTCACATCGGGGCAATAGGTCTTGATGTCCTTACCCAGCTGCTCTGCGATCTCGCAGTTGCCTTTGAGCAGATCCTCGCGCGTCATGCCGGCCTTGCGCGGTGCGCCGCCCGAAGAGATGATATACTTCGCGTCGGTGAAAGCCTCCTTCACGTCGGTCGTCGCCGTGATGTTCACGCCGTCGAAACCGCACTGGCGCATCTCCTCGGCCACACCCTCCGGAGAAAAGACGTCGTACAGGCAGAGATTGGAGGTCAGACCCATCATCAGGGCGGTCTGCGCCATGTTCGAGCCGATCATGCCGGCAGCGCCGACGATCGTCAATTTTTCGTTTGTCAGAAAAGCCATAGCTACAATATTATTGTTAGTGAATTAACAGTGATCGCACCACAAAAGTAATACTTTTTTTCAATTAATGTACACTTTCTTTACATTTGTTCGAAAAATCGCCCTGTTTCTGCGACGGATGTCGTATCTTTGGGCCGCTTTTCCGCAAAAGAGAGCGGCGAAGAGATCCTCTCCGGACGGAACCCGCCGCACCGGAAGACGACTGCACAGGATCGGCGACTAGAAATCCGACGCAGGCAGAACGCCGGAACAGGAGTCCGCCGCATCTCCTCTTCGACCGATCCCGCAGGCGGACCGAATCGCAACGTCGAACTCATACACGAAAGACTATGTTCTCTGAAAAACACGGAAACATCCTCCACGGCATCCTGCTCATCGCACTCTTCTCGTGCGCAGCGTTCTACCTGGCCGACACGCAGCCGGCACGCAGTCTCTCGTTCAGCCCGCTCATTCTGGGCATCCTGCTCGGAATGCTCTATGCCAACAGCCTGCGCAACCATCTGCCCGAAACGTGGGTGCCGGGCATCCTGTTCTGTTCGAAACAACTGCTGCGCGCGGGCATCGTGCTCTACGGATTCCGCCTGACCTTCCAGAGCGTGGCGGCCATCGGCGCGCCGGCCATCGGCATCGACGCAGCGGTGGTCGCGGGGACGCTCCTGCTGGGCGTATTGCTGGGCCGTGCGCTGAAAATGGACCGCGACCTGGCGCTGCTGACCTCGACGGGCAGCGCCATTTGCGGCGCGGCGGCCGTGCTGGGCGCCGAACCCGTCGTGAAGGCCGCGCCGCACAAGACGGCGGTGGCGGTCTCGACCGTAGTGATCTTCGGTACGGTCTCGATGTTCCTCTATCCGGCGCTGTGGCGCGCCGGCATTCTCGGCCTGACGCCCGAACAGATGGGCCTTTACACGGGTGCGACGCTGCACGAGGTGGCCCACGTCGTCGGGGCGGGCAATGCCATGGGCGCCGAAATCGCCGACGGCGCGGTCATCGTCAAGATGATCCGCGTGATGATGCTGGCGCCGGTACTGCTGGTCATGAGCCTGCTGCTCACCCGCCGCACGAAGGGCGGTGCGGGCCGCGCGAAGGTCACGATCCCGTGGTTCGCGTTCGGATTCCTGGCCGTCATCGGATTCAATTCGCTCGACCTGCTGCCCGAGGCGGCGGTGGCGGGAATCAATTCGTTCGACACCTTCCTGCTGACGATGGCTATGACGGCGCTGGGGGCGGAGACCAGCATCGAAAAGTTCAAACGCGCCGGCGCGAAACCCTTCCTCCTCGCCGGACTGCTCTACCTGTGGCTGCTGGGCGGAGGCTATCTGCTGAGCCGCTGGATCCTATAAACCCAGCAGGCGGAGCGACAGACGGCCTCCCGCCGTGGAGGAGGGTATCCACCGCCGCGCCATGCGTCCCACGGCCCAGGGAATGAGGACGCCCGACAGGAAGAGCAGCGCCGAAAAGAGGGCGGGATCGACCGCCAGACGGGGATAGAGCAGGCCGCGCAGGAGGCCGACAGGCAGCACGTGGAGCAGGTAGACCGTAAAGGTATACCTGCGCAGATCGTCCGCGAGCGGTAGGCGCAGCCTGCGGTCGACGGCCAGCGCCGCACACGAGGCGACGAAAAGGATGCCCGCCGCCGCATAGAACGGTGCGGCGACGTGCGACGGGAACCGAAGCGTCACGAGCGACGCCGCACCCCAGAAAACGAGCGACGAGGGGCGGGCCAGCCGCGGCGACAACCACGTGCGGCCGTCGCAGGCGACGGCTCCCAGCAGGAAAAAGCCGGTATACCACAGTACGTCGGGCAGCATCAGCAGCTCGCCGCCCGTCGGGGCGATCAGCCGGTTGGCGGCGATGCACGTCCCCGCAACCGCGGCGAGCGCAGCCGGCCGGCTGCGGACGATCCGGTCGACGGCATATCCCGCAAGACTCACCTCGAACAGCACTTCCAAAAACCAGAAGGGACGGATCGGATTGTCGGCCGGATAGAGAAAGGCGTGCAGATAGGCTGAAAAACTCAACTCCGACGGCCGCATGGCATAGGCGCTCAACAGCCCCTTGGGGATGAAGACGAGCGTCGTCCACACGACAAGCGGCAACAGCAGCCGCAGCGCACGGCGGCGTGCGAAAGTCCCCGCACCGACCCGTCCGCTCCCTCCGCCGTAACGGAACAGATAGCCCGAAAGGGCGAAGAAGAGCGGCATGTGGAAGGCGTAGATCCAGCGGAACAGCGCCGTCGAAGCGAAACGGGGATCCACTCCCGAATGGCCCGCTACGACCAGCAGGATCCCGATCACGTAGCAGAGATCGATCCGACGGTCGCGCGGGAGACGATCCGCCGGTCGGGACGTCGGGATCGGACTACTTTTCATAGATCGACTCGGAGCGGGGCGTATCGTGCGAATGTTCGTCGTTCTGGCGGCTGACGCTCAGGATCATCCCCAATGCGATGACCGTGAAGAGCACCGACGAGCCGCCGCGCGAGATGAGCGGCAGCGTCTGTCCCGTCTCGGGCATCAGGTTGACCGTCACCATGACGTGCAGCAGCGCCTGACAGGTAATCATGAGTGCAAGCCCCAAGACCAGCAGTCCCGGAAAGGCGGTGCCGCAGCGCACGAAGATTTCGCGGGCGCGGAAGAAGATCCACAGGTAGAGCATCAGCAGGATACCGGCCAGGATGATCCCGTACTCCTCGACGAAAAAGGCGTAGGCGTAGTCGCTTTCGGGATGGATCATCTCCACGCGCATGGCGCTCTGGCCCGCCCCCTCGCCCAGCAGTCCGCCGTTGTGGATGGCGATCATCGAACGTTCGGTGTCGGTGAGCCGGTCGATCGGTTTCTCGGTCTGCGACGACGTCCACAGGTCGATCCACGTACTCACGCGCCCGCCCGCCGTCTCGCTGCGGCCCAGATTGAGCAACCCCGCCAGCAGCAGGGCAGCGCAGGCCAGCCCCACGAGCCGCACCAGCTCGCTCACCCGCACACGTCCGATGAGCATCATCACCAGCGAGGTCAGAAAGACCAGCATCGCCGACGACGTATGCGCCGGAAAGATCACCGCACACGACAGCACGACGGGCAGCAGGATGGGCCTCGTCCCCTCGCGCCAGATCTTGCGCTGCGCGGGCCGCCCCCACCGGAAGGGGTTGAGCGACGGGACGATCCGGATGCGGTCGATCTTGCTCTGGCACGACGAAAGGCGGCGTGCCAGCAGCAGGATCGTGGCGACCTTCAATGCCTCGGAGGGCTGGAACTGGAATCCCGCGACGGGAATCCACCGCGCGGCGCCGTTGGTCGTGGCGCCGATGAAGTAGACGGCCAGCGTGAGCAGCAGACTCAGCACATAGACCGGCTGCGCCAGCCGGTTGTAGACGCGGCAGTTGATCTTGTGGACGATGACGATGATCGGGACGCAGAGGATCAGAATCCCCACCTGCTGACGCAGGAAATGCGCCGTCGAACGCGCCGTATGGGCGTCGTAGGCCATTTTGGCCGTCGACGAGTAGACCACCAGCACCGAAATGACGGCCAGCGCCGCAATGATGATCCACAGGACGCGGTCGCCGGTAAACACCGAGCCGACCAGCGCCCGCAGGCCGCTCTGCGGCGCGGAGGATGCAGTTTCGGAAGATCGGGTCTCTTTCATTGTTCAGTCGTCGTTAGCGCCGTGCGGCGGGTCTTCCCGCACCGCACGGACTCGTCATCGGAAGGGTCAGCAGTGTTCGCCGACCCATTTTTTGAACAGCTCGCCGCGCTGTTCGTAGTTGCGGAACAGATCGAACGAGGCGCAGGCGGGCGACAGCAGCACGGCGTCGCCCGGACGCGCCGCACGGCGGGCAGCCTCCATCGCCTCGTCCAGCGACGCCGTGGAGATCACCTCCGGCACGACACCCGTGAAGGACTCGACGAGCTTGCGGTTGTCGACACCCATGCATACGAGCGTATGCACCTTCTCGCGGGCGAAGGCTTTGAGCGGTTCGTAGTCGTTGCCCTTGTCGGTGCCGCCGGCGATCCACACCACGGGACGTTTCATGCTTTCGAGCGCATACCACACCGAATCGACGTTGGTCGCCTTCGAATCGTTGATCCACAACACACCGTCCGTTTCGCGCACGGGTTCGAGACGGTGCTCGACCGGCGCGAAAGCGTAAATCGAACGGCGGATACGGTCGGGCGCGACGCCGGCCGCGAGCGCGGCCAGTGCGGCAGCCATGGCGGTGT
>OLPH01003654.1_pt1 | contig 10418 bp, 10 predicted proteins | sample 1672951 | NCBI WGS metagenome assembly OLPH01 (sample SAMEA3136740, study PRJEB25190) | human gut metagenome
AGACATCGCCCTTTCACGGCGAGAACATGGGTTCAAATCCCGTAGGGGTCACCACATGAGAAGGTCCTGTCGCATATGCGGCAGGACCTTTTGTTGTTCGTGGCTTGTTAATCCATGCGAAATAGGCAACGATGATTTCTGCTTTAGTAAACATAAGTCTACTATATAAATATAAATAGCTAAATATTCTATTGACAATGGACAGAACAAAGTGTATAGTAAAGGCATAAGATATCGTATCTATTTTAATTCCTGAAGGAGGGAGGCTGCCCTTTGGCAGCATACAACATGAGTGAAGAAAGAGTAACCTTACAAATGATCAAAGATGCCCAAGAACGCTTGAAAGGCGTTGCCCAGAAAACAGGGCTGTCGTACAGTAATTCCGTCAGCGACCTGGCTGGCTGTGAAGTCTATTTGAAGCTGGAAAATCTCCAGCGGACAGGCTCCTTTAAATTGCGCGGGGCCTACAACAAAGTCGCGTCGCTCACACCGGAAGAACGGGAAAAAGGCGTTATCGCCGCTTCGGCCGGAAACCACGCCCAGGGCGTGGCTCTGGCTGCCAGCGAATATGGCTGCCAGTCCGTCATCTGCATGCCGAAACACGCTCCCTTGAGTAAGATTACGGCGACCCGCGGCTACGGTGCCAATGTCGTCCTCTACGGGGATTTCTTCGATGAAGCCGCAGCCAAAGCCGTTGAATTGACGACGGAACACGGCTATACCTTCGTCCATCCCTTCAACGACCCGGAAGTCATTGCCGGCCAGGGGACGATTGCCCTGGAAATCATCGAACAGCTTCCCGAAGTCGATGCTATCGTCGCACCGATTGGCGGCGGCGGCCTCATTTCCGGCCTGGCCGTAGCCGCTAAGAACGTCAACCCTAAGATCAAAGTCATCGGTGTCCAGACGGAAAACATGCCGTCCATGAAGGAATCCATCGAAAAAGGACAGGTCATTACCTACAACGGCAAGGCTACTCTGGCCGATGGCATCGCCGTCAAGACACCGGGCGACTTGACCTATGATATCTGTAAGAAATACGTCGATGAAATCGTCACCGTCGATGAATCGGAAATCGCCAGTGCTATCCTGATTCTCCTGGAACGGGGCAAGACCGTTTCCGAAGGGGCCGGTGCCGTACCGGTCGCAGCTCTCATGAGCGGCAAGATTTCCGGCATCCGCAACAAGAAAGTCGCAGCCCTCGTCAGCGGCGGCAACATCGACGTCAACAACATGACCCGCGTCATCAAGCAGGAACACAAATTGTCTGTGCACAATCGATAAAATCTGTTCCCTCTGCAGTGACCAGCGCAAAATCTTCTTCCAGACTGTCATCCCCGACGTTCCAGGCGAACTGGTCAAGCTCCTGACCCTCATTGCCGGCACCAATGCCAACGTCCTTTCCATCACCCATGAACGCAGCCAGCACGGCATCGACATGGGCATGACCGCCGTCTCCCTGGAACTGGAAACGGCCAACGAAAAGCACGTTGAAAAACTGATGACCATGCTCAAAGACCATCATTATTTTGTTACCTTGAAGTAATGGAGGGCAGATCATGGAACAGCAGAAAATGGAACGCGGCCTGAAACCGCGCCACGTAGAGATGATCGCTCTTGGGGGGACGATTGGTGTCGGCCTGTTCATGGGATCGGCCAACACCATTCAGATGGCGGGACCGTCGGTATTGCTCTGTTATGCCGTGACGGGCGTCGTCATGTTTTTCATCATGCGCATCATGGGGGAAATGCTTTATCAGGAACCCGTTACCGGCTCCTTTGCCACGTATGGGCATAAATATATCAGTCCTTTCGTCGGCTACCTCACTGCCTGCTCCTATTGGTTCCTGTGGGTCGTCGTCGGTTTGTCGGAAATCACAGCTGTCGGCATTTACGTCCACTACTGGTTCCCACTGCTGCCGCAATGGATCTCGGCCCTGGCCGGCATGGCCATCGTCGCAGCGGCTAATATGGCAGCCGTCAAATATTACGGTGAATTTGAATTTTGGTTCGCCTTGATCAAAGTCGTCACTATCATCGTCATGCTCATCGTCGGCGCTGCGGTCATCCTCTTTGGCTTCGGCAATGGCGGCGTCCCCGTCGGTATTAGCAATCTCTGGGTCAACGGCGGGTTCATGCCCAATGGCTGGGGCGGCATGCTGGCAGCCATGTGCGTCGTCGCCGCGTCCTTCCAGGGCGTCGAACTCATCGGTATTACGGCCGGCGAAGCCCAGGACCCGAAACACACCTTGAAGAAGGCCGTCAACAACATCGTCTGGCGTATCCTCATCTTCTACATCGGCTCGATTTTCATTATCCTCTGCATCTATCCCTGGAGTGAAGTCAGCTACATCGGCAGCCCCTTTGTCATGACCTTTGCCAAAGTCGGCATCTCGGCCGCAGCGGGCATCATCAACTTCGTCGTCCTCACGGCGGCCCTGTCCGGCTGTAACAGCGGCATGTACAGTTCGGGCCGTATGCTATACACGCTGGCACAGAACGGACAGGCTCCGAAGATTTTTGCCAAATTGTCGCCGAGTGGCGTGCCGCGCAACAGCATTGCCGTCACCATCGTCGTCCTGGCTATCGGCGTCATCCTCAACTACCTCGTGCCGGACTCCAAATTATTCCTTTACTTATACAGTGCCTCCGTTTTTCCGGGCATGGTCGCCTGGTTCGTCCTGGCCTATGCCCAGAAAAATTTCCGCAAGTCCTGGGGACCGGAAGTCATGGCGAAACATCCTTTCAAATCGCCCCTCTATCCCTATTCCAATTACTTCTGCATCATCTTCCTGATTCTCGTCACTATCGGCATGATTTACAACCCTGATACGCGCATGTCCATCTTCTCGTCGTGGGTTTTCATCGCCGCTGTCGTCGCCGCCTGGTTTGCCTGCGGTTTGAACAAGAAGCAGTATGACAGGGAAGGGCACCTCATCGAAGGGGCTGACGCTAAATCAGAATCGTGATTATTGCCGCAGGCCTATGGTTTTCCCAGGGCCTGCGAGGTATTATAATACAGTTAGATTAAAATTAAGGAGATGCATTATCATGGCAGTCAATGTTATCAGTACTACGAAAGCTCCGGGCGCAGTAGGCCCGTATTCTCAGGCTATCAAAGCCGGTGATTTCCTCTTTGCTTCCGGCCAGATCGCCATCAACCCGGAAAAAGGCAAAATCGTTTCCGGCGGCGTCGTCGAACAGGCCGAACAGTGCATGAAGAACGTCGGCGCTATCCTCGAAGAAGCCGGTCTTTCTTATGATGACGTTGTCAAGACGACGGTTTACCTGACGGACATCAACTTCTTCGGCGCTGTCAATGAAGTCTACGGCAAATACTTCCAGAAGACCTTGCCGGCCCGTTCGTGCGTCGAAATCAGCCACCTCCCGAAAGACGTCTTCGTAGAAGTCGAAGTCATCGCCTATTGCGGGAAATAAGCTGTATTTAGTGGCTCGTGATTCGTGGCTCGTTGTTCGTAGGCGGCCCGCTGTGCCTTAAATTTAAAACCATCCGCTAACCACTAACAACTAGCCACTAGCCACTTAAAAGGTCTTGTCGTTATACGACAGGACCTTTTTTTACCTCCCAAGCAGGAAATCAGGGCCTTTGTGTCTAATACTTATAATATAAGAAAAGGAGTGATAACTATGTCTAAACGTACAGCTTCAGATATTATGGAAAAGAATTTCGTTACGGCTTCGCCGGAAACGTCTGTCTTTGATTTAGTCAACATGTTCGTCAAGAATCACATTACGGCCATTCCTATCATCAATGAAAAGGAAGAGCTCGCCGGCATCGTTACCGACGCCGATTTGCTCTACAAGAAGGTAAAGCCTCATGTCCCGCACTATGTCAATCTTTTGGGAGCCAGCATTTATTATAACGGCATCAGTGAATACGACAAGGGCTTCAAGAAACTCATGGCCTGCATGGCCAAGGACATGATGACCAAAGACGTCATCATCGCTGCGCCTGATGCGGAAGTCGAACAGATTGCCGGCGTCATGGTGGCAGAACATCTGAAAGTCATTCCGATTGTCAAGGAAAAACATATCGTCGGCATCGTTACCCGCGGCAACATCCTCGATGAATTGTATCGCGAATACGGCGATGACTAAGGGGAGGGGACGTACCATGGCTGAAGAAATGAAAGAAAAACCAATTGTCCGCGTGAAAGATGTCATGGAAAAGGTTTTCGTCTCGGTAACGCCGGATATTCCCATCCGCGACGTCTTCCGCATTTTCATCAAGCACCGCCTGCTGGCCGTGCCCGTCGTCGATGAAGAAGACCATCTCATCGGCCTCATCTCCAGTGCCGACCTCATGTACCGCAGCTCGAAGCCGCACATCCCGCGCCTGCCCTTCATCGGCACCAAGATTTATACCAGCCGCGTCGGCAAATATGCCAAGGAGTTCAAGAACCTCCTCGACCAGCCCTGCTCGAAACTGATGACCAAGAACGTCATGATTGCTACGCCCAAAGCTGACGTCGAACAGGTAGTGGCCGTCATGATCCTGGAACATTTGAAAGTCCTTCCCGTCGTGGACAATAAGCGTGTCGTCGGTATGATCACCCGGGCGTGCATCCTCAAAGATTTGTACCGGGAATGGACGTAATTAGCCCCTTTGTGACTAGTCACTCTCATCTTCGTGTGTTATAATATGATAATCGAATGATTTAGGCAGCCGCCGCTGTCAAAGAAAGTATTTCACGAGGAGGCACTTAATGGATACCAAAGAACTCGTCATCGTTGTCGATTTTGGTGGTCAGTATAACCAGCTCATTGCACGGCGCGTCCGTGAAAACCACGTATACTGTGAAGTATACCCGTATCACAAAGCCGTTGCTAAAATCAAAGAACTTCAGCCCCAGGGCATCATCTTCACCGGTGGCCCTGGCAGCGTCTATGAAGACAATGCGCCGAAGATCGAAGCAGAAGTCTTCCATCTCGGCATCCCGGTCCTCGGCCTTTGCTATGGCATGCAGTTCATGGCACAGACCTTAGGCGGCGAAGTCAAACACGCCGACATGCGCGAATTTGGCAAGACGGAAATCGATGTCAATACGGCATCGCCTTTGTTCAAGGGCCTGCAGGAAAAAGAAATCGTCTGGATGAGCCATCAAGACTACGTCGCTTCCATCCCGGAAGGCTTTGAAATCGTAGCTCATACGGCCAATTGCCCGGTCGCTGCCATGCAGAACCCGGAAAAGAAACTCTATGCCATGCAGTATCATCCGGAAGTACTCCATTCGGAACACGGCAAGGAAATGCTCCATAACTTCCTCTTTGAAGTCTGCGGCTGTACCGGCTCGTGGACCATGGCCAACTATGCCAAGACGGCCATTGCCAACATCAAAGAAACCGTCGGCGACGGCAAAGTCGTCCTGGCCCTCTCAGGCGGCGTCGACAGCTCCGTAGCGGCAGCCCTCATCTCCAAAGCCGTCGGCAGTCAGCTGACCTGCATCTTCGTTGATCACGGCCTGCTTCGCAAGAATGAAGGCGACGAAGTCGAAGCGGCCTTCAAGGACAGCGGCATGAACTTCATCCGCGTCGATGCGTCGGAACGCTTCCTCAAGAAACTCGAAGGCGTCAGCGATCCCGAACGGAAACGGAAAATCATCGGCGAAGAATTTATCCGCGTCTTCGAAGACGAAGGCCGTAAAATCGGCTCCGTCGATTTTCTGGCCCAGGGGACGATTTACCCCGACGTCATCGAATCCGGTGCCGGCGATGCTGCCGTCATCAAGAGCCATCACAACGTAGGCGGCCTTCCGGCTGTCGTCGATTTCAAGGGCCTCATCGAACCGCTCCGCAACCTCTTCAAAGACGAAGTCCGCGAACTCGGCGCTGAATTGGGCCTGCCGGAATACCTCGTATGGCGCCAGCCTTTCCCGGGACCGGGCCTGGCTATCCGCGTCATGGGTGAAATCACCAAAGAAAAACTGGCCATCCTCCGCGATGCCGATGCCATTTTCCGCGAAGAAATCGCCAATGCCGGCATGCAGCGCGATATCAACCAGTACTTCGCCGTCTTGACCAACAACCGCTCCGTCGGCGTCATGGGCGACTTCCGTACCTACGACTACACCTTGGCCCTGCGCGGTGTCACCACGACCGACTTCATGACAGCGGACTGGGCACGTATTCCTTACGATGTCCTCGATAAGATTTCCAGCCGCATCGTAAACGAAGTGGACCACATCAACCGCATCGTGTACGACATCACCAGCAAACCACCCGCAACGATTGAATGGGAATAGTTGCAACAAGCCTCACCAATCGCTTAACCAAGCCGTTTGTGAGGCTTTCTTTTTTTCAAAAGTTCCAAAAGTGTACCAAAAAATTTTAAAAAACTTATATCTATTATTAGGGAACAGCAAAGTCAAAAACCAGCTGATAAATCTGCTTGATTTGACACAAGATGGAGAGGGGGATTTGAAGCTCATGTGCAACTTAGGAGAAGGATTGTATGAAGATGGTCTGATGAAGGGAAAATTGGAATCAGCTTTGGAAATGCTCAAGGATGGTGTGGATTTAGACAAAGTCGCAAAGTATACCAAATTATCACTTTTCATCATCAAGGAACTTGCTAAACAAAATAAATTGATTTAGGAATAATTACAAACACACCGCTACGGGGCAAGAAACCATTGGCGGTGTTTTTGTTGAAATTCCTTCGGATTCAGATGCGGCGTTCCGCCGCGACAAACTCAAATTGACAATGACGCTTCGGGAAACCCTCAGCGCATAGCGGGCCGCCCGCCGTTGCCATCTGTGTTGCCATCTGTTTGGGTAACTGTCCTGTACTTGACTAGGCAGGAAGCTTTGGGACGGCCCCTACAGTATCGCATAGAGGCGATGAAAAAATAAACACAGGTCGCAGGCAGCAGGAAAAAATCACGGCCCAATGGCCTTGTGCGTAGGGGCCGGTCTGTAGGGGCTTCCATGTGGGAAGCCCGCTAGAGAGATTTAACCACAGCCTGTTCGAGTATAATGGCAGGCTTTTACGAGCCACGAACCACGAACCACTATTGTTTCCACAAGCCGAGGGTTTCCTGAGGTGATGTCGTCTACTTGAGTTTAACGTCGCATTGTGGCCTGAGCCCGAGGCGCCCTACGGACGGCGGCCTGCGGGGCCGTCAGGTCCCTTTTATATATATTCCCTCACACGTTTTACTAAACACGTATAATGCATAAAAACAAATTATTACAATCGAAAGGAAAAATTATGATTAGATGTAAAAAAATTGCAGTCATCCTGGCTGTTTTTTCGGCCATGGGTATGGTTGTTCAAGGTCAAGGAAATGGCGATAATATCGCTTTTTCTCAAGGTGGACGCACGCCTTTGCCGGCTTTGGCGCCGGCCGCTTATGAAGGGCATTTCTGGCGTGTCGATGCGGAAAATAATGCCTCTCTGCCTCGCAATTTCCGCACGTGTCAGTCACCTTTTCATAAGGTAGAACATAAATATGCATCGGAAGTCGATTCGTCTTATGTTCCATCGCGGAAAGGCCTGGATGATTTACGTATTTCTGGGTCTGGCCAGTTTTCGGCCCGCCAGTTCGATGCTCTTATCCATGAGCTACGGAAAAAGACGAAAGGCCCTATTTACGATGTCGACTTGCGGCAGGAGTCGCATGGCTTCTTCAACGGTACGGCTGTCAGCTGGTATGGCCGCCACGATTGGGGCAATATCGGCAAATCTCCGACGGCCGTCTTGGCTGATGAACAGCAGCGCTTACAGGCCGCTTTGGGAAAGGACGTCATCGTCTACGACCAGGGGAAAGGCGATTTGCCCATTCATCCTCGAGTCATAGCGGTCCGACGCGTCCAGACGGAACAGGGACTGGCAGACAGCAAAGGCATCCACTACGTCCGCCTGGCTAACACGGACCATCTTTGGCCGACGCCGGGTGAAATCGACGCCTTCTTAGCTTTCGTCCGTACCTTGCCGGATGACGCCTGGCTCCATTTCCATTGCGAAGCCGGAGCCGGCCGGACGACGGCTTACATGGTTATGTACGACATGATCAAAAATCCCGGCCTGCCCTATAAGGACATCGTCTACCGTCAGTATGAAATCGGCGGCAACTACACGCCGCACGACGTGGCCCATCCTAAACAGAGCGATTGGAAAGGACCGTATTATCATGAAAAACACGAAATGGTGTCTTTATTTTATCAGTATGTGCAAGACCAGACGAAACAGGGATGGAGCCAGTCGTGGTCGCAATGGCTGAAGAATAAAAGAATGAGAGTCAATAACAGTTGAAATAAAACTGCCACGAAAGACAATGAACTGTGAATAAATAAACACAAATAAAATTTTTATGCAAAATCACCCTTTAAATTTTTAAAAATGGCGATTAAAAAATGAAGGATAAATGGCTTTGTTGAGCCGATTTTTACGATGATAAAAGAGGGCAGCAAGCATCGGATTTTGACAAGCTCCGAAAAATGTTGTATAATAATCGCAACAGGTGTGGTGCGGATGCAGGCAACACCTGCGAAAAGAGCAAAAAAACAGTACCTTTTTCAAGGCAGTAAAAGAGAGGAAACTAGGACAACTCGCCAATGAACCCTTGGAAAAAATACGTTTCGGCGCTCGCTAGTAACGGTGTAAGGCTTTTTACGAAATTTATTTTTTATTGGAAAAGGGGTAATCCTCATGAAAACAAAAGTATTAGCAGCTCTCGCAGCAACTATGGCTGTTGGCGCAACGTGCGCATTCGCAGCTAACCCGTTCGTCGACGTACCGTCCGACAGCTGGGCTTACAAATCCGTCGTAGAACTCGCTGACGCTGGTATCATCCAGGGTGTCGACGGCCAGTATTTCCAGGGCAACCGTAACATCACTCGTTATGAAGCTGCTGAAATGGTCGCAAAAGCTATGGCTCACATGGACAAAGCTTCTGTTGAACAGCGCGCCCTCATCAACAAACTCGCTGATGAATATGCTGACGAACTCAATAACCTCGGCGTTCGCGTAAGCGCTCTGGAAAACCGCGTTGGCAACGTTAAATTAACAGGTGATGCTCGTGTTCGTTACATCCACCAGGACAGCGATGACAAGGGCAACGGTGAAGTTAAGAATGATAATTCTTGGTCTTACCGTGTCCGCGTTCGTGCTAATGCTCAGGTCAACGACCGTACAAAAGTTGTCTACGGCGTTAGCACTAACAATGTAAATTTCTCTGATAATAGCACAGCTAGCGAGAGTGATAAAGACAACATTTTCACGGATCGCGCTTATGTTGACTACAACTTCGGCGGCAACAACTGGGATTTGAAAGTTGGCCGTGATGAATATGACATGGGCGGTGGCCGTGCTTATGGCTTCCTCTATGGCGATACTTTCGATGGCGCTCAGTTGAAATATACCAACGATAAATTTGCTGCTACTGCTGGCTATGGTAAATTTAAAGAAGGTGTCATGGGTGGTGACAATGACTACCTTGAAGGTGATTCGGCAGCTACAAAGACTGGCTATGGTGAATTAGAAGGCTTCTTCGGCGGTGGCCGTGCAGCTGGCTCTGCTGTAGGTGTTTACTACAATGACTTCAGTGGCAATAAGTCCTTCAATTTTGATGATGCTTGGGGAGCTTATGGTAGCTTGAACCTCGGCAAATGGAATGCTTTAGCTAACTACGAAAAATACAATAGTGAAAACAGCAAAGCAGATGATCCGGAAGTATGGGTTGGTAAGATTACTTACAATAAAGCTAACTTCGCTACGCCGAAGTCCTGGGATGCTTGGGTTGAATACCTCAATGCCGACAATGGTTTTGGTGATAAGACTCACGCATTCATTGGTTCTACACAGAGCTGGAGAAATGGTAACCTCTTGAACAACGTTAAATCTTGGGGTGTCGGTGTTGACTACACCTTCGCTAAGAACGCTCAGTTCCAGGTAATGCAGTCCTTCGCATCTGAAGCGAAAGAAGACAACGATCCGGGCGAAGAAACACGCGCTCAGTTCGTATTCGTATTCTAATCTCTCCCTTTACAGGAAGATTACTAAAGACCACTCAGAAATGGGTGGTCTTTTTTTATATATATTCCTAATCGGCATAATACGTAAAACGTGGCTTGTTTCTGTCCTTTACAGGACTTTTTATCGTGATAAAAACTTACATAATTTTGACAAAACTTGCAAAATAGAGTATAGTAGAAAAGAACTAGCGTAGTGCGTTGCAGGTACACTAGTGAAAAGAGGTACGAAGAAACAGACCGTCTGAGGCAGTAAAAGAGAGGAAACTAGGACAACTCGCCAATGAACCCTCAGAAAATATGTTTCTGTCCCTCGCTTGTAACGGAGTAAGACTTTATAAGGAACTTATTTTTTTGAAAAGGGGTAATACTCATGAAAACAAAAGTATTAGCAGCTCTCGCAGCAACTATGGCTGTTGGCGCAA
>OLPH01003655.1_pt1 | contig 10417 bp, 7 predicted proteins | sample 1672951 | NCBI WGS metagenome assembly OLPH01 (sample SAMEA3136740, study PRJEB25190) | human gut metagenome
GGTGCTCGACGGGGTAATCGTCGAGCAGGTAGGTGGTCGCCTCGCCGACGCCCTCCCTGAGGCATGAGGCCGCGGCCTTCAATCCCGTGGATTCCATCTGCGCGGCCACGCATTCGGCCTTCTCCAACGCGGATTCCCGGGATTCCATGGCGAATATGGCCTTGAGCGCCGACGCGGCCCATGCCATGTGTTTGTGGCTGACCCTGGAGAGCACGTTGCGCATGAAGTGGACCATGCACCGCTGATATCCGGCGTCCGGCAGCATCGCGTTCACGGTGGACACGAGCCCGGCGCACCGGTCGCCGACGACCAGGCGCACGCCTTTCAGCCCGCGTTCGATCAGGCTTCTGATGAACTGCTCCCAGCTGGCCTTGTCCTCCTTCATGCCCTCGGTCACGCCGATCACCTCACGATGCCCGGTGTCGTCCACGCCGATCGCGACCAGCACGCTCACGTTCTCGACCGACCCGCCCCAGGCGCGTTTGTGCCACACCCCGTCCACGAACAGATACGGGTACGAACGGTCCGTCAATGGGCGATTCCGCCATCGGTCGATGTCCTCGTACACCTTCTTGAGCTTGTTGCTCAACGTCTGGGAGGGCATGCGTTCTCCCCACAAAAGCCTGCTGATGTCGTCGACCTGACGCGTACTCACTCCCGCCAGGTACATGTCGATCAGCGCCTCCTCGACGCTCTCCTCCCTCCTGCGATATCGTTCGATGACCGCCGACTCGAACAGCGCGCCCTTGAGCTTCGGGACCTTCAGGGTCATGGTCCCGGCCTTCACGGTCAGGTTCCGCTCGTAGTGGCCGGCCCGGTACGCCCTGCGCTCCCCGGACCGCTCGTACCTGGCCGCGCCCGTGATCTCGTCGGCCTCCGCGTCCAGCATCGCGTTCAACAGCTGTTCGACCTTCTCCGACACCAACCGGTCCAGCTTCGTCTCGAGCATGTTCTCGTCGACCTGTAGAATCTGATTCGGCATGGTTCCGTCGCCTTCCTAAATAGGTTGATTTGGTTTGGCGACTGAAATCGTACCCGGACGACGGACCATGTCTCTCAACTCAAGCCTCAACCAAAATGCGCAACAAACCGGGCGTTATCGTGGTACCCGTTGGGCAATGGCAATATGATGCTCATTCTTGATTATGTGCTGCATTTGGCACAGATGATGAGCTTTGAAGAAATCGACGATGCGTTGAAGTTCCTGACCGTCAACGGTGCCACTACGTTGGGCCTGCGCGATATGTACGGCTTGGAAACGGGCAAGCCAGCAAACTTCATTGTGCTGGACGCCGATAGCGTGTTCAACGCCGTGTATGAGCGCTGCTCGGTATTGCGTTCGGTGCGCGCCGGCCGCACGCTGTTTACCCGCGAGGAGACCATCGACACCGGACTCGCCCTGCTGTAATAATCCGACACAAACAGTAGCTCCCCTTGACAGGGGAGCTGTCGCCAGAGGCAACTGAGGGGTAGACCACAAACGTGCACATCATGTATGCGTTTGTGGTCTACCCCTAAGTCAGCTTCGCTGACAGCTCCCCTGTCAAGGGGAGCTTTTCTGGTATGCGCTAGCTACGCTATCGAAACGGACTACTCCTGCGGAGCGTCACCGGAATCGGCGGGAGCGGATTCGGCCGGTTCAGTGGCCGGAGTGGCGTCGGCTGGAGTCTCGCCATCAGTGGAGGCACCGGCTTCGGACGAAGTTTCGGCATCGGCGGCGGCCGGCTCCTCGAACTCCTCACCCTTGAAGGTGAATTCGCCGAGGATACCCTCGCCTTCCGCATCCACAATCACGCGCTGACCGTCTTCGAGATCGCCCATCAGGATCTTCTCGGAGATGGCGTCCTCAATGTCGCGCTGAATCACGCGGCGCAGCGGACGGGCACCGAGCAGCGGGTCGAAGCCCTTCTGCGCAAGCAGGTCCTTGGCGGCGTCGGTGAGTTCGAGCGACATATGACGGTCGAACAGGCGGTCGTTGAGCTGCTTGACGTCCAGATCCACGATCTGGCGCACCTGCGGCTCGGTGAGCTGCTTGAAGACGATGATGTCGTCCAGACGGTTCAGAAACTCCGGGCGGAACTGCTGCTTCAATTCGGAGCTGACCTGGTCCTTCATGCGCTGGTAGCTGGACTCGTTGTTGGCACCCAGGTTGAAGCCCGTGTTGGCGGCCTTGGCGATGTCTCGCGTACCGAGGTTGGTGGTCAGGATGATGATGGTGTTCTTAAAGTCCACCTTGCGGCCCTGACCGTCGGTCAGGTGGCCGTCATCGAGCACCTGCAGCAGCGTGTTGAAGATGTCCGGATGAGCCTTTTCGATCTCGTCGAACAGCACCACGGAGAACGGCTTGCGGCGCACCTTTTCGGTGAGCTCGCCGCCCTCCTCGTAGCCGACGTATCCCGGAGGCGCACCGAAGAGTCGCGAAGCCGCGTACTTCTCGGAGAACTCGGACATATCCACGCGAATCAGCGCGTCCTCATCGTCGAACAGGAATTCGGCGAGCGTCTTGGCCAGCTCGGTCTTGCCGACGCCGGTGGGGCCGGCGAAGATGAACGAACCGGACGGGCGCTTCGGGTCCTTCAGACCCACGCGAGTACGGCGGATAGAGCGGGACAGGGCGGAAACCGCCTCGTCCTGGCCGATGATGCGCTTGTGCAGTTCGGCTTCCATGTTGAGCAGTTTCTTGGACTCGGCCTGAGTCAGCTTGAACACCGGGATACCGGTGGTGGAGCTGATGACCTCGGCGATCACGTCCTCGTCCACGACCATCTTGACGTCGGACTCGCCTTCGCGCCAGGAGTCTTCCTTCTGCTTGCGATCGGCTTCCAGCTTCTCCTGCTTGTCGCGCAGTTCGGCGGCCTTCTCGAAGTCCTGGCCCTTGATGGCCTCGTCCTTGTCGGCGGCGATCTTGGCGATCTTCTCGTCGAGTTCCTTGAGCTCAGGCGGGGCGGTCAGGCGCTTGATGCGCAGGCGTGCACCGGCCTCATCGATCAGGTCGATGGCCTTGTCAGGCAGGTTACGGTCCTGGATGTACCGGCTGGACAGCTCTGCGGCAGACTGCAGCGCGCCATCGGTGATGGTCACGTGGTGGTGGTTGTCGTAACGGGAACGCAGGCCCGTCAGGATCTCGATGGTCTCGGCGATGGTCGGCTCGTGCACCTGAATCGGCTGGAAACGGCGTTCCAGAGCCGCGTCCTTCTCGATGTACTTGCGGTACTCGTCGGTGGTGGTGGCACCAATGGTCTGGAGCTCGCCACGGGCCAGCATCGGCTTCAACATGTCGGAGGCACCCAGCGCGCCGTCAGCCGAGCCGGCGCCCACGATGGTGTGAATCTCGTCGATGAACAGCACGATGTCGCCACGAGTCTTGATTTCCTTCAGCACCTTCTTCAGGCGCTCCTCGAAATCACCACGGTAGCGGGAGCCGGCCACCATGGAACCGAGGTCCAGCGAGTAGACCTGCTTGCCCTTCAGGGTTTCCGGCACGTCGCCGGCTTGGATCTTCTGGGCCAAGCCTTCGACCACAGCGGTCTTGCCCACGCCGGGCTCGCCGATCAGCACCGGGTTGTTCTTGGTGCGGCGGGAAAGCACGACCATAACGCGCTCAATCTCGTTGGTACGGCCGATGACCGGGTCCAGCTTGCCTTCAGCGGCTTCGGCGGTCAGGTTGCGGCCGAACTGATCGAGGATGGCGGAACCGGACTTGTTCTGCTTGTCCGTCACGCCGCCGGCGTTGGCCAAGTCGCCTTTGCCGTCACCGGTGCCGGTGCCGGAGTTGCCGCGAATCATATCGATGGTCGCGCTACGCAACTCGCCCAGATCGACGTCCATCTTGATGAGCACCTGGGTGCCCACGCCTTCGCCTTCGCGAATCAGGCCGAGCAGGATGTGCTCGGTGCCGATGTAGCTGTGGCCCAGCTGCAGGGCTTCACGCAGCGAAAACTCCAACACCTGCTTGGCGTGCGGAGTAAAGGGGATGTGCCCGTTCGGAGCCGCGTTGCCCTTGCCGATCATTTCTTCAACCTGCTTGCGGGTGGCATCCAGCTCCACGCCCTTCGAGGCGAGTGCCTTGGCGGCTACACCCTCACCTTCGCGGATCAGGCCGAGCAGCAGGTGTTCGGTGCCGATGTAGTTGTGCTGGAGAGTACGCGCCTCTTCCTGCGCCAACACGATCACGCGCCGTGCACGGTCGGTAAACCGTTCGAACATGCTTGTCCTTCCTCAATTGACATTCCGTCTTACTCTACCGATTCACGATGACGTTTATTCATCGGATTCCACGAATTGCGCCGTGAGAGGAGAAGAAAACGATATGCTGGTTCTAGATTCACCCGTAGTCGATTACAAGGAGGCTCGAAATGAGTGAAGCTGTAACCAAGCCCGACATCGTTGTCGGTGTGGATGGTTCCGATGAATCCTTTGCCGCGCTGAAGTGGGCGCTTGAGGAGGCCTCGTTAACCGGTCAGAGCGTCAACGCCGTGTTTGGCTGGACGCATTCCTGGGATATGGGGTCCGAACCGGACAGCGACGAGGCCTGGGCCAAGGTCCGCCACGATATTGCCAACGAGCTGCGTGTGTGGGTCGACAAGGCCGCTGCAGGCATCGACTTCGATCCGGCGAATCTGAAGCTCACCTCGGTGAAGGCCTCCGGTACTTCGGCCCTGCTGCAGATCGGCCATGATTCGCAGCAGATCGTGGTCGGCCGCCGCTCGCTGAGCCGTATGGCCCGCTGGTTCATGGGGTCCCTGTCCGCTTCGCTGGCCGAGGCCGCCGAAGTGCCGGTGACCGTGGTGCGCATCGCCGGCAGCGAGGATGAGACCGTGACCGAGGCCATTGCCAACGCCCTGACTCCGGGAGACAAGCCCGTTCACTACACGCAGCCTCAGCCGGTGGTTGAGGAGGCTCGCCGCCCGGTGGTGGTTGGTGTGGATGGTTCCGAGACTTCCCGCCGTGCGTTCGATTTCGCACTGGAAGAAGCACGACTGCACGACGCGCCGCTGCATGTGATGTTCTGCTGGCAGCTCAAGGATTTGGGCGTTATTCCGGGCTATGAGAACGCCGTGGCACCGGTGAAGGTCGGTCAGCGCCGCGCCGAGGAGATTCTCTCTGAGCTGATGGCCAAGGCCCGGATTCCCGATGGCGTCAAGGTCAGCACAAACGCCTTCCATATTCCCGCATCCAAAGGTCTGATCGCGGCCTCGCGGTACGCCAGCCATCTGGTGGTCGGCTCGCGTGGCCTGTCCGGGCTGGACGCGCACTTCCTGGGATCGGTGTCCCGCCAGATCGTGAACTTCGCCGAATGCACGGTGACCGTGGTGCACTGATTCACCAAAATCGGCATGGAGTGCTAACGCACGCCTCGGTGATGGGCTTGCAGGGAGGAATTCTTTATTCCTGCAACCCCATCACCATCTACTTTTCGCGGAATTCGGAGTTTATTCCTCGTCCGCCCTGTTCTGGCGCAGCTGCTCAATGAGATCGATGACGGTTTCGAGTTCAGGAGTCACATCGTCTGAAGGACGAACGTTATCCTCTTCGTCGTCCATCTCATCATCCTCATCATCATCGGCAACGGTGTTGTTGAGGATATCCTCTTCGGTGGCCTCGTCGTCAGCATCAGACTTGGAATCGTCGCTGGAATCAGCTGCATCAACATCCACAACGGAATCAGATACGTTCTGTGCAACGGACTCATCACCGGCAGACTGGGATTGCGAGGTCCCGTCGCCTGCCGCCTCCTCAGCGGGCTCAGTATCGACGGCGTTCCCGTCAACAGTCTTCTGTGCTTCGATATCATCACCGGCAGGCTCGCCTGTCTTGTCGGTTTCGCCTTCGGCCTCGTCCTGGGCAGCCGGCTCCTGCTTGCGCGGACGGTTGGCCACCACGTCGATATGCAGATCGTCGAAAGCAGGCTTGGACTGCACCCACAGCTGGCTTGGCTCGGGAGGTTCGATTTCGGAATGCTCGCCGCAGCCGTGGTCCAAGGAAACCACGCGGCCGTCATCCGGACTCCACTTGTTGGCGCACACGCCGAACATACGGTCGAGCTCGCCCGCGAGCGGCACGAAGAAACCACAGGTGGAGCACAGGTTGCCTTCGGCGGTTTTGGTGCTCAACGCTTTGGGGCCTCGCGGACCTTCATACCAGCGCTTGGCAGCCTGCGCGCGGCCCAGCGAGGTCAGCACGTGACGGCGGGTCAGTCGGAAGGTCTCGACGGCGTCGTTGACATCCTGCAGCGAGGATTCCTCGACTTCGCCTTCCTCGATGCGCTCGTCATCCGGATCGGTACCGATCGAATCGGTGGGAGCCAGATCCGTGGGCTCAAGGCGATCCTTCCAAGGAATCCACTTGGGCGGCATCAACGCGTCCTCAGTGGAGATCAAGGAGGATTCGTTGACGGTCCAGGAGTCGATCTCCTCGTCGTGATACAGCGTCACCGACCATTGCCATCCTTCGTAGCCACGGATATTCGCGGCGAAGCGGAAGTCAGTGACGTGATCCTCAAGATCATATGAGGTAACGAAATCCCCCACCTGATCGCTCTCGTCGGCCACTTCGAGCAGCACGGCGCGCGCGATGGCGTGAGGGTCCGGTGTCACGATGGTTTCGGTGGTATCAGTCATAGATCAGATCAGTCCTGTACATCGAATTGATCCGCCACCGCACGCAGCAACGTGGCCAGCTTTTTGCTGTCGGCAGCAGATGGGTAACGGTGACGGCGCAACGTATTGCCGGCCGCATCAAGCATCTTGATGAGGTCCTCGCAGATGGCGGCCATGTCATCCGCCTTCGGGCGGGTGGCCTTGACCAAGCTGGGAGCGGAGGCGATCAGGCGAACATCCATGGCCTGCGGCCCACGACGGCCGTCCACCACGGAATACTCCACCTTGGCCCCCTTGCGCAACGTGGTGACGCCAGTGGGTAGGGCCTGAGCCGGCAGGAACACGTCCTTACCTTCCTCACTGGTGATGAAGCCATAACCCTTGGCTGCGTCAAACCAACGAACTCGACCGGTGGGCATTGCGAACCTTCCTTAATCCTCAATGGAAATAGTAAACCGAAGGTACAGTTTACCTCACAGGGCTTGACCTCACGCTTTGGGCTGAGTCGCCTGAGTCTTACGCTCAGAGCTGAACCAAGAAGTCTTCTGTTTGGCGTCCTTGGTTTTGCCGGTGGACTGCTTGGGCTCAGGAGCGGCGATCTGCTCAATCGGCAGCACCACGGTGAAGGTCAGGCCTCCCCCATCGGTGCCGGTGGCGCAGATAAAGCCGTGATGTGCTTTGACCACGGATTGCGCGATGGCCATGCCCAAACCAGTACCGCCCTTTTCGCGGGCACGGGATGGGTCCGCGGTGTAGAAGCGTTCGAAAATCTTCGAGCGCGATTCAGGCGGCACGCCGGGGCCATGGTCCACGAAACGCAATACGGCATATCGATAGCCGGTCTGCATCGAGGCACCTACTTCGGCGGCGTCGATGAACCGCCGCATTGACGCGTCGCTGGCGGGCATGCGGGCGAGCTGTCTTGGATCGATGGCGGCCGGCATCACACCGAGCGCGGCTTCAGCGGGCGAATCGGCAGGCGTGTAGCGGTGGATGTTGCCCACGATGTTGGTCACCACCTGGCGCAGTCGAGAGGCATCACCGGGCAGTACGACCTCAGGCCAATCGCCTTCGGCAAGGTTGAATTCGGCGGGATGGTTCAAATCGCGCGCCGGTTCGAGGGAAATCTGCATGCGGCGAACGGCACGGTCCGGGTCGAGCGCATGCAAATCGTCGACGGCGTCGGTGACCAGCGACGAGAGTTTCACCGTGCCGGTCATATCGATGCCGCGCCCCTCATCGAGACGGGCCAAAGACAGCAGATCCTCAACAAGAACAGTCATGCGCTGGCTGGACCGTTCGATATGTTCGATGGACTCGTCCGCACGCTCCAAGGCACCAGGCATATCGCGCTGCATCTTATACAGCTCCGCATAGCCATGGATGGCGGCCAACGGGGTGCGCAGCTCATGGCTGGCGTCGGAGACGAACCGTTTCATCTTGTCGGTGGTCTCCTCCTGCTCATGGAAACTGGATTCTATTCGGGTGAGCATGGAATTCAGCGAGGCGGCCAGAGAGCCGACCTCGGTGTTTTCCGGCGCGGAAGGAATACGTTGGCTCAGGTCGCCGGCTGCAATTTTCGCGGCGGTCTTCTCGATGCGCTTCAGCGGCGTCATCGTGTGCTGGATGATCAGCGTGGACAGGGAGCCGCCGAGCAGCACCACGGCGATGCCGACCACAATGCAGTATCGGGTGAGTGTGTTGACGGTGTCGATTTGGTCGGCCAGCGACAAGCCGATGTACACCACGGCACGGTCCTTGCCGTTTTGCTGGAAGGTCACCGGCAGAATACGCCATGGTGCCCTCGCCGTGACGATGGCGGCATGGTTGGCATTGGCAGTGGGGTTGGCCAGTACCTTGGTGATGGTGTCAGAGGAATTGGAGTTTCCGTTGGCCGGATCGTTCTGGCTGTCCGCACTGTCGGACTGCACCGTGATGATCTGCTTGGCCACCGCCTGCGTAGTGAATGCCTGACCGAGCGTGATGCCATTGGTATCGCCATAGGTAGGCAGAATCGGCACCGATACGATACCGTCCTGCATCTGCGGCATCAGCGGGGTCACGACCAGAGGATTGCCTTCTTTGTCTTTGGTTCCGTCGGTGTATTGAATCTGCAGAAAGTACGAGTTCGGCCCCGATGAGTCATTTTTTGACAGCAGATCGATATTGTTGACCACCAGTTGGCTTTGCGAGCTTAACTGGGTGTCGGTTTTCTGCAGCATGTAGTTGTTCACCAACGCGCGGATGGAGAAGGAAATCACCGACACGCCGATGAGCAGCACGGCGATGGTGCAGGCCACCAGCTTGCTGCTCAACGAGATACGGTCGATATGCCGCATCAGCATGTTTTTCTTACGCTCGCGCTGCTCTTGGAAATGGGCGGCGAACGGCGACATTGCAGGCATGGGATTCGTGTTCGGGGCGGCGTTCGGCGTGCTGCTCGGCGGTACGCCGCCTGACTGCTTATCGGGGATACTCATGAGATTGCGATACGTTATGGATGGAGGCGATTAGTTCTTCGGTTCGCGAATCATGTATCCGATGCCGCGCTTGGTTTCGATCAGCGGAGTCACCTTGCGCTTGCCGCCTTCGCCGTCGTCGACCTCGATGCCGTCGACTTTCTTGCGCAGGTAGGAGATGTACGATTCGACGATGGCTGCGTCGCCGCCCCAGTCGTATTGCCAGACATGGTCGAGAATCTGTGCCTTGGACAGTACTCGGCCCTCGTTGTCCATCAGGTAGCGCAGCAGCTTGTATTCGGTAGGGCTCAGGTCAACCGGCTGCCCTGCACGGGTCACGTCGTGGGAGTCCTCGTTGATTTCCAAGTCGGCAACGCGAATAATCGGGTCGTCTTCCACCTGTTCGCGGGTACGGCGCAGAATGGCGCGGATGCGAGCCACGACTTCCTCGAGGCTGAACGGCTTGGTGACGTAATCGTCACCGCCGACGGTCAGGCCCATGATCTTGTCTTGGGTGTCGTCACGAGCGGTGAGGAACAGCACAGGGGCGTTAATGCCTTCCTGGCGGATGCGACGGGTGACGGTGAATCCATCGATGTCAGGCAGCATGACGTCCAACACGATGAGATCAGGCTGCACTTTTTCGATAACCTCAATGGCTTCGGAACCGGAAGCGGCGGTGTTTACCTCGAATCCGGCGAAGTGCAGGGAAGCGACCAGCAGTTCTCGGATGGACGGCTCGTCGTCGACAACAACAATCGATGCTTCAATAGGCTTACTCATGTTTCCTAGAGTGTCGCGCTCTTCTGGGCGTTTCCTGAATGTCATCTTGGAGTTCGGCCTTGGAATCCTTCTTGATCTCCTCGCGCCGACGAATCACCACCATGACCACGATGATGATGACCAGCGCCACCAACACCACGCCCATGATGATTATGCCTACGGTCACCGTGGACGATGAGGTGGAGGCTTTTTTGGATTTCACGATTTGATCCATCATTGCCGTTGCCGCGCCAGACCAGCTCGGCGGGTCTTCCAGTAACGGCTGTTGTGCGGCTTCGGATAGCTTATCGACGGTTTTGTTATCGAGAAGCCACTTATCGGAGTTCTTGGACACGACGACCACCAGGTTGCCGTCATTCGAGGCCACGGCAAGCATCACTGTGTTCGGCTTGGGATTCATGGACTCCATCACGGTTGCCGCCCAGTCTCCCGGTTTCTGTTGACTATTGAAACTGGAAAGATACAGCAGATGCACGTGTACACCGGTTTCCTTCTCGGTTTTGGCGATGGCATCCGTGACTTCGGCCGCATGGGAGCCCAGGAGATTTTCCGTATCCGTGATGTTCTCGGTGATGG
>OLPH01003658.1_pt1 | contig 10408 bp, 7 predicted proteins | sample 1672951 | NCBI WGS metagenome assembly OLPH01 (sample SAMEA3136740, study PRJEB25190) | human gut metagenome
TATACTCCATTTATAATAAAATAAATATATAGTTATTAAAATATGAGTTATCTATCTTTTTTTAATTTCATTTATTAACAATTCCTTTTTGGTATCATATAATGGAACAAAAGTATATATTCTTTTTGCAAAAAACAACAAAAAGACATGTTTTTTTTATGGAATCGTCATCTAGTCTGATTGAAAAAGTAAAATCAAGCGACATTTCTTTTATAAATAGCATATTTGATGCAAAAACACAACAAAAGCAATGAATCGTTATTAAGTTCTGATAGAACTTATCGAAGTGTGAAAAGTGAGTTTAATTGTTTTAGGGCTATTTAATAACTTAAAAAGAGATTTATGAAGAAGAAATTAGCGCTGCTATTTGGATACCTTTTTATAGGTATCGGGCTGATAACAGCTCAAACGCAGAAAGTCACGGGGACAGTGATTTCCGATGATGACAAACAACCTGTTGTAGGGGCTTCAATTGTCGTAAAAGGCACTAACTTAGGTACAATAACAGACATAGACGGGCATTTCACATTATTGAATGTGCCGAATTCAGCAAAAATATTGCAAATATCATATATAGGTATGAAAACGGAGTCGGTTCCTGTTCAGCCGACTGTTAGAGTTATCTTAAAGTCTGACACACAGCTGATGGATGAAGTTGTTGTGGTAGGCTATGGATCAGCAAAGAAATTAGGTTCAGTGGTCGGCTCGGTAACGACGGTAAATAATAGTAAGATCGCTAACCGACCTGTGGCTAATGCCGGAGATGCATTACAAGGTCAAGTTGCCGGTTTACAAGTGTTTACCCCTAGTGGAGAACCGAGCGGGAGTGTTGTAATGCGATTGCGTGGAGTCAGTTCGATCAATTCAAATACAGAACCTCTTTTTATTCTCGACGGTTCACCTATATCATCCGGAGCATTTACAGCATTAAATCCGAACGACATCGAAAGCATGACCGTATTGAAAGATGCCTCTTCAACAGCTATATATGGCTCCCGTGCTGCTAACGGAGTCGTGATAATGACTAGCAAGAAAGGAAAAATGGGACAGAAGGCCCGTGTTAGTATCAATGCGCAATATGGCTGGTCGAAAATGACAGGAGATAATATAGAGATGATGAACACTGAACAATGGCTTAACCTGCAGGAAATGCTAGATCCGGGAAAAGCATACGACACTACATTTCAAAAACGGAAGAAGTTCTATATAGATAATGGTATATCTACAGACTGGGCGGATGTCTTCTTCGGAGATGCAGCTCCTACCCAACAATACGATGTAAATGTGGTTGGCGGTTCCGAAGGTATCAACTACTACATTTCATTTGGACATTATGATACAGAGGGAATCATGGACGATTCCTCATTGCGCCGTGAGACTTTGCGCAGTAATGTGGAAGTAAAGGTAACCGACTGGCTGAAAGCCGGGATTAACGTGAACCTTTCCTATCAGAAATATAACACGACAACTTTCGGAACGGAAGCTAACAGCGTTTATAATAAAGCGTATGCTGCCCGTATTTATCGTCCCGACCAAACAATAAACGAGATATTGACAGACGAAGAAGGCAACTTTACAGGTTATGGAAAACGATTGGACTATTTTGACGATATGGGATATTATAATCCGTATTACTTGGCAGAACTTCAACCGAATGACCGGAGTACGGTACGTATCAATGGCAATACCTTCTTTAATATAAACCCAATAAAAGGATTGAATATCCGTACCTCACAGGCGGTAGATGCCTTTGATTATCGTAACTCCCATAAAGCCTATCCGGAAGGCCCCTTTGAAGGGGCAGGAGTGGCGTCCGAGTCTTTTGAACGTTATTATTCATTTACTTTCACCAATACGGCGGAATATAAATTCAGTCTATCAGACAAGCATCTTTTCACCGTGTTGGCAGGACAGGAGTCCATTATCACAAAGAATGAAAATTTCTCGGCAACTTCTAAAAAAATGGTAGACTCACGAATGATGCTGATGGCAGCTGGAGCAGAGTCAGAAGTGCCGATACATTCGATGTATGACAAGGTTTTCAATTCTTATTTCGGCACAATCAGTTATAGTTTCGCTGATCGCTATTATGTCGATTTGGCAGCACGGCGGGACGGTTCTTCTCTGTTTGCCAAAAACAACCAGTGGGCAAACTTTTATTCTTTGGGAGCCATGTGGGATATGAGAAAAGAGAATTTCCTGCAGAACGTTTCATGGTTGAACAGTTTACAGTTGAAGGTGAGCTATGGAACAACTGGTAATTCCGGTATCAGCGCCTATAATGCGTTGGCATTGGTCGGCTCCGGTTTGCTGTATAACGGACAACCGGGTATTGCTCCTTCTACCGTCGGCAATGATAACCTGACATGGGAAAGCATGAAAACACTGAATGTAGGCATCAGTACAAGAGTGTTTGACCGCTTTTCTGTAGAATTGGAATTTTATAACCGCCAGACGGACGATATGTTGATGGGGTATCCATTGTCATACACTACCGGACATGGCAGTAGCGTAGAAAATGTGGCAAGTATGCGCAATCGCGGTTTCGATATTACTCTGGGAGTGGATATTCTGAAAACGAGAGATTTTTCATGGAGTGTTTCAGGAAACCTGAATTATAATAAGAATGAGATAACTAAACTATTTAACGGATTGGATGAATATACTTTGCCTGATACCGGTTTGAAGATGAAAGTCGGTAAACCTTGGGGAGAATACTACTATGTAAGATGGGCAGGGGTCGATCCGCGTGACGGATATAATACATGGTATGATAAAAATAGAAATCTGACAAAAAGCTATTCGGAAGAAGATGCCGTTTTTGTCGGCAAGCAACGTTATGCTCCATGGTCCGGAGGCTTTGGTACCCAGTTCGGATGGAAAGGAATTTCCGTCAGTGCCGACTTCTCTTTTATGCTCGGCCAGTATATGTTGAATAATGAACGCTTTTTTACAGAGAATCCCACTTTTGCAGGCTCGGACAATCAAACTGTAGAAATGCTTACCATGTGGCAAAAACCGGGAGATGTAACCAGAATTGCTACTCCCGACTCCCCGATGCAGTTTGATACGCATTTACTGGAAAATGCTTCATTTATGCGCATGAAAAACCTGACTGTCGGGTACACCCTTCCGCCCAAAGTGATTCAGAAAACAGGAGTAATCAGTAACGCCAGAATCTACTTTGTAGGACGTAACTTACTCACAGTGACTAAATATAAAGGATATGACCCGGAAGTAGACAGTAATATCCAGTTGGGGAACTATCCCAATACCAAGCAATATTCTTTCGGAGTCGAACTAACTTTCTAAAAACATAAAGAATGGTGAATATGAAGAAAATATCTATAATAGCATTGACTATACTGACACTAGGAATGACTTCCTGTGATATGGATAAAATGCCATACGATGCTGTTCCTACAGAGGAAGCGTTAACAACCATAGTCGGTTTTGAAGAAGCACGTGCCGGTATCTATTCCGTATATTTAGGACTGACAGGAGGAAGTTATGTATTAGCTCCGGAAGTTCAGGCAGATGCCTTTAATGCAGTGGCGGATTTCTCTAATAAATATGGTGAGTTGCACCGTTGGACTTTCGAAAGCACCAACTCTACCGTAGAAACAATCTGGTCGAACTACTATGCCGCTATCGGACGTGTCAATTTCTTTATTGACGGGGTAGGTAAGATTGATGAGAACCCGGAAATCGAATTGACTGAAACCCAGAGACAACAGATTAATGTATATGAGGGGGAAGCGTATTTTACGAGAGCATACTGCTACTTTTATCTGGCTACCTTATTTTGCCGCGATTACGATGTGGTTACTGCGGCAAACACTCCGGGACTACCACTTCAGGTGAAATATGAGCCTAAACTTCCTGCTACCCAATATCCGGGACGATCTTCACTGGAAGATACTTACAAACAGATATTGGAAGACCTCGAAGAAGCCGAAGAACGTATAGAGACTGCAAAAAATGGTATTGCTGATTATGACAGGTATATTAATGGCGCATACGTGACAGTCAACACGGCTCCCAAGAATTGTGGGAATTATATCACGGTAGATGTAGTGACTGCCTTGAAAGCGCGTGTTGCCCTGCAAATGGACAACTATGAAAATGCAGCCAAATATGCAGGAGACCTGGTTAATTCGAACAGATATCCTTTATCGAACACAGTAACAGATTTTGAAAGTGTATGGAAGAATGACAAGGGAACGGAAACCATCTGGCAGATTGCCATGACTAGTGCCGACGATGCCGGTGTACCTCTGGGGACTATTTTCATCGGTTATCCGACTACAAAGAAGGACTATATTCCTACACAAACACTGATTGACCTATACAATGAAAAAGATATCCGGCTAAAGACTTATTTCGGAAAATATCACTTAACCGTATCGTCAGGTAATGCAGCAGATATCTATTTCTTTAATAAATACCCGGGTAATGAATATTACAATGCATTAGGAAGTGAAACACGCTATTTAAATCAGCCGAAACCATTCCGAATTGCTGAAATGTATCTGATTGCCACGGAAGCTAATGCAAAGATTGGAACCGCAGCTGCTGTGAAAAAGGGTAATGACGCTTTGAATGCATTAAAAAAAGCGCGAATCGAGGGATGGACTGATGCAACCTACGATCAGGAAGCTTTATTAAATGAAATCATGAACGAACGGGAACGTGAGCTTGTAGGTGAGGGATACCGGTTGATGGACCTGAAACGTTGGGGGAAAGGTGTGAAGCGTGGAAAACCGCAAAGCAAAGGACTGGTGCTTTTCCCGGGACAAGCAAGTACTGACGGGCTGGATAAACCTGTGGATGACCAGCGGATGCTTTGGCCTATTCCTAAAACAGAAATGGATGCCAACCCTCAATTGGCAGGTCAGCAAAATCCGGGATATTAATCAATGAATAACGTAAATTATCAAATACTTGAGTAAAATGAACTATCTGAAAATATACACCCTTCTTCTATGTGCCGTTCTGATCGCCGCCTGTTCGGACGATGAGGAACAGTTCAATTCCGGAGCGGCTACGGTAAGTTTGCAGGAAACAGTAATGACAGTGAAAGAGTCTGCCGGTTTATGCACTGTGCCTGTCGTAGTGACAGGAGAACATACCGGAACTATCCGCGTGACGTTCGAATTAAAAGATCATACCGCCAAAGAGGATGAAAACTATATTGTCACCACAAAGACGCTGCTTATTCCTGCCGGTCAGGAAACTATAAATTTTGAGTTTAAAACTGTTGACGACAAGGTTGTCAATGATGACCGCTCTTTTGATATTGAAATTGCCGATGTGAAAGGGGCATCCATTGGTACAAACAATCGTCTGACGGTGATTATCAAAGACAATGATTCCAGTTTTTATGAAACGCTTTCGGGAACCTGGATATTTACCGGAACAGCTTCTGCCACCAATGCTTCCAATGTACAAGTGGGATTTTCCGTAAAAGTGAATACCGCGGAAGAAGGTACGGAGGCATACGAGCATTATCTGGTTTGCTCGAATAAGAATGGATTTGATCCGGATAATGACATTGAGTGGGAATTTAGCTGGCGTTTGCATTATGAATATGATTCGGCGGCGCAGAAAACCTATTTATCTATTGTACCGGGTGAAGATGTCGCTTCTTATGGTCCGTATACCATTCGTTTCAGGAGACTGGCATTAGACGGAAGTACTTCTGACGTATATCGTGGAGAATATGATGCCGAAACTAAAACAGTCACTTTCGAGAATGCCAATCTAATTGGTGATATGTATAAGGACGGACTGATACAAATACAGAAATTCAGGCTATTTGGCTGTAAAATGGAACACATCAGATAAAAACAAGATTATTAACATAACAAATAAAAAGAACTTATGAGAGCACTAATTGTCTGCATTACACTGTTGTTTGCTTTGTTAACCTGTACTATGGCACAAATACCATCGGTTAAGGTTGAAGATACTAAGGGGGCACAAGTTAACACTGCATCCCTGGTTAATCACAAAACGCCTATGATTATTTCTTTTTGGGCAACAACCTGTAAACCTTGTATTCGTGAATTGGACGCCATAAATGAACAATTGCCCGATTGGTTGGAAGAAGCCAAATTCCGTGTAGTAGCTGTTTCAACAGATGACAGCCGTTCTACAGCTAAAGCGCGTGCATTGGCAGAGGGACATGGATGGGATGATTTTATCATGCTGTATGATAAAAATCAGGAATTTATGCGAGCTATGAATGTAAGCCTGACTCCACAGGTATATGTGGTGGATGCTGACGGGAAAATAGTCTATTCACATACCGGATATGCGCCGGGAAGTGAGCTGGAACTACTGAAAGCAATAAAAAAACTGCAGAAATAGAAACTGTTATTATTCATAGATAAACGCAATGACATGACTAGAATAAGAATTCAGGTGTTGGCTTTGTTAGCGTTAACATCAACATTGACCTATGCGCAGGAAGATAACAAGAAAGGTTATCTGACAGGGAGTTTTGAAACAAATACGATTTACTACAAAGATGACAGTAAAACAAAAGCGGAATCACCGGAAGATCATTTCGGATCGAACAATTATCTGAAACTGGATTACTATCAGGGTAAGTTTGCCGTAGGTGTACAGTTGGAAGCCTATGAACCGGTACTGGTGGGATACCCGGCAGAATTGGAGAAAGCAAAACTAACCAACTATTACGTATCTTGGGCCGACAAGGATTTTTCCGTAACAGCGGGTACATTTTATGAGCAGTTTGGGAGTGGACTGCTATTCCGTAGTTGGGAGGACCGTATGCTTGGTTTGAATAATGCGGTGATGGGAGCACGTTTTACCTACAATTACAAGAATATTGTGGGGTTGAAAGCCATTTGGGGAACTCCACGTTTTGGTATGGACTTTTCCGATACACAAGTACGTGGCATAGATGTAAGTTTCTCCTTGTCTGAAATGCTTAGTTGGCAAAATACGTCCTTGAGTATCGAAGGAGGGGCGTTGAACCGGTATGAGAAGATCAGTATTGACCTTGAAGAAGAAGGAGGAAAACCTTATTCGAACGGCTTTTCGGGGCGGGTTAATTTTGAACGCTCCGGATTTACGGCAAAAGGTGAATATGTAGATGGTGGCAATAAGTATTATGATTTCATTCATGATGACAAGCTTTATGCGAAGAAACGTGCCAATGCGCAACTGTTGGAATTGGGATATAGCGGTAACGGGTTGGGAATAAATCTGACCGGACGTCGATTGGAATGGATGAACAGTGAGATTATTGCCGGTAATGGTTCGACTTCGAATCTGTTGAATTATGTCCCGGCTATGAGTACGCAATATACCTATATGCTGACCAACTTGCATCCTCACACTCCACAAACAGGAGAGGTGACGCCTGACGAACTCCGACGGCGCAGACTCCCTGCTGATCAGGAACAAAACGAGGCCAGCCTCCCGAAGAAAGCCGGCCTCTCTTGCTGCATCTCAATCAGCCGGGATTGAGATGGCTGATCAGAAGCTCCAACGTGCGCCGAGGTTCACGCGGTAGTCGGTGTCGACTTCGCCGCCGTCGGCAGCCTCGACGTCTGCATAGAAGTGCAGATTCTTCGAGGCGTTGAAGTTGGCGCCGAGGCCGTATTCATACCACGTGCCGCCGAGTTCCTCGGTGAGGCTGCGCGATTCGCCCTTCCAGGCGTACGTGTAGTCGGCGTCACCCTTCCAGTCGTGCAGAACAGAGGCGCGGACGTAGACGTTGCCGCGGTCGTTGGGCAGATCCATGCCGGTCATGAAGCCCGCACGGCCGATGAACGATTCGGCGGCGTCCAGCTTCACGGTGTAGCCCGCGGACGTCGTGTAGTCGACGCTCTCGACTCGGCCGTACATGAATTCGACCTGAGGCTCGACGAAGAAGCCCGCGACAGGATGGAAGCGATGGCCCGCCTCGATCGAGAACGAGAACATGTTCGCATCGTAGTCGCCCTTGGCGCGGCCGGCTTCGGACGCGATGTCGAACTCATTGTCGGTGCGGCCGAACTTGAAGGTGCCGTCGAGAAAGGCGCCGTTGTCGAAGAGCTTCGTGGCGTAGCTCGTGAAGGCCGCGATGGAACTGTCCCCTTTGCCCGAGGCGATGTCGTTCGAGCCGTCCCTGTAGGAAAGTGCGCCGCCCGCCCGGAGACCGGGTTGAATCTGGCGGTCATAGCCGAACTGGAACGCCGTGTATTCGCTCTCGATGCTGCGTCTGCCGTACTCGGACCTGCCCGTGCAGACACGAGTCCACAACCTTGTCGCCAGTGAGCGTGGCGTTTGCGCCGATCGTGACCTTGCCCGCATTCTTCGCCTCGGTCGTGACCGCCACGGTGGTACTGTCGGCCGTCCTCGCATCGAAGTCAAGGGTGGAGCCGCCCTTGAGCGTGACTTTCATTGCGCCAGTCTCGCGGTGGCCCGTGCCGGACGAATGAAGAATGTTCGAATCTTCCGGCATGCGCATCCGGCGCCTCATGCTTGCTGCCTGACTGAGGCCTGTTCCATCCGGTGTTCTGACCCGCCCGGGTCGTCGGCCGGCTCGGCGGCAAGGGCGTGCGCCCTCGAGCACATCAGGTTCGAAACGCCATTCCCCGGCCCGCTGCGGCGGAGATCGGCGAGCGTGTATTGGTTGAGTTCCTTGTAGAAGGCTTCCCGGGCTCTGGCGAGCGCATCGATCAGCACGCATCTGCCGGCAAAGGGACAGGGCGGCTCGTTGCAGTCGACGAGCATGTCATTGTCTTCGAGTGTGCGCACGACGTCGCCGATTCGCAGGTCTTCAGGTTTGCAGGCCAGCCTGAGCCCGCCGTGCCGGCCGCGAACGGCGGAAAGCCACCCGGCCTTGACCATGGCGTTTGCGGTCTTGATGACCAGATTCTGGTTCCAGCAGAGGAATCTCGAGAGCTCCGGCACCGAATGGGGCGTCTCGGGGTCGGCCTCGTTGGCAAGGTGCATCAGAATTCTCAGGCCAAGGTCTGTAAATCGCTTCAGGTGCATGGTCGGTTCGGAGAAAGGATGAGAAAACGGGAATTTCCGTGAGGAGATTCCCGTATCATACTCGATGGACGGCAGCGTCCCTGGCCTTCGCCTGGACGGCTCCCGATCCCTTAAAGGGATCGAAAGCGGTCCGCAGAATTCGGATCAGGCCTCGCTGCCCGTTCCGAACACTTCAGCGTGGATCTGCCGTGCCGGAACGCCAGCAGCTTCGAGAGCGGCGCGCATCCCTGACATGAAGTCGCCCGGGCCGCAGAGATAGGCGTCGACGTCGGCCGACGGTGCAAGCGCCCTGATGTCCTCCACGCTCGGACGGGCACCGAGCTTAACGCACGGACACTTGATGGTTGTGTCGGCTTCGGCAGGCTGTGTCACGAATGCAAGCAGCTTCGCGTTCTTCAGCTTGCCGGCAGCCTCACGAACCTCATTCACGAAGACGAGTTCAGACGCCGTGCGGGCAACCTGAACGAAGGTCACCTGACGCTCGGGCGTGTTTCGTGCGATCGATTCGAGCATGGCGAAAATCGGAGTGACGCCGATGCCGGCTCCGGCGAGGAACACCGGATTCGTACCTTCGGCAAGATGGAATTCGCCGGCGGGTGCCGAGACGTCGATGGTGTCGCCGGCCTTGAGGCACTTGTGCAGATGATTGGACATGAGGCCGGCGGGGGCATCGCCCGCGGCGGCAATGCGCTTGACGGAAATGCGGAGCTGGCTCCGGTCCTCCGGTGCCGCCGAGAGCGAATACTGGCGCGGTTGGACGAGCTTCAATTCGGGCAGATAGGCGCGCACCGACACGAACTGGCCGGGCTTCCAGACAGGCACCTTCCCGCCATCTGCAGGCGTCAGGTAAAGGCTCACGACGTCGGGCGTTTCTTCGACGCGTCTCGAGACGATGAAGGGGCGCCAGCCAGACCAGCCGCCGTCGGCGTTCGCCTGAGCCTCGTAGATGCCGCTCTCGACTTCGATCATCAGGTCGGCGAGCTGCCCGTATGCGGCACCCCATGCTTCGAGGAGTTCATCGGAGGCCGCTTCTCCGAGAACCTCCCTGATGGAGGCCAGAAGATGCCGGCCGACAATCGGATAGTGCTCGGCGCGGATGCCGACCGTTGCGTGCTTCGAGGCGATGAACTTGACCGCGGGCAGAAGCACGGCCGGATTTTCGATGTTTTCTGCGTAGGCGAGGACGGCTTCAGCCAGTGCCTTCTGCTGACGTCCGCGGGCCTGATGAGCCTGGTTGAAAATGTTCCGAAGTTCGGGATTTCCTTCGAGCATGCGGCGGTAGAAGTGCGTTGTGAGCAAAACGCCGTGTTCACGAAGTACCGGCACGGTGGCCTTGACTTGTTCGATCTGTCGGGGTGTCAGCATGGATTGGTCTCCCAGTTGCAATGGAATT
>OLPH01003660.1_pt1 | contig 10404 bp, 9 predicted proteins | sample 1672951 | NCBI WGS metagenome assembly OLPH01 (sample SAMEA3136740, study PRJEB25190) | human gut metagenome
CCATCCTGGGCGACAGCAAGTACGGCAACAACAGCGCCAACCGGGAGCTGAAGCTGAAGTATCAGGCGCTGTGCGCATGGGAGCTGACCATGCCCCGCTTTACCCAGCCGGACTTTGCCTTTCTCAGCGGCAAGACCTTCCACGCCCCGAAGCCGTGGTATTACCAGCAGGTGCTGGACGGCACTTTGAAGTAAGACGGTTTTCAGCAGCTGCCGTTCTCCACTTCGACCCCTCTCGTGAAAATACAATGCCGGGCAGACCGCAGTCTGCCCGGCATTGTTCTATAAATAAGATTCTTTCCGCTGAATATGGCCAGAGCAAGGCGGAGGCCATTAAAATCGTTCTCTACGCAGAAAAATCAGACCCGCACCATATCCGGGGTGATCTCAGCCAGCGTATGGGCACCGCACATCTGCATGGTGTCGGCCAGTTCCCCGGCCAGCTTATCGATGTAGCACTTCACGCCCTCTGCGCCGCCGCCGTAAACTGCGGTCACGAAGGGGCGGCAGATCAGAACGCCGTCTGCGCCCAGCGCCAGCGCCTTGAACACATCCACACCGGTGCGGATGCCGCCGTCCACCAGCACCTTCACGCCGGTGCCCTTGAGGGCTGCGGCGATCTCCGGCAGCACCTCGGCGGTGGCAGGGCACTGATCCAGCACACGGCCGCCGTGGTTGGACACCACAATGGCGGCGGCTCCGGCCTGCTTTGCCTTCAGTGCGCCCTTGACGGTCATCACGCCCTTGACGATGAAGGGGCGCTCGGCCAACTGCACGATCTCGGCCAGTTCCTCCACGCTCTTGCTGCCGGCGGGCGGGGTCATGTTCTTCAGGAAGGGCAGACCCGCTGCATCCACGTCCATAGCTACGGCAAAACAGCCGCTGGCCTTGGCCTGTGCCATCTTTTCCCGGATGGTATCAATGTTCCACGGCTTGATGGTGGGCACGCCACAGCCGCCCGCAGCGCTGATGGCGCGGGTTGCCATCTCCATCACGGTGGGGTTGGTGCCGTCGCCTGTAAAGGCTGCAATGCCGTTTTCTGCACAGGCGCGCACCAGTACATCGTTATAGGTCATATCGGTGTAGGTATCGGAGTAGTGCAGGTTCACTGCACCCACAGGGCCCGCAAAGAAGGGATAGCGGAAGCTTTTGCCGAACAGCTCCAGCGTGGTGTCCGGTGCACCGCCGGGGCACAGGGTGTCCATGTTCACCCGGATATCTGCCCACTTATTATAATTGCGGATGGCGGTATCGCCCACGCCCTTGGCACCCGGACCGGGGATCTGGTTTTTACAGGCCACGCCGTTGCACACCGGGCAGGCCTTGCAGTATTGACCAATGCAGGTACGGGCATTGGCAAGCACTTCAGGATAAGTCATAAAAGCATCCTCCTTATATTTCCCGCCGCTGCGGCACAAAATGACCCGCCGCAGCGCTCTTTGCCCTCAATATAGACCCATTTTAAAAGTACGTCAAGGACTTTTTGTGCGTTCCGTCCATGCCGCAGAACACTTTCTCGCGTTTTTTCGTCATTTTTAAAAAAGTCTGATTTTTTTCAAAAAAATCCTTGACAAAAAGCCTGCTTTCAGGTATTATAGTGGAGCGCCAAGGGCACCCGCCCAAAGGCAGAACAAAAGATGTGGAAAGATGGCTGAGTTGGTCTAAGGCGCACGACTGGAAATCGTGTAACGTGTCAAAAGCGTTCTGGGGTTCGAATCCCCATCTTTCCGCCAGAAACCTGAAACAGAGATGTTTCAGGTTTTTTGTTTTATTCCAAAACGCTGTCCTTGACAATCGCCCTGCGTTCCGCTATGCTGAAAAAAAGATTTTCCTGAAGGAGGAACATTTTATGGCTGCATCCAAAAAGAAACGCACCGGTGCCCGCGCTGCGGTCGTGGTGGTGCTGTGCCTTGTGCTGGTGTGCGTAGTGGCCGCCGCCGTCGCGCTGGGGCTGGTGAGCCGCCGCGTGAAGAGCTTTGCCGGCGGAGCCAGCTTTTCGCTGGACTACCAGATCACTTCCACCGCTGCCGAAGAGCCCGCTTTATATAAGGTGCTGGCGCAGTTCGGCGGCACTTCCGGCCGGGTGGACGGCCAATATACGCCGGAAGCCCTGCAGCTGGAGCTGTACCCGCAGGCCAGCGGCAGCAGCCAGCCCCTCACCAGCCTGTACATCAGCAAGGACGAGACGCTGTACGATGCCGGGCAGCTTTACCGCACCCTGCGCAGCAGCATCACCGACAACTATCCGCTGGCCGGTGTGCTGATCCCGGAATGGAATATGGGCAGCTACATCTCCCAGACCCAGCTGGCCAGCCTGCTGGGCGTGGACGATACTGCCACCAGTCTGCAGTCCATGAACGACTTCCAGCTGGACCTGAAAAAGATCAAAAAGGTGCAGCCGGAGAACGCCAAGGAGGGCTACCTCTACTTCCGGCTGGAAACCGACGACACTGCCGCCGATTCCCCCGTTTTGACCCTGGGCGTGGAAAAGAGCGGCCTGCTGCGGGCTGCCTCCCCCGCCGTGCACATCCTGCTGGACATCCCGGCCCACGGCATCCACACCGAGCTCACCGGCACCGTGACCCCGGCAGCTCCGACTCTGACTGCTCCCACCTCCCGCATGCAGGACAGCGACATTGCTTCGCTGGTGCAGCTGCGCCAGACTGTCGAGAGCGTGGTGCAGTTCGTGCAGGGCGCTGCTTCCGGCACGCAGAGCGCCTCCTGAACCTCCTTGATATGCAAAAACGGCAGACGCCTTGCAAAGCGTCTGCCGTTTTTTGATGCGTTTATCGGTCCAGGATGCGGCCGTCGGTGGAGATGGTCACCACCTGCCACGGCACGAACTTGCCGCTGTTTTTCAGGGCGGTCACGGCGGCGTGTTCCAGCCCGCCGCAGCAGGGCACCTCCATGCGCAGCACCGTCACGCTCCGGATGTCGTTGCTGCGGAAGATCTCGGTCAGCTTTTCGCTGTAGTCCACAGCATCCAGCTTGGGGCAGCCGATGAGGGTGATCTTGCCCTTCATGAACTCTTCGTGCACATTGGCGTAGGCGTAGGCGGTGCAGTCGGCTGCGATCAGGAGCTTTGCCCCGTCAAAATAGGGGGCGTTCACCGGCACCAGCTTGATCTGGCAGGGCCACTGGCGCAGCTGCGACGGCTGTGCTGCGGTGGGGGCAGCAGGTGCGCTTTCCTCCCGGCGGAACTGGCGCATGGCGCTGCCCGGGCAGCCGTGGAAGGCCGGTTTTGCGGCCTGTGCCGCCTTTTTCTGCTTGTTTTCCAGCACGGCCTGCTCGTCGTAGGCGGCTGCCTCGCGCTCTTCAAAGGTGATGGCACCGGTGGGGCAGCCGGGCAGGCAGTCGCCAAAGCCGTCGCAGTAGTCGTCCCGCATGAGCTTTGCCTTGCCGTTCACCAGACCGATGGCACCCTCGTGGCAGGCGGTGACACAGGCCCCGCAGCCGTTGCATTTTTCTTCGTCTATATGAATGATTTTCCGGATCATAGAAAAGCCTCCTTGTGTTTGTGCTTTGAGTATACTATAATCAGGGCAGACCTTCGGTTGTTATAACCACGAAAGTGAGGCTTTTTTATGAGACCCGTTGCATCCCCGCTGTTTCAGGGCCTGTCGGCAGAGGAGTGGGCTGCACTGGAGCAGTCCGGCTGCCTGCGCACGAAGAGCTACCCCCGGCACGCCGTCATTTTTCATGCCGGAGCGCAAGTGCATGCTCTGGGCGTGGTGCTGCGCGGCACCGTCCACATCGAAAATCTCGACCTGTGGGGCAGTAAGAGCATCCTGAGCAGCATTTCTGCCGGGCAGGCCTTTGCCGAGACCTACGCGCTGTGCGGCGACGTGATGATGGTGGACGCCGTGGCCGCCGAGGAATGCGAAGTGCTGTTCGTGAACATTTCCGCCTTTTCCGGCGGCGCACCCGGCACGGTGCACGAAAAGCTGCTGCGCAACCTGCTCACGGTGTCCATGCGCAAAAACCTGAGCCTTTCGCAGCGCATCTTCTGCACCACCCCCAAGACCGTGCGGGGCCGTCTGCTGACCTACTTTTCCGCACAGGCCGCCCGCAGCGGCAGTCTGCAGTTCGAGATCCCATTCAACCGGCAGCAGCTGGCCGACTACCTCAATCTGGACCGCAGCGCCCTCTCCAAGGAGCTGTGCAAGATGCGGGACGAGGGCCTGCTGACCTTTGAAAAGAACCGCTTTGCCCTGAACGAACTGCCGGAGTGAACCTCCCGCAAACGCAAGAAGCACCCGCCGGGTCCCACGATCCGACGGGTGCTTCTGGTTTTTACGGGTTCAGCCTTGCTCAATCTGCCTTTTTGGCAGGGGCCTTACGGGTGCGCTTGGGCTTTTCGGCCGGGGCGGCAGCTTCTGCGGCGGCTTCTGCCTTGGGTGCAGCCTTCTTCCGGGCAGTGGTCTTGCGGGGAGCCTTGGCGGGCTTCTCTGCTGCTTCCGCCTTTGCGGCGGGCTCCGTCTTCGGCTCTTCTGCCTTTTCGGCAGCGGGCTGGGCGGTCACAGCCGGTTCCGCAGCGGCCTTTTTGGTGGTGCGGGGCTTGCGGGCGGCAGGCTTTTTGACCGGTGCCTTCTTCTCCTCTGCCGGGGCAACAGCCTCAGCGGCGGGTGCGGCTTCCACAGCAGGCTCGGCAGTCTTTTTAGCGGTGCGCTTTGCGCGGTCCTTCACCTCAGCGATGGTCCACAGCTGGTCGGCACCGGGCACCTCCTGCCAGATCTGCAGCACGGCACCTGCTTCGGCACCCATGCCCACGGTGTCCACGCACTTGCCGCCGGCCCAGGACGAGCGCAGGCGCACGGTGCCTTCCGGCGTGGGGCAGAGCTCCCACATCTGGGAGGTGCCGCCCACATCCTCCCACAGGTGCAGCCAGGTGCCGTTGGCGGTGCCGGTCATGGTCAGGTCCAGCAGCTTGCCGGAGGCGCGGTTGCGGATGCGGTACACGCCCTCGCCCACCCGGACAAAGCTCCACTCCTGTTCGGGCTTGTGGTCATACTTGCCCAGACGAACGGTGCCGCCGTCCTTGCTTGCTTCCACGGCCTGGATCACATTGCCGGTGTGGGCGGCAATGGTATAAAAACGATCGGCTTCGATCATGGTCTGTGCTACGGTTTTCATGCTTCAGTTCCTCCATCTGTCACGATGCCGGGCAGGGTCTGCCAACATCTTCCTGCCTAAATGATACCACATATCGTGATTTTCCACAAGCAATTCGACCTTTCTTTAGCAAATCATACAGAATCGCCGGTTCTTTCGGCGTCATTTTCGCCCCTTCGCACCGGTTTGCGAGCCGTTTTTTCACACGGTTCCCCTTCTCGACTTTTTGCCGTACTTGCGTTATACTATGATGTTGCTGATTTCCGCCGTCCGCTTTTGGCGGCGGCTTTCCCTACTCCATCCCATTCAAGGAGGCTTTTTATGACAAGCGATGACCGCAGTGCGCTGCAGTTTCGCCGGATGACCGAGACGCCCATCCCGCAACTGGTCCTCAGCCTTGCTGCTCCCACCATTTTAAGTATGCTGATCACCAGCATTTACAATCTGGCCGACACCTTTTTTGTGGGCCAGATCTCCACCAGTGCATCCGGTGCCGTGGGCGTTGTTTCCAGCCTGATGGCCATCATCCAGGCGCTGGGCTTTATGCTGGGCCACGGGGCCGGCACCATCATCAGCCGCAGCCTGGGCAGCCGCGACACCACCGCCGCCACCCGGTTTGCGTCCACCAGCTTTTTCACGGCTCTGGTGTTTGGCGTGGTGCTGGCCGTGGCGGGCCTTGGCACCCTGCCCCACTTCATGATGCTGCTGGGCAGCACCGAGACCATCCTGCCCCACGCCTGCGCCTACGCGCGGCCCATCCTCATTGCCGCCCCGCTGATGATCTCCAGCCTGGTGATGAACAACATCCTGCGCTATGAGGGCAAAGCCAGCTTTGCCATGATCGGTCTGGTCACCGGCGGCGTGCTGAACATCGCGCTGGACCCGCTGTTCATGTTCGTGTTCGGGCTGGGCACCGCCGGGGCCGGTATTGCCACCGCCCTGAGCCAGAGCATCAGCTTCTGCATCCTGCTGTCCATGTTCCTGCGGGGCAAAACGGTCAGCCAGTTCCGCCTTTCGGCCGTCACCCGCGAGGCCCGCGATTTCGGCCGCATCCTGCTGGGCGGTGCGCCCAGCTTTGGCCGTCAGGGTCTGAACAGCATCGGCGGCATGCTGCTGAACCTTGCCGCCCGCAGCTACGGCGACGCCGCCGTGGCCGGTATGAGCATCGTGTCCCGCATCTTCATGTTCATCATCTCGGTGGCCATCGGCGTGGGACAGGGCCTGCAGCCGGTGGCATCCTTCAACTACGGTGCCCGCAAATACCGCCGGGTGCGGCAGGCCGCCATCTTCACCATCGAAGCGGCCTTCTGCATGCTGGTGGTGCTGGTGGGCCTGTGCTGGGTGAACGGCGATGTCCTCATCCGTCTGTTCCGCGATGACCCCGCCGTCACCGCCGTGGCGCTGCCCGCTTTCCACTACCAGTGCCTGGCCATGCTGCTGCATCCCATCATCGTGGTGGCCAACATGACCTTCCAGAGCGTGGGTGCGTCCGGCCGGGCCACCTTCCTGGCCTGCTGCCGACAGGGCGTGTTCTTCATCCCGCTCATCCTCATCCTGCCCCGCACCCACGGGCTGTTCGGCGTGGAGATCTGCCAGCCCATCGCGGATGTGCTCACCTTCCTGGTGTCCCTGCCCTTCCTGCTTACATTCCTGCAGCAGCTGGGCCGGATGGATGACGCTGAGCAGAGCAAAACCGCGTCCTGAACTTCTGTCATAAATCTGTAACCATCCGCCGCGCATTTTTTGCAATGGAATGCGCGGCCGTTTCGTATTCCAGATGAACCGGAACTTTCTTCCGGGTGCGTTTTTCCATTCCAGACAGTAGCATCTGCATTTTGCATTGCTTTTTGTATTGTTTTAAGAGGAGTGATCCCATGAAAAAGACCGTTTCCCGTCTGGGCAGTGCTGCCCTGTGCGTGACCCTGAGCCTTGCGCTGGGCTGCGGCTGCGCGGTAATGCCGTCTGCCTCCTCCGAGAAACCCGCTTCCTCGGCAGTGTCCGTTCCCACCGACGCCGAGGGCAAGCCCCTGTACGATGCCACCCGGCTGGACGACGGCCGCCTGCGCATCCTGTACGGCTACGACAACTCCGGCGACAGCCGCACCGTCCTGTGCGGCAGCAAGGTGCTGTACCAGTCGCTCCGCAGCGAGACCGTGAACCTGCTTACCGACACCGTCACCGGCGAGACGAACTACTGGTTCCGCTCCTGGTCGGACTCCACCGGCCGGGGCGGCCGCCGCAGCGCCCTGTACGACAAGGAGGGCAACGAAGTGATGGCCTTTGACGGCGAGCAGAGCGCCACCATCCAGAACGGTCTGCTGGTGCTGCAGGAGAGCAGGATGGTCGGTGACAGCTACGATGTCGACTATGACAGCTACGGCAGCTGCAGTGTCATCGACCTTGCCACCGGCAAGAACCTGCCCGTCCCGGAGGGTGCCTACAGCTGCATCGTCTGCGGGGATATGCTGGTGTTCACCTGCTACGCCCGCCCGGCAGACCTTGCCGAGAACGAATGGGATGATGACAGCAACCTGCACAGCTGGGTCGCCATCCAGCAAAAGGACGGTACCCAGACCTATGGGTCCTCCACCTCCACGGCCAGCCGCATTTCCTATGAGCCGGATGAACTGGACAACTGGGTGGAACTGGACATCTCCCATGCAGACGGCAGCCCGGTCGACCAAGTCCTGCACAACCCTGCCACCGGGGAGGGCCTGCGCGGCTACCGGCAGACCTGCGGCAGCGGCACGGCGGCATTTCTCACCGCAAACGGCACCTACCAGCTGCGGGACATGACCACCGAGGACCGGGGCGTGATCGCCGAATTTGACGCCCTGCCCAGCAACTATTTCCCGGGGTATGTGGTCACCTGGAACGTGGACAGTGACTATCGTTATTCCCTGCACGACCTTTCCACCGGGGAGGTCACACCGCTGTATGCTGTCAGCCTTGCCGGGAACCGCATCGCCCTGTATGCGCAGGACGGCAGCCTGAAGGTCTACGACACCGACACCGGAGCACTGCTCACCGACGTGAACGCCGGGACCATTGGGGACGATCAGCGCGTGACGCTGGACTGTGAAGAGGACGGCTTTGTCTGGATGGAGCTGCGGGATGCCGACAGCTATGAGATCGCTGCCATCCGGGTGTACGGCCCCGAAGGCCTCGTCTCCGACCTGAGCAGCCTGAATGAGACCTACAATTATCTGGGCTACCTCACCACCGATGCCAACGGCAGGCCGCTGTACTACGGCACCCGCAGCGTTCCCGGCAGCAGTTACGCCACCGGATGCGATGTGCTGGACGAAACCGGCAACGTGGTGATGCAGGGCCTTGGCAGCTGCTACAGCTACTACGACAACAGCCTGAACGCCCTGCCGGACCATGTATTCGTGGCACGGCGTGGCTTCTATTACGGCTGGATGGACACCGACGGCAACTGGCTTTACTGCCAGAGCATCTTCTCGTCCGTCAATGCCGATGACGAACTCGGTTACTGAACCATGACAGGAGGTTTTTTCTGATGAAAAACACGAAAATTCCCCGCCGCAGCTTTCTGCTGGGTCTTGCCGCCTGCTCTGCCGCCGGGGTCCTGACGGCCTGCTCCGGCAGCAGCGAGCCTGCTTCGTCTGCTTCCACCGCCCCGGAGCCCCCTGCTTCCTCGGCTGCCAGTGAGGTGACCGCCGCACCGTTCCTGACCGTGGAGGACTTCCCTGCCCTGGACGGCAGCACGGCCTGCATCCCCCTGATGGCGCAAATGCTGGCCGACACCACCGGCATGGACCTGGAAGAAGCTCAGAGCATCATTTCGGTCAGCACCACCGCTTATGCCTGGGAGAGCTTTGGTCTGTACAACACCGACACCAAAATGCTGGTGGTGTACGAAGCCCCGGATTCCGTCAAGGAAGAGCTGGAGGCCGCCAACGTCCAGCTGGAGCAGAAGCCCATCGGCGTGGACGCACTGGTGTTCATCGTGAACGAGGACAACCCCGTGACCGACCTGACCCAGCAGCAGCTGCGGGACATCTACGCCGGAAAGATCACCAACTGGAAGGACGTGGGCGGTCAGGATCTGGACATCGTGGCCTTCCAGCGCCGGTCTGACTCCGGCAGCCAGACCCTGTTCCAGAAGCTGCTCATTCAGGGCGGCGAACTGATGGACCCGCCCACCGAGCTGGCCCCCACCGCCATGGGCGAACTGGTGGACAGCCTTGCCGCCTACAACAACTCCGCCAACGCCATCGGCTTTTCGGTGTACTACTACATCGACCAGATGTACTCCCAGCCCGGTCTGCGGCTGCTGAGTGTGGACGGCGTGATGCCCTCCAACGACACACTGGCCGACGGCAGCTATCCCCTCTGCAACGACTTCTACGCCGTCATCCGTCCGGATGCCGCCGCCGACAGCCCGGAGCGCCAGCTCTACGACTGGCTGGACACCGAGGCCGGGCAGGCCTGCATCAAAAAGGCCGGCTATGTGCCTGCCGGCAGTGCAGCCGCCAACGGCTGAATCCCTGCCATAACCTGCACCGTTTGAATTGACACGCTTTCATCCCTCTGCTACAATAATGTCAAAGATTTGTCGAATCTTCTACAGCAGAATGCCGAAAGGACGGTCTTGTTATGGAACATCCCGCTTCGCATGTGGAAAGCCACTGGCGCACCCAGCTGCGCAACCACATCATTCAGGCGTCCAGCCTGCTGGAGATCCTGCTCTCCGGGCTGGTGCTCATTGGTCTGCTGCTCAGCGCCGTGCCGCTCATCCGGTGGATGCCCGGCCTACTGATCGACGGCAACGAGGTGGAGATCCGCACCTTTCTGGAGCGCAGTCTGGACATCGTGATCGGTATCGAGTTCATCAAGATGCTGGCCAAGCACAGCCCCGGCAGCAGCCTGGAAGTACTGCTCTATGCCATTGCCCGCCATCTGGTGGTTGGCCATGACTCGGCGCTGGAAAACCTGCTCAGTGTGGGCGCCATCGCCCTCATCTTCATCGTGCGCAAATACTTCTTTGTGCCTGCCTTTGGTGCCCATCTGCCGGACGGCCACCTCGCTCCGGACCTTTCGCCCGCGCAAAACGGCATCCACTGGCTGCACCCCGAACCGGAAACAGAACCGGGCGAGGACGACGAATAACCTTACAAAAAGAAGTCAAAACCACCGGCTAAGCCGGTGGCTTGAGTAAGCCCTAGAAGGGCATCCTACTGGCAAAGCCCCTCAAGGGGCCTCGAGCAAGCGTCTTTCATCTGCATTACCTGCCCTACCGCTCTAACGAGCTATGTTGCAAAGTGCA
>OLPH01003663.1_pt1 | contig 10400 bp, 9 predicted proteins | sample 1672951 | NCBI WGS metagenome assembly OLPH01 (sample SAMEA3136740, study PRJEB25190) | human gut metagenome
GGTCGGTGCCGGGCACCCACAGGGCGGCATAGCCCTGCATCCGCTTGGTGCGGATGAGCACATCCTGCATGGTGTTATCCAGCGCATGGCCCATGTGGAGCTGGCCGGTCACGTTCGGAGGGGGCATGACGATGGTGTAAGGCTTCTTGTCGGGGTCTGCTTCCGTGTGGAAGTAGCCGCCGTCCTGCCAGAACTGGTAGATACGGTCTTCCACCTGGCTGGGATCGTACTGTTTTGCGAGTTCTTTCATTGTATCCTCCCAAAAATGTGATGAGTGGGACGAAAAAAGCCGTCCCACGGAACGTTCCATGGGACGGCTGTAAACTACATACCGCGGTACCACCCAAATTGCACCGGCTGCAAACACAGCCCGTGCCCCTTGATGCCCCGGTAACGTGGGGCAGCTCCGAGGGCGGCTACTGACTTCACCGCCCCTGCTCAAAAGCGACAGTGCGCAGCGCTTACCTGCCGGGCTCTCACCTGCCCCCGGCTCTCTGCAAGGCGGTTTGCCGCGCACACTCTTTCTCGTTGCATTTATACAAAGAATATAACGTTTTTTTGGCGTTTTGTCAATATGCTCCGAGAACTTCCTGCTTCAATCTGCCGATCAGCCGCTCCATCAGGGCCACCCGGTTGAAGGGGGTCATCAGGTAGAGGCCGTCCGCATACGGCAGGGCGGCCTTTGCCATTTCCAGCGAGATGGCAAGACCCAGCTCCTCGCCCTGGGCACGGTCGAGCCCGGCAAACTTTTCAATGATCCAGTCTTCCACATGGATGCCGTTGATCTCGTTCTCCATGAAGATGGCGTTGCGCTGGCTGACCACCGGCATGATACCGGCCAGGATCTTTGCATCGGCCCCCAGCGTCTCCCGGGACTTTTTCAGGTTTTCCACCGCCTGTGCCGAGAGCACCGGCTGGGTCAGAAAGCCGCTCATGCCGTTTTCCAGCTTCTCCTTTGCCCGGCGCAGCTCCACATCAAAGTTGCGGGCGTTCAGATTCAGGGCACCGAACACGGTCATGGGGCCGGGCATCTCCCGGCCTTCCCCTGCCAGCGAGACGATGTACTGGGCCAGCTTGCGGGAGTTGAACTGGTAAACGTTCTTCACCTCGTCCCGCTCTGCCGTGGGGATGGGATCACCGGTGATGGCCAGCACCTCCCGCACGCCCTCGGCGTACAGGCCCAGCAGCAGGGCCTTGGTGGCGTTCAGGTTGCGGTCGCGGCAGGTCATGTGGGGCAGGGTGCACAGCCCCAGCTCCCGGTGGACCCGGCAGGCCACCAGAGAGGAATCCATCCGGGCCTGTGCAATGGGGCAGTCGGCAATGGTCAGCAGGTCAGCGCCCGCCGCCTGCAGCTTTTTCGCCCCTTCCAGATAGCCGGTCAGATCCGCATTGCGGGGAGAATCCAGCTCAATGGCAATGACCTTTTCCCCTGCGTTCAGCTTGCGCAGAAAAGCGTCCTCATTTTCCACCGTCTGTTTCTTCACGGTGGAAAACTCTTCTGCCGGAGCCGTTTTTTCCACCACGGGCAGGCTGTCCAGCTCCGCCCGCAGTGCGGCAATGTGGGCAGGGGTGGTGCCGCAGCAGCCGCCCAGGATCTGAACCGTGCCCTCGGCGGCCAGACGGCCCAGCTCCCTTGCAAAGTACTCCGGCCTGCCCTGATACTTCACCTGCGTCCGGGTGACAACGGGATAACCCGCGTTGGGCATGACCGACAGGGGCAGCGTGCCCCCCAGCTGCTTTGCCAGTGTGCGCATGGCACCGGGTGCCGACACGCAGTTCAGGCCCACGGCATCCACGATGCCGCTTTCCTGCATCCGCCGGGCAAGGTCTTTGCAGTACATGCCCTCCCGGGTGTAGCCGTCGGGCAGGACCGCAAAGGACACCAGCACAAAGGCATCCGGCACTTCCGCCTTGATGGCCCCCACGGCATCCAGAAGGCCCGCATCGGAGCTCAGGGTCTCGAACAGAAAATTCCTGGCTCCCAGCGCCGCGAACTGCTTTGCCACAGCCGTATATACCTGCCCCGCCGGAACTGCCTCGGTATCCGGAGCCGGGCCAAGGTCGGCAAAAACAGCAGCACCCGTCTCCTCTGCGGCCTGCACAGCCAGCTGCCAGCCTGCCTGCGCTAGTTGTTCCCAGCCGGGCGCGTGTGCCGCCGCCAGCCGGGGCAGGCTGAAGGTATTCGTCTTGACGGCATCAGCCCCTGCCGCCAGATACTCCCGGTGGACAGCCAGCACCCCCGCCGGGTCGGTCAGGTTGGCCTGCTCGCACTCCACCCCGGGAGCCGCCTTATAATAAGTACCCATGGCACCATCAAAAAGCAGGGGGCGGGTCTGTAACAGTTCGCGGATGTCTTTCATAAAATGTCTCCTTTTCCCTCAGTTCCCTCTTGCGAATATAAAAAAATTCAGGTATAATTTTGTTATGAAAGCGAGGTGTATTTTCATGCCGAAGATTCGTTCCAGCGCAGACCTGCGCAACAACTACAATGAGATCTCTACCTTCTGCCACACCTACGCAGAGCCGGTGTTCATCACCAAAAACGGCAAGGGCGATCTGGCCGTGATGAGCATTGAGACCTACGAAGCTCTGACAGGCCGCTTTGAGCTGTATTCCAAGCTCCAGGAAGGTCTGGACGATGTTGCCGCCGGACGCGAGCGTCCACTTGATGAAGTAATGGCTGACCTGCGAAATCGGCGGAATCGCCGATGAGCTACTATATTCACGTCACTGATGCCGCTGAACGAGACATTCAAGAAGCTTACGACTATATTGATCTGACCTTAAAAAATCCCACCGCGGCTGATTTTCTGACAGAAAGTGTTGGAACCAGTTTACAGAAGCTTGATCGTTTTCCTAATCAGAATCCTGTTGTCCATGATCCGTTTTTGTATGGCCTTGGCATTCACTTTATCATTGTTCAAAACTATATGGCTTTTTATCAAATCGAGGAACCCGCTCAGGTCGTCCACATTCTCCGGTTCCTCTATGGTAAAAGCAACTGGGTCTCCATCCTCAAAACCGACTTCAGCGCAGAATAACCTTCCACTCCCCGGGCTCCGGGGAGTTTTTTTGTTGCTCTCTTCCTTCAGTTTAATAAAGTTTCGCCTCTTGTCAAGCGTTTTTTCGTGCCACAGCTTGCAGGCAGGGCAGTTTTGTGCTATCCTATGCGTAACTTTTACATGTGAGGAGAGATGCATCATGCGCCATGCAGGCACACAAACGATCGAAACGGAGCGGCTGCTTCTGCGCCCGCTGACCCCGGAGGATGCTCCCATGATGTACGCCAACTGGGCCAACGACCCGGACGTGACCCGCTGGCTGCGGTGGGAGCCCCACAAAAACGTGGACGAGACCCGGGAACTGCTGACCGCATGGGCACTGCTCTACCCCAATGGAGATTACTACCAGTGGGCCATCGTGGAAAAATCTACCAGGCAGGTGTTTGGTACCATCGGCGTGTTCACATCCAGTTCCGCCGAGCCGGAGCGTGACCCCTGGCCCGGCTTCGACCACACGAACGGCGTGTGGGAGGTCGGCTACTGCATCGGCAAGGCCTGGTGGAACCAAGGCTTTACCACCGAAGCACTAAAAGCAGTTGTAGAATACTGGTTCAAAAATACAGATAGTAGCTGGCTGGCCTGCTGCCATGCGTTTGAAAATCCTGCCAGCGGCCGGGTCCAGCAGAAAGCCGGCTTTGTCTACGACCACGATTCTGTCTACCACAAATTTGACGGCACACCGGTTGCCTGCAAGTGCTACGCATTGACAAGAGAACATTACGAAGAACTGAGAGGTTTATTTTGAGCGAACTTTATGACATTTTAGTAGAAACGCCCCCCACAAAGGTCATCTTACTGGCCCTGGATCAGGGGCTTTGGGACTGTGAGCGCAGCCTGAACGAGCTGGCTGCACTCTGCGAGGCCAACCACATGGAGGCTGTGGCATCCGTGACCCAGAAGCGGCAGACCCCCGAGACCGGCATCGTGCTGGGCAGCGGCAAGCTGGAGGAGGCCGCCGCTGCCGCCGGGGAGCTGGGTGCCGAGTGTGCCGTGTTTGACGGCGAGCTGACCGGCAGCCAGATCCGCAACATCTCCACGGCGCTGGGCGGCATGGAGGTCATTGACCGCACCATGCTGATTCTGGAGATCTTCCGCAGCCGCGCCGTGACCAACGAGGGCAAGCTGCAGACCGAACTGGCGCTTCTGCGCTACCGTCTGCCCCGCCTGCAGGGAATGGGCGAAAGCCTGAGCCGCCAGGGCGGCGGTGGCGGCGGCGGCGGTGGTGCCCGCCGTGGTGCCGGTGAGACCAAGCTGGAGCTGGACCGCCGCCACGTCCACGCCCGCATCGACGCACTGGCCGAAAAGCTGGCCGAGATGGAAAAGCGCCGGGGCGAGAGCCGCAAGGCCCGGGCCAAGACCGGGATGCCGGTGGTCAGCCTTGTGGGTTACACCAACATGGGCAAATCCAGCCTGATGAATGCCCTGTGCGGCCCCAGCGTGGCCGAGGCCGACATGCTGTTTGCCACCCTGGACCCCACCAGCCGGAAGCTGGTGCTGCCCAGCGGCATGGCCGTTCTGCTGGTGGACACGGTCGGCTTTGTCTCCCGCCTGCCCCACAATCTGGTGGAGGCCTTCAAATCCACGCTGGAGGAAGCCGCATGGTCTGATGTCATCGTGCGGGTGGCAGACGCGGGCGATGACCAGCGGGAAGAACAGCTGGCCGTTACCGATGAGGTCCTGGACGGACTGGACTGTGCCGACATCCCCCGCCTGACCGTTTACAACAAGTGTGACAAGCCCAATGCCCTGAACTTTGACCCGGACATCCTGTTGACCAGCGCCAAGACCGGCTACGGTCTGGATGCCCTGCTGAAAAAGCTGGACGAGCTGCTCAGTGACCGGGTGCACACCATCCGGGTGCTGCTGCCCTATGATAAGCTGGGCCTGGCCGCCCCCATGCGGGAGCGGGGCAGCGTGCAGGTGGAAGAGTACCGGGAGGACGGGCTCTATCTGGAGGGCATCGTCAAAACCGAGGACCTGCACTGTTTTGAAGGATATTTAGTTTAAGCATCTGCTCTCCGGACGCGAATTCGGGTTGCGGCTCCCAGCATCCGCTGCGCGTTGCTTGCGTCTTGCTGGCCGCGGCCCCAACAGCAACTCCCTGTATCCGCCACTGGCGGCGGTCGTTGCCGTTGCAGGGCATTCCATCCCCCGCCCAACTGCCTGACGGCAGTCGGGTCCCACCCTCCGGACACTTGCTTTGGGAAACTCCCCGCCGTCCTATCGTCTCGAACAAATAAAAAAATCCCCAACAAACACAAAAACCCGCCTGGCAGCGGGTTTTTGTGTATAGAGGGGTGGGAAAGTATATAAAGTTGGGAATCGCAATTCAAATGCAGGCACTTGAGAAACAACGTGTTTTGCGCAGTCTTTGGCGCTTACCGTGCCTCGCGATATGTATTATACGCTTTTTTCTTTTCTTGTCAAACAAAATTTTTGGCATTTGCTTTAATTTAGCACTTTACATTTCAACCAAAACTTTATATAATTAACACAGAAAACACAAAAGCGAGTTTTTCCGCAGTTTATGCGATTGCGACAACAGTAAAACTTTACTTTTAAAAATTTTTGTACAATTCAACAAAAACATAAAAGGAGACCTTTCTCATGGACGATTTAGACCGCAAGATCCTCTCCCTTCTCGCAAAAAATGCCCGGATGCCCGTCAAGGAGATTGCCGAGCAGGTAGCACTGACCAGCCCGGCTGTTTCCAGCCGCATCCACAAGCTGGAGACCGACGGCATCATCAGCGGCTACACCGTGGTGCTGAACCGCCCGGCAGACCGTGTCTATGTGGACGCGCTCATCAGCCTGTCCGTCACACCCAGCCACCGGGACGAGCTGGTGGAGCTGATGCAGAACAGCAAGGAGGTGCTGCAGTGCTACCACGTCACCGGTGCCTACACCTTCCTCATCAAGGTCAGCTGCGGCAGCATGCCTCAGCTGGAGCACCTGATCCTGCAGTTCCAGAAGCTGGGCACCACCAGCACCCAGATCATCCTTTCTACTCCGGTCAACCATGGTGATCTGGAAGCGCTGCAGCTGTAAGCCGTTCACAGAACTGTTACAACTGCCGTGCAATCTTCCGGCCGACCGGGCCGTATTCCTGATACAAGGCCGCCGTTCAGCGGCTGCATAAACGCCCCCAAAGGCGGGCAGACTGATCACGATCACCCTGCCTTTGTCAGACGAAAGGAACTACGACCATGAAAAAACGCATTCTCGCCGCTCTGCTGGCTCTTGGCTGTGCCCTGCTGGTGTTCACCGGCTGCGGCAGCAAAAAAGATACCACCCCCAAAGACTACACCCAGATCATCCACGATGCCCGGGAAGCCGAGGACAATGATTATTATATGATCTTCTCCCCGGCAGAGGACGGCAAGTTCACCGCCCAGTACGGCTACAGCGCCAGCTATCCGGCGGATGACCTGAACGATGAGATCCAGAACATGCTGCTCCCCCTGCTGGACCTGCCCGAGGGCAGCTACACCGATCTTGCCGCTTCCCTCTCCGCCATGATGGTGCAGAGCTATGGCGTTGCCATCGTCAAGCCTGCTGAGGGCAAGACGCAGGAGGTCGTGGACGCAATGGATGCCTATATCCAGAACCAGCAGCAGACGATGGAGCACTACCTCGAGGATCAGTATCAGATCGCCGCCTCCGCCAAGGTGGCCACTGTCCCCACCGGCGAAGTGGTCATGGTGTGCTGTGAGAACAGCGATGCCGTGATGAACGCCATCAAGACCGCTCTGGCCGCTTAAATTATCTTTCAAAACAACAATGCCCTGTACCGTTTTGCATGGTACAGGGCATTCTTATTTCTACTGAATGGATTATATCGTTTAAATATCACATATCCGAACGAGAATATGCGTTCTTCATATTGCTGCTCAGCTCAAACAGCACCTTATCCAGCGTGTCGGCGGCGCGGGCCTTGACCTCAGCGGCCAGGGCCTCGTTGGCCTCCTGGCGCAGGGCGGCGCGGCGGGCGGGGTCGGTCTCGGCCAGCTGCTTTGCATCATACTGATTCAGCAGGGCACGGCAGGCGGAGAGCACCCCCAGCTCATAGCGCTCGACATGGAACACCGACTTGCCATAGGAAGCATCCGCCATCGCAGCGATCATCCGGCTGACCCAGTAGAAGCTGTCGGTGGACACCTCACCGGTGGTGCCGGCCAGATAGGCCGGGGTCGTCTCCACATTGGCGTAAAAGGGCACCATGGCGTTCAGGGCATTGGAGGCGTAGGCCACCCACTCCACTGCCTGCAGGTCGGCGGGCAGATCAGGCCGCAGCTGGATCAGCGCCACAAAGTCGTTGCGGTTGATGCCGATGGAGCGGTAAACACCCCGGTTCTCTCTGGCACCGTAGCTTGCATACGGATCGTACGGCGTGCCCTGATAATGGCTGGACAGCACATATTTCACGTCCTCGGGGGTGATCTTCTTCTCAGGCACCATGCACCAGGGCAGGTCGTCGGAAGCCGGGGTATAGTCGGCATCGGGGCCATCCCAGACCCAGGTGGTTGGGTTCAGGGTGCGCAGCATGTACCAGGCGCGAGGCGTGTTGTAAACGTGGTCGGAATCGGTGTGGCTGCCAAAGGCGGCACGAGGGTCGAACACGCCGTCCTGTGCCAGGTCGAGGTGATACTTTGCAATGAACTCCCTCAGGTCAGCCGAGCAGAGGTGGTTTTCCTGCGCGCCAAAGGCATCGTCCAGATCAAAGGCATCAATGCCCAGCTGGTTCGGCATCACCACATAACTGTCATCGGGCACACGGCGTGCCATCCAGTGATGGCCGCCGATGGTCTCCAGCCACCAGATCTCGTTCACGTCCTGGAACGCAATGCCGTTCATCTCGTAAGTACCGTAGGTCTCCAGCAGCTTGCCCAGCCGCTCCACGCCCTCGCGGGCGGTGTGGATGTAGGGCAGCACCAGATAGACGATGTCCTCCTCGCCGATGCCGCCGGGCACCTCGGGCTGCTCCCCCCTGGCAGGCTGGTACACCACCAGCGGGTCAGCGCCCAGCACGCGGGGGTTGGAGGTGATGGTCTCGGTGGCGGTCATGCCGACATTGGCGGCATTGACACCGGCTGCGGCCCAGATCCCCTTGCCCTCCACGGCGTTGGGCATGGCGGTCATCCGCATGGGGTCACCGGGCAGCGGGATCTCCACATGGGACAGCACCGAGCGGTAGACCGCCGGATGCTCCTCAGGCTGGACCACCACGAATTTCTTTGCCGTGAAATGGCCGGAACCGGAATCGTCGTTGCGGGCGATCATGGTGGAGCCGTCATAGGATGCGTTTTTACCAACCAGAAGCGTTGTACATGCCATAATATCTTCTCCTCCGAATCGAAGTATTTGTCTCTCGGTTTGCCTTGACTGATTGTAATCCTTTTTGTTTCAAAAGGCAAGAGGGCTCACCGGAGCCGTTCCTCGTTTTCCTCCGGGGCCGGAGCAGCTGCCGGGGCGCAGTCCCGGCCAAAGTAGAGCGCCACCTCGCCGATCTTCTTTTTGCGCAGCAGGAAGAGAGTCGGGATCAGATAGATCAAGATCGAGAGCATCATACTGGCATCATAGCCCGAAATACTCTCGGCCACATCCTCCGTGCCGTACAGGCCGCCCACCAGCATAGAGGCAATGTCCATGGCCCCGTGCAGGAACACCGTGACCCACAGGTTGCCGGTGCGGAAATAGATGGCTGCGAACAGCGTGCCCAGCGATGCCGCAAAGACACACTGCATCAGCACACCGAAGGGAGCGCTGGACAGCAGATTGGTCAGGTGGGCCGCGCCAAACAGCAGGCCCGACAGCAGACAGGCTTTCCAGACCCCCGCCCTGCCGGTGCCGAAGCGCTCCAGCAGGCTCTGGGCAATGACCCCGCGGAAGATGAACTCCTCCGCCACGCCCACCAGCGCCATGCTCAAAAAGAAGCTGAAGATGCTGAACGCAGGCTGCAGCTGGCCATCCTCGGGCATCCCGAACATCAGCTTGGTATACAGGCTGTAACCGATGAGCACCAGCGGATACATTCCCACCAGCAGCCCGTTGAAAAAGCCGCTGCCCCGGCGGCGGAGCAGGTACATCTTACCGGTGCGGCCCAGAATGACCAACGCCACCACCATGCCCACCGCCTCCTGCACGGCGCTGAGGAAGTAGGAGTCCACCCGTTCCAGGTCCACCCCAAAGAGCACCAGTGCAAACACAATGAGATAGGATGCCAGCAGCAGGCTGCCCAGAAACAGCACCTCGGATAAAACGCAGAAGCCGATGGGATGCTTTGCGCGCAGACGTTTCAGCATAAAAATATCCTCCTGAATCTTAGTGGCTCTATTCTAACATACTTTGCCGGAAAGAGAAAGTTTTTGGCATTTTCTGCTCAGGCGAAAAATCTCAAAAAAAGTGTTGACAAGACCCGGGCCGTATAGTATAATATCCCTTGTCAGCGGCGAGGTTCAAAGCTGACGACAACAGAATGATGGGGATTTGCATAGTGGTAGTGCGGTAGACTCTGACTCTACTTGTGGGAGTTCGATTCTCTCATCCCCAACCAGAAAACCGCAGTCGCCTTCCGGCTGCGGTATTTTCGGGGCATAGCGCAGTTGGTAGCGCGCCTCGTTCGGGACGAGGAGGCCGTGGGTTCAAATCCCGCTGCTCCGATCGAAAAAAGAGACATACTTCGGTGTGTCTCTTTTTTCTTTTTACAAAATTTTTTCTTGACACATTTCCCCTTTGGGAATACTCTTATAGTACCAGATATCCCCTGCTCTGCGGCGGGAAAGATCAAGAGGAAACGAGGGATTTGTGAGATGAAAAAACGTGTTGGCATCCTGACCTCCGGCGGCGACTGCCCAGGCCTGAACGCAACCATTCGCGGCGTGGCAAAGGCACTGTATGCCCGGATGGGTGATAATGTGGAGATCGTGGGCATCCTGAACGGCTACCACGGCCTGATCAACGGCGAATACAGGGAGATGTGCGAGGATGACTTCCGCGGCATCCTGACACTGGGCGGCACCATTCTGGGCACCAAGCGCACCCCCTTCAAACTGATGCGCGTGGTCGAGGATGACAAGGTCGATAAAGTCGCGGCCATGAAAAAGACCTACAAGGACGCAAAGCTGGACTGCCTGCTCTGCCTGGGCGGCAATGGCACCCATAAAACCGCCAACCTGCTCTCGCAGGAGGGCCTGAACATCATCGGTCTGCCCAAGACCATCGACAACGATATCTACGGCACCGATGTGACTTTTGGCTTCCACACCGCTGTGGACATTGCCACCGAGGTCATCGACCGCATCCACACCACCGCCGGCAGCCACAGCCGCGTGATGTGCA
>OLPH01003666.1_pt1 | contig 10392 bp, 10 predicted proteins | sample 1672951 | NCBI WGS metagenome assembly OLPH01 (sample SAMEA3136740, study PRJEB25190) | human gut metagenome
GTGATGTGTTCGGCATCAGCGTCCTCGGGCAGAGTCATGCTGCGGGTGAAGGAGCCGTACGAGCATTCCCGTACTTCCTTCGTCTGTTCGTCCTTCGTTTCTTCCTTCTTTTCGCCGGAGATGGTGAGCACGCCGTCGTTCACTTCGAGCTTCACGGCTTCGGGGGCAACGCCGGGCAGTTCAACCTTCATGGCGTAAGCCTTGTCATCGCTTGTCACATCAAGACTCGGAAGGAAGTCTCCCCTGAACCGGAAGGGCTCGCGGTCAAAGAAAGCGGGGGAGAAGAAATTATCGAACATCCGGTCAAGTTCGTTATGCAGGCGGGAAAGACCGGAGTAATCTCTCTTCATTGCAGGGGTCTGGGCGGAAGTCTCATTCTTCCTGAAAAGCATAGCCATAGTAATTACCTCCACATCATGAGAAAAGCAGGAGGGCTGAAGGTTCCGCCGGGCGGATACGATCGGAGCGTGTCCGTCCGGCGCTCTCGTTACTTTCTTACAAAATATCCGTGTTGTCAGTTTTGTGAAAGCAGGCCGTCAGAAGGCGGGACGTTCTCTTAGGCAGCCTGAACCGTAATCTTCCTGACCTTGGACTGATCAGGCGCCTTCCTCGGGATGGAGACGGTCAGGATGCCGTTCTTCGAAGTGGCGGTGATGTGTTCGGCATCAGCGTCCTCGGGCAGGGTCATGCTGCGGGTGAAGGAACCGTACGAGCATTCCCGTACTTCCTTGGTCTGCTCGTCCTTCGTCTCTTCCTTCTTTTCGCCGGAGATGGTGAGCACACCATCGCTTACTTCAAGCTTCACGGCCTCAGGGGCAACGCCGGGCAGTTCGACCTTCATGGCATAAGCCTTGTCATCACTCGTGACATCGAGGCTCGGCAGGAAATCGGACTTCATCTGGAAGGGCTCGCGTTCAAAGAACGAAGGCGCGAAGAAATTATCGAACATTGCATCTATTTCGTCATGCAGACGGGAAAGATCGTTATAATCTCTCTTTGTCGCAGGAGTCTGTGCAGAAGTTTCATTCTTTCTGTTAAGCATAGCCATAATAACAACCTCCACATCAATATAACTAATATAATGAAGCAGGAGGGAGAAAAGGTACCACCGGCCGGACTCCATGTTGTATCATCTCGTCGTACCGGCGCTCTCTTAACTTCACAAAAGAAGATATGGCCGAGTGTTATTTTGTAAAGTGGTTTTTTATAAAAATTTTCTTTCCGGGAAAATGAAAGCCCTTATTCCCAGAAGGGGAGTGACTCTCTGTGGCTGATGTGTATGCCGCCAAAGCGCAGGCCCGATATTCTGACTGAAGAACGCGGGGTGTGAAAATTTCACAGCAGACCGATGCACACTGCATCCGCACGGGCAGGGAGAGACAGCAGGGGGCCGCTGGCACCAGTACAGCACGAGGCCGATGATGCCTTGGACATGTACCCTGTGTATTCGGAGAATGGCAGGAGTTACGCGGCCTCACAAAGTTGAAAATTTTAAGGGGCAGTATATGATTTTTATGTATGAAAACAGACATCAAGCATCTTTTAAAGGTTGTTTCTCTGCCTTTAGCAATTTCGCTCATACTCCCCTTTACAGACTTTTTGTATTGGGGGGACGCAAAACGATTGCCCATGCTAAAACATGTCTGGGGTTATTGGTCTGCGTGGCCGACAGTCATCTGCAACTTCTTTCTGCTATTCGTTATACCGATTCTTATAGAAATTATTCTATTAATAAGATGGATTTTACATCCATGTCTGCGTACGGGAGTCTGGCTGGCCATAGGAACTTTTTTTTGCATTGGGCCGCCAATTTGTAATTTCGCTTGCTCAGGTGGTCTTTTCTTCAGGTAGAAAAGGATTTAGTCTTTTTCGGAGGGGCCGTTCATGCTTAACCTCGCAGACCTCGAAGCCCGTGCAGCCCGTCTGGAATCCAGGAACTAAAGAGACGGCGAGGCGCAGATTCAGCTGAACGACGCCAAAAACAACGTATCCATATGCAGAATGCAGAAGTGCGCTGTCTACGTCTATGATGCCTCTCGGTTTGAGGATGATGGGGGGATAAAAGAAAAGCTCATAGCGCTGGGGTAACTGGAACTGTCAGGAACTAGATTTTTCTAAAAGATTTTATTTAAGCGGCAGCTATGTGTGTTTGCAGAACGAAAAATTTCGGCAATTCCGGAAACAGTGTGGCTTTGGTGGCGATTTTTATGTCTTTACGCTGCCTCACAAAATTGAAAAATTTAAGGGTTCAGTATATGAAAATAGACATCAGGCGCATCTCAAAGATTGTTTCTCTGCCTTTAGCAATTTTGTTCCTGCTTCCCTTTGCAGACTTCTTGTATTGGGGGGACTCGAACCGTATGCCCATGCTGGAACGTGTCTGGGTTTTTTGGTCTGTGTTGCCTTCAGTCATCTACGACTCTTTCGTGCTATTCGTAATACCGATTCTCATAGAGATTATTCTACTAGTAAGATGGATTTTACATCCATGTCTGCGCACGGGAATCTGGCTGGCTATAGGAACTTTTTTTTGCATTGGCCCGCCAATTTGTATTTTCGCTTGCTCAGGTTATCTTTTCTCTTGGCCAGACTGAGACGTCTCTATGCTTAACCTCGCAGACCTCGAAGCCCGTGTAGCCCGTCTTGAATCCAGAAACTACGTTTCCATGCGTTATGGCAGGGTGACAGGGACTAAAGACGGCGAGGCGCAGATTCAGCTGAACGACGCCGACGAGCTCAATACGAACAGCTACCAGACGCTCCAGCGCCGCGTTCTGCGGGATCAGGAAATCAAGCTGCCTGACATCGGCGATACTGCCCTTGTCCTGGAGTCGGGGCAGGGAGAAGAGCAGGGGGCGTACCTTGGTGCTCCTTATTCTCAGGCCGTTCCCGGTCCTGGCCAGGAACAGCAGGTCGCCTACAGCAAATACGAAGATGGTACGGAACTCTGGTACGACAGAAAGGCCCATAAGCTGACAGCCAAAGTGAAAGGCGATGCCAGTATTGAGGCGAAGGGAACGGCCTCCGTTACTTCGGAAACAGGCATCAAACTCAGGGCACCGTTCATCGAGCTGGCCGGTACTGTGATTATGACTGACGAAGATGGCAATCCCGGAAGCGCCCTGGTGAGCGGGACTATCACAGTCAGGGATGGTGGAATCAAGGCCCCAGACGACGATATTTCTGCCGGTTCCGTTTCGCTCAGGCACCATACTCATCCCGATACCGGTGAGCCTGTCGGAGGGTAGCCGTGGAAGTTGGAACTCTCGGTGATATCGTTTTTGAAGCGGGAACCATGAACGTTCTCGTGCCACAGAATATTTCTGCAGACAGCCGGATGAGATATGAAGAACATAATGTTTTCGGAAGTTATCCGGTCATGGAATGGCTGGGGCCGGAAACGCCGGAAATCAGCCTGGACGTGCGCCTTTCCCGCCAACTCATGGAGAGAGAACCCGATGATGTCAAAATTCAGCTTCTCTCGCATATGCGCAGGGGAGACGTGCTCCGGCTCACCTTATGCGGGCAGAACTGGGGCAGGGTGGTCATCACCTCAATCAGCCAGAAGCTCGCGCCCACGCTGACAAATGACAATGGCTGGCTTGCCCCGTCTGGCATAGATTTATCGCTCAGGCTGAAGAGCTGGTACTGGATGCCCAGGGAGAACAGCGATGTCACAAAGCAGTGAAGTCCTGACGCTGGATGACTCTCCTGTAATCATAGGAGCCACAGGGATGGATTCTGTCCGTCAGTGTCTGCGCACCATACTGCGCACGCTGACGTATTCCGTGCCTCTGGACCGGGGATTTGCCAATGATGGAGAAATGATTGATTCCCCGGCGCCGAGGAAGACGGCTCAGCTGGCAGCCAGTCTGATTGACGCCATCGAGAAGTACGAGCCCCGCGTTTCCGTTGCTTCCGTGACATTTGAACCGCTGACGGAAGAACAGCACATGCAGGGCATTGTGCGTCCTGTTGTCCGTTTTTCACTCAGGGAGGGCGTTGAACTGTGAGCCTCGCATTTGCAGAACTTTCTGTCGAAGAAGTTGAAAAAAGTGTCCTGACCTCCTACGAGACCATTGCGAAAACGACGCTGTACCCCGGCGACCCCGTGCGCCTCTTCCTGGAATCCCTGGCATACGTCCTTGCCCTCCAGAATTCCGTCATCGACATGGCGGGCAAAGCGAATCTGCTCCAGTTTGCCTCGGGCGAACACCTGGACGCTATAGGCCTTATGACAGGGACCCGGCGTCTTAACGCCTCTAGCGCGTCGACTACACTCAGATTCACTCTGCAGGAAGAGCTTGATTTTGACTGCGAGATCCCTGCGGGAACCAAGGCCGCAACGGCTGACGGAAAAACGATTTTTGCGACAGACAAATCTGTGATCATTCAGGCTGGGGTTCTTTCCGGGGCAGTTTCCGCTTCGGCGCAGGCATCCGGAAGCGGCGCCAACGGCTTTGTGGCGGGACAGGTTTGCGTTCTTGTGGACCCTGTCGCCTATGTGGCTTCTGTTGAGAATACAACCACAACCATGCTTGGCGCGGACGTGGAGACTGATGCCCATTACCGTCAGCGCATCCAGGAATCTCCTGAGGCATATACGTGCGCCGGCCCTGCCGGTATGTACAGGGCTCTGGCTATGGGCGTATCCCAGGATATCGCCGACGTCGCCGTGTCCTGCCCGAACCCCGGAACCGTTGATGTGCGTCCCGTACTGGCCGGCGGGGAACTTCCCCCCGAAGAGGTTTTGGAAGCCATCCGCAAGAAACTGTCTGCCGATGATGTAAGGCCGCTCACTGATACGGTAATTGTGCAGGCCCCTGATGGCATTTCATATGATTTGGATGTAACATGGTACCTGTCAAAAACGGACGAAGCTTTGGTTGCGACGATAAGCAGCGCTGTCACCTCTGCCGTGGAATCTTATATCCTCTGGCAGCGCTCGAAGCCCGGACGTGACATTCTTCCCACTAAGCTCATCAGTCTGATGGAGCAGGCAGGAGCAAGGCGCGTAGTCGTTCGGGCTCCCGTGTACACTGTTCTCAAGGAAAGTGAAATTGCCAGAGAGGGAACTGTCACCCTCACGTACGGAGGCCTCGAAGAAGAATGAGCTGTCATCTTCATGACCTCGTCTTCCGCCAGCTTGTTCCCGAGAGTATCCGCAGTGACAGCCAGATAGCTGCCGCGGCTGATGCGATCTCGCCGTTCCTGCAGACTATCGTCCGGGCTGTTCCGAACCTTCTCATTTACGGACGTCTGGAAGAGCAGGACCCCGCCGGAATGCTGGCACCGCTCAGAAGGCTGACAGAGGCCCGGGGCGGCCTCAAAAATCTTTCCACTGAAGAGCTCGAACAGCTTGCGTGGCAGTGGCACGTAGACTTCCGTGATGCTGCCAAAACAAACGAGAAGCTGCGCGCATTTGTTTTGAACTCCGTTCCCTGGCACCGCATCAAAGGGACACCAGCAGCTATGCGTCGTGTCCTGGATCTGTACGGATACACCGCGGAGATTGAAGAAGACGGCGAAGGTGAAAACTGGGCGGCGTACCAGCTACGATTTGACTCTATTCCATCTGAGGCAGACCTTAAAAAAATTTCTCTCATCTGCGCCGACGTCGAACCGGCGCGTTGCCGACTCTGGCGTGTGTATGTGTCGGAGTATGACCTTCGGCCATTTCTGTGGTCTGGCGGGCTGGACTCCTCACGCAACGCCAGCCTTCGCGGCTGGTCGGAAGGACTCTGGTCTGCCTATACTGGCAGGGAATTGGACGACATCTCCGGGGAGACGGATGGACAGGGCCTGATCGCTTCTTTTGGGCGCAGGCTTCGCCTGCTTTCGGAACCCTTTGCCGCGGCCGACATGGCTGTTGGTGTCGGGCGTGAGGAGGGGTACGGCATTCTGTGCCCCTATGTCGACCGGCCAATTTGGTCCCACTTCGACTGGTCCGACGCGGACTTTCCGCCCATGACGGGCGTCACGATCGGGCAGCTCACTCTCCTGACGTGGGCGATCTGGTGCCAGAACACTGGTGAGAGCTCTCCGCGGCCTGACCGCGTGCTGACGCCGTGGGGCATCTCGTCCTGGTCTGCCCCGCGGGTCGTAGCCGTATGGTCCTGGCCGTCCGATGGAGGAGAAAGCGGCGATGGTGTCGCAGTCCATGCTTCCGGTACTTGGGGAGATGTTAACTGCACGTACGGCAGGACACCTGGTATGACAGCTGAATACGATGCCATTTACTGGGGGGACGCTTGGGGCACAGCGACGAACCTGCGGACGGAGGAGATTCTGTCCCGGTCGCAGGTTGGCATCGGGGCAAGTATTACCGAGCCTGCTGTAGACGGAACAGAGACCGCCGCGAGTGTAGCTGGCGATGTAGCTGCACAAACTGGGGAGAAAGAGAGGGCGTGGTCCGGTACGTGGTCGGATTCGCGCAGATGGCTCATTGATGATGCTTTTGTATCTGTAACTACTGAGGGGAACTCATGAGTTTAGCAACGCTCACTAAAACGGGAAGGGCGGCCATCGTGAAGGCCATCGCCGCCCGAGACATCTTTCTGGCCTGGGGAACTGGCGAGGAGGCATGGGACGCTGACGACGCAGTCCTGCCTTCTCTCGTGGATATCACAGCCATTACCGGCGAAGTCGGCCGCCGCAGGGCGTCCTCCGTCGGCTTCGTGACGCCGGACGATGCGGGGGAGATCGTCATCCCGACCGCGTCGGCGTCTGACGGGACGGTCACACGCGCAAGATATAAAATTTCAGAAACGCCGACGCCCTATCTCTGCGTCCGGACTAACTTCAATTTTGAGGACGCATCGAACGCCGTCATCCGTGAAATCGGTGTCTTCCTCGATTCCGTTCCGGCCGACGGCCTGCCCGAAGGGCAGCAGTACTTCACCGTCGACCAGATAAGCGATCCCGGTCTGCTCCTGGCCGCACAGATCATCACGCCGTCCATCCAGCGCTCTCCTAACGTTCGGCAGACGGTAGAGTTCGTCCTGCCCATCTAAGGAGGTGCGCATATGTCTTTAATTACGCCGAACGGCAAGCAGATTGACAACTACTACAATCGGTACTCCGCAGACGATCATTACACTGAGGTGCTTGTCCGCGACGGATATGTCGCACAGGCCTCCGAAATCAATGAGCTGCAGAGTATCATCAATGCCCGTCTGCAGGGTATTGGAGACGCTCTCTTCTCCGACGGCGACGTCATCAAGGATGGCCAGATTTCCGTCTCCGACAGCGGTGTCGTCACGGCAGAAGCCGGTCTTGTCTACATTTCCGGTATGGTCCGGTCAGTTCCTGCAGCGACCTTTACTATCGCGACTTCCGGCACAGTGACCGTCGGCGTACGTCTGGCGGAGACGATCATTTCTGAGGCTGAAGATGCGGGGCTCCTCAATCCGGCGGTCGGCTCCAGAGGGCAGGGAGAGCCGGGAGCATGGCGCCGTAAAGCCGTCTCTTCCTGGGGATACGATGGAGACGGCGGAAGCGGCTCTTTCTATCCGATTTACACTATTGATGACGGCGTTCTGCGCGCGAAGGAGACCCCTCCGAACCTCGACAGTTTCATGAAGTCCATCGCGAAGTATGACGTCGACAGCACCGGAGGCGGTTCGTATATCGCCAAGGGGATGTTTGTCCATCAGGCCGATGACGACGCGCAGGGCCGCCAGGTCTACACCATTGACGAAGGTACCTGCCGCGTCAACGGGTACGGATTCGACTTCCAGACAAGCCGCCGCGTGACGTACGATGCCGAGCCGGACCTGCGGACCATAGACAGCGAAGTCATTGTCGCCGACGGTTCTGGCAGCCAGCGGGTGACCGTCGCCCATCCTCCTCTTCGCGGCATCACCTCTCTGCGTGTGACCCTGCAGAAGACGGTCACGGTGACGCATGGCAGCTACACTGGCTGTGCTGACACCCTCCCTGACACTTCCGTGCGTTCAATTGTCTCTGTCGTCATGGGGGACACCACATATGCCGCCGGCACCGATTACCAGAAGACGGGTGATACGGTCGACTGGTCGCCGTCCGGAGCCGAGCCTTCTGTCGGATCGACCTATACGGTGACGTATACCTACATTTCTTCCTCCGTCACACCCTCCGATGTGGACTATGACGGGTTCACCGTCGCCGGTGCCGTCGAGGGATCTGATATTCTGATCACGTACACACAGGGCCTTCCGCGCAAGGATCGCCTCTGTGTCACGTCCGACGGCACCTTCTCCTGGGTGCAGGGTGTTCCGGCCGAATACAACGCAAAGGCGCCAGCCGTGCCGTCCGGTATGCTGGCTATCGCAACCGTGACCCAGACCTGGCGCGAAGCCAGCGCCCGAGGGCTGTCCAATGACGGCGTCCGCGTCGTGTCCTTTGCGATGATCGAAAATCTGTCGGCCAAAATCGACTACGCCATCAACGAAATCGCCCGGCAGCGCCTGGAAAGTGACGTGTCGACCCGCGAAGCCGGAGCGAAGGTCGGCCTCTTCGTGGATCCCCTTCTCGACGACAGCATGCGCGACCAGGGCATTGAGCAGACGGCTGCCGTCGTCAACGGGTATCTGATGCTGCCCATCGAGGCCGACGACTATACGATGTCCGGCGATATCTCGTCGCCGGCCTGCCGTCAGTCTTCGCCGACCATCCTGCTTGAGCAGCCGCTCCGCACCGGAGAGATAAAGGTCAATCCCTATCAGGCGTTCACTCCTATGCCGATGAAGGCAACGCTGACCCCTGCGGTCGACCGCTGGACTGTGCAGAAGTCCTCTTGGGCTTCGCCGGTGACGCAGACCTTTTTCCGCACCGTGTACGCGCCGACCCATCCCCTTCACGGGTCGACAGTGACGACATCGAGCTCGACGACGGAGAATCTTGGTACGGCTAAGTCTGACGTCCTGTACCTGCGGCAGATTCCCGTATCTTTCTCCCTTTCCGGCTTTGGTTCCGGCGAGCGGCTGAAGAGCCTGACCTTCGACGGCGTCGAGGTCACTCCGTCCGGCGGCATGCCGACAGCCGGGACTGACGGCGCGATGACCGGAACCTTCACTATCCCCGACGGCATCCCCGCCGGCGTGAAGTCCGTTGTCTTTACCGGAGCAGGCGGAAGCCTCGCACAGTCGACCTTCGTCGGGCAGGGCACACTTGAAACCACGACGCTGCGCACTGTACAGTCTGTCGTTAACACGTTGATTGACCCTGTGGCGCAGACCTTCACGCTGACGGCCGACTCCCAGATCTCCGGTGTCGATCTCTTCTTCACGGCGAAGGGGACGACCGGAGTCCACGTCCAGATCCGCGAGACATCTGGCGGCTACCCGACCCGTGTCGTCCTGGCGGAGTCCATCATAGCTGCTGATGCCCTGACGGTCGGCAAGTTCCAGCGTATTCTTTTTGACGCGCCGGTTGCCCTGACAGGAGGCGTTGAGTACGCTCTCGTCGTGCTCTGCGACGACGCCGACACCGCTCTTGGCGTGGCCGAGCTGGGCAGCTTCGACTCGTCTGCCCAGCAGTGGGTTACGGCACAGCCATACACGGTCGGCGTTCTTCTCTCGAGCTCCAATGCAAGCACCTGGACCGCACACCAGACCCGCGACCTGACCTTCCGGCTCCTGGCCCCGACGTATGCGGTCAGCGATATGACGGTCGACCTTGGCGCGACCGCCATCATGACCGGGGCGACGGACCTTATTCTGAAGGCCTGCGCCGAGACACCGTCCGCAGCTTCGCGCGTCGACTACGTCGTAACCCTGCCGACCGGTGACGAGATGACTATCGCGGCGGACCAGCCAGTCGAGCTTTCCACAGCGATGACTGGCGCAGTCTCTGTCAAAGCGAAGCTGTCCGGCGACGAGGCGTCCTCTTCTCTGCTCTGGCCTGGCACACAGCTTATCGCTGGGACTGTAGCCAGAACTGGCACCTATTACACGAGGACTATCCCCGCCACGGGTGCCACATCTCTGACCCTCGTCTATGACGCCTATATCCCCTCCGGCGCTACCGTGACTCCTGAGTACCAGGTGGACGGAGGTGACTGGACGGCTATGACAGCCAAGGGCACGACGCAGGAAGGCGACGGCAACGTTGAGTACTCCTGGCATGTCGCAATCAGCGATGTAGACACGGCGAAGGTGCGGCTCACGCTGACCGGCACGACAGCCGCTCGGCCCATGGTCTACGGCATCAGGATGATGGCCACAGTTTAGCATAGCAGGGCGGAGGCGATGTGTCTCTGCCCCGTTTCTGGAGCATACGATGATAGACAAGAAAACGTCATATTTATCTCTGCCTCTTCCCCACGCTGAGAACGGACTGGCCGAGGACTGCCCACGCCTCGCCGAGGCTTTGACTGCTCTGGACAGTGTCCTCTCTTTCATGGACGGTATA
>OLPH01003690.1_pt1 | contig 10319 bp, 9 predicted proteins | sample 1672951 | NCBI WGS metagenome assembly OLPH01 (sample SAMEA3136740, study PRJEB25190) | human gut metagenome
CGCGGGGGTGATCCCGAGACGGGCGCAATCAATCCGTGCGTGCCGCACTTTTCCCCGCACACGCGGGGGTGATCCCCACGGCCACCAGCCCGGCCCGTGCTGCTGCAGCTTTTCCCCGCACACGCGGGGGTGATCCTAGTATCAAGTTAAGGCCGCACCCCTTTGGGGGCTTTTCCCCGCACACGCGGGGGTGATCCCTTGGGTACCAGGCGCGGCAGGTGATCGCCACACTTTTCCCCGCACACGCGGGGGTGATCCCTGCGGTTCGTCCTGCACTGCGAGTGTCCTCTGCTTTTCCCCGCATACGCGGGGGTGATCCTGTAGAGTGGTTGACGAAACTATGGGGCATGGGCTTTTCCCCGCACACGCGGGGGTGATCCCGGATTCAGATACTACAATGTAGAGTGGCTGACCTTTTCCCCGCATACGCGGGGGTGATCCCGCGGACCGGATCGACATGAAAAAGATCCTGGGCTTTTCCCCGCATACGCGGGGGTGATCCCTACGCAACGAAGATTGCTGAGGAATTGAGTCCCTTTTCCCCGCATACGCGGGGGTGATCCTTCCATGGTGCAGTTGACGGAAGATTGCAACGGCTTTTCCCCGCATACGCGGGGGTGATCCCATCACCTTGCTCTGCATGATGCGCCGGATGGACTTTTCCCCGCATACGCGGGGGTGACCTCAAGGGCAAGCGGCGCATGGTGTTCCTGCCGGGGAGACTGGTGACGGACCGGAAAGCCGCGGCAGATGAAAAATCAGGTTGTACAAATTCGATGGAAAAAGTTTATGCAAGACTCCATATTGTAATATATGAAATTCTGTATTATCATAAATCTGCAAGCGATCTGTCTCTTGTGAGGAGGGGCGGAACGCCCAAAATACGCCTCTTTCCTGTGGAATTTCCCACGGTCCACCTGATGCGGATTGAAAGATAGGTCGAGAAGGGAAGAGCAACCATGATGAACACAAGTCTGCTCCAGAAGTCTGGTCTGGCAACGCTGCAGGTCGCGCAGATCCTGGCAGGGCTGGAACCGGGAGACCGGATCCCCACGGTGACGGAACTGAGCGAACAATGCGAGATGGCACGGGGAAATATCCAGATCGCGCTGAACAACCTGAAACAGAATCATGTGATCCGTCTGGAATCCCATGGGCAGAACGGCACCATTGCAACAGAGATCGACTATGTGGCAATGGCGCAGTATTGCAGCAATACGGGTCTGACCTGCGTGATGCCTATGCCGTATGGCCTGCGCTATGAAGGTCTGGCCAGCGGACTGTATGAGGAACTGAACCAGAAAGGGGTCACGGGTGCGATCGCATTTATGCGCGGTTCCGGCTACCGGCTGAACTGTGTGGAAGAAGGGCGCTTTCATCTGTGCGTCATGAGCCAGCTTGCATTTGAACACTATGCGCAGGAGGGCAAGGACATCCAGCTGATTGCGGCCTTTGGCCCGCAGAGCTATGTGGAACAGCATCGGGTCTTTGTCCGCCCGGACTTCAAGGGCGACTGGCAGAACTGCAAGGTGGGCGTGGATGCCTCCTCGGTGGACCAGGAGATGCTGACCCGGTTCTGTTTTGCCGATAAGCCGGTGCAATATGTGCCCATCATCTATAGTCAACTGGTGCCGTTTCTGCACAGCGGCGTCATTGATGCCGGCGTCTGGAGCGCCGATATGCTGCCGGAGGGGCTGAGCTATTATCCGATGCCCCGGCTGGATGAGCAGGGAAAAGATACCGTGGCCGTGCTTGCCTGCCGGAAAAGTGATAACATCACCGCGCAGCTGGTGCGCAAGATCCTGTCGGTGGAGCGTGTGGACCACATCCAGCAGCAGGTGATGCGCAAGCAGATCATTCCGCGCTACTAAGCAAAGGTGCTGTCAAACAGAAGTCATATCTGCATGGAGGACATGCGGATGTTTCTTTCGGGATGAAAATACAAAATATTGTATAAAACATTTTCTCCCGAAAACCGATACAGGATGTCTGATTTTTTTGCAGAAAGAAAAGGAGATCTCGCATGAAAAAGATCACTCGGCGCAACTTCCTGATCGCATCCGGCAAAACCGTTGGCACACTGGCAGCTGCCTCTGCCTTTATGGGGTGTGCCAGCCCGGAGCAGGCGGAGAACTGCTTCCCCCGGTCTGCAATGCCCGTCCGGACCGATAACCGCCTGACGGCCATCGACAACATTGTGGAAAACTACATGGGACAGGGATATTTCCCCGGCGCAACGATCGTGGTGGCACGCGGCGGCAAGATCGTGTATGAAAAGGCATACGGCTACGCAATGCTCAACGACATGGGCGTGCGGCTGGACGATCCCCGCCCCATGCAGATGGATACCATGTTCGACATGGCATCCTGCACCAAAATCATGGCCACGACACAGTCCATCATGAAGCTGTACAGCGAGGGCAAGATCGACCTGAACGCCACGGTAGCAAGCTACATTCCGGAGTTTGCCAAGAACGGGAAGGAAAACGTCACCGTGCATCAGCTGCTGACCCACACCTCCGGTCTGCCGCAGTGGAAGGCGATGTTCCTCTACATCGAGAAGGACAAGGCCAAGGTGCTGGATTACATCTGCAACTGTGAGCTGATGTTCGCCCCCGGCGAGGAAAAGTACAGTGACCTGGGCTTTCAGATGCTGGGCTTCCTGGTGGAGCGGATCACCGGGCGCTCGATGGACGAATACGTCAAGAACGAGATCTACAAGCCTCTGGGGCTGAAGCGCACCACCTATCTGCCGCTGGCCAACGGCTTTACCACCGAGGATGTGGCGGCCACCTCCTTCGGCAACCCGTATGAGTATGCCATGGTGGACGAGATCGACTACCCGGGCTTTGGCTACGACTGTACCGCCGATCTGGACGCGTTCCGCACCTTCACCGGCTGGCGCAACTACACCCTGCAGGGCGAGTGCAACGACGGCAATGCATGGATGGCAAACGGCGGCGTGGCCGGTCACGCGGGCCTGTACTCCGACGCGGAAGATCTGGCCGTGCTGTGCCAGGCCATGCTGAACGGCGGCATCTACAAGGGTGTCCGCCTTTACAAGAAGGAAGTCATCGACGAGTTCACCAGCGAGCAGAACGGCAAGCCGTCCCGCGGGCTGGGCTTTGAGCGGGGCTCCTCGTTCATGGGCCGCGGCGACCGCCACTACGACGCCTTTGGCCACGCAGGCTTTACCGGCACCCATGTGGTCATGAACAAGACCAACAAGACCGCCGTCATTTTCCTGACCAACAAGCAGAACGTCGGCTTCAAGCCGGACTCCACCTCGTACTACAGCCCCTATAGCTGCTGCGGCGAGATCTGTGAGCTGGTCTGGAACATTTTTGGAACCGAAGCTCCGGCTGAGACGCTGGCCGACAAGATCGGCACCTGGCTGTAAGCAAAACAAAAAATCATTGGGAGATGTCAGAGATGGATTTTGAACCGAGATTAACGATCCTGCACCAGGCAGGGATGCTGTCCGAGGAGGATTGCCGGAAGGTACAGGATGTGATCCGCTTTTTTCAGGAGAAATACGGTCTGACATTGACCGAAGAAAACGCCTCCGCCATGATCACGCACCTGTGCGCTGCGCTGGGGCGCATCCACCGCGGAGAGCCGGTGGAGCCGCTGGACGAGGAGGTCTACGAAGAGACCAGCCAGGAGCCTACCTTCCCCAAGGCACTGGAAGCAACGCAGGCGCTGGTGCGGGAGATCCTGCCGGACCTGCCGGAGGACGAGCAGAAGTTCCTGACCATGCACATCGGGGTCGTGCTGGCACAATCGTGACAGCATTTGCATAAAACCCACATCAGAAAGGAGGGCTAGCTTATGAAAATCGTAGTAGGCGGCCAGATCGACAAGCAGAAGGTTTATGACACCATCAAGGGTGTTGTAGGCGACCGTGCCTCGGTGGAGATCAAGGATGACATTGCGGCGGCAATGGCGGTCAAGACCGGGCAGGCAGATTACTACTTCGGCGCCTGCAAGACGGGCGGCGGCGGTGCGCTGGCAATGGCCATTGCCCTGCTGGGCATGAACCAGTGCGCAACGGTGTCCATGCCGGGCAAAATGCTGAGCGAGGACGAGATCCTGGCACAGGTCAAGGCCGGCAAGAAGGCATACGGCTTTACGGATCAGCACATCGAAAAGGTCGTGCCGATCATTCTCAAGGGTCTGGGCTTCTGATCCGGATCGTCAAATAAGGAGGATTACATATGGAAACCATTCTGCGCTACGTTATCATCGCGGCAGTTGGTGCGTTGGCATCGATCCTGGCAAACCAGAGCATCGCCGTGTTCAACGACGGCCTGCGCCCGGTCCTGCCGGAGTATCTGGAAAAGCGCATGGACCGCAAGGCTCTGGCAGCCACCAGCTTTGCCATCGGCTTTGGTCTGGTCATCGGCTACGGCCTGCCCACGTCCATTGCCGCAAGCATCATCCTGATCCACTGCATCCTGCTCACCACCGACATCATTGGCACCTGGTGCCCGGACACCAAAAAGGGCATGATCGTTTCCGGCGTCATCGGCGCTGTGTACGGCGTGGCCCTGCTGTTCGGCCTGCAGGTGATCATCGACCTGTTCAACCTGCTGCCGGTCAACTTCCTGGGCAGCCTGGGCCAGGTCTCTGCCGGTATCACGCTGGCCTTCGCCATCTTCCCGGCTGTGACGGTTGCCCTGCAGTTCGGCGCTGCCAAGGGCATCATCACCGCCGTTGTGACCCTGCTGGTCCGTCAGATCGTTGAGACCTACGGCAAGATCGCACTGGACGCCGAGCACACGATCAGCCTGAACAAGGACGGTATGGCCCTGCTGGCCGGTATGATCATCATGCTGGTGTTCGCTGCCATGGATAAGGAAGGCAACGACCAGAACTCCAACGAAATGCTGACCCAGATCTTTGCCGACAAGGTCGCACGCATCCGCAAGTATATGCCGGTTCTGGCCCTCATGGGCGGCCTGATCGCAGCAGGCACCAGCATGAGCATCATGGCCGGTGACCCCATCAGCCTGGGCCTGCTGGCCGAGGGTGACCGCGTCAACGCAGGTCTGACCGCTCTGGCCCGTGCCATCGGCTTTATCCCGCTGGTTGCCACCACCGCCATCACCACCGGCGTCTACGCTCCGGCCGGCATGACCTTCGTCTTTGTGATCGGTCTGCTGATCCCCAACCCCTTTATCGCCCTGATCGCCGGTGCAGCCTGCATCTGCGTGGAGATCCTGCTGCTGAACGTCATCGCAAAGGGTCTGGACAAGTTCCCCGGCATCAAGCGCTGCGGCGACAACATCCGTACCGCTATGAGCTACGTCATCGACATCGCCCTGCTGATCGGCGGCATCCTGGCTGCTCAGGCAATCATGCCCACGACGGGTCTGTTCATCATCGTGGCATTCTGGTGCATCAACAAGTGCAGCAAGAAGCCTCTGGTCTCCATGGCGGTCGGTCCTCTGGGCGCGATCCTGGTCGGCCTGATCGCAAACGTGCTGTTCCTGCTGTCTCTGTACACCCCTGCCGCCTGATCCCCGGATAAAATGAGCGCCTCCCGGCCTGCGTCGGGAGGCGGCTCTGGTTAAGAAACAATACAGGAGGCGAATCCTTTTGAAACTGCCTGAAAAGATTCTGTATGCGCACGAGCATACGACGATCGACCTGTCCGGTCCGAAGAAGAACATCGACTGCAGGCTGGATGATTTTGACGCGACTGCGGCAGAATACCGGCGGCTGGCGGAACACGGTGTGGTCGGCATCATCGACCAGACCAACCGCGGGATGGGCCGGAACGTGGCCTATGTGCAGAAAATGGCTGCACAGGCGGGGGTGGAGATCACCCACGCGACGGGCTACTACAAGGAGCCCTTTCTCCCGCCGGAGTGCTATACGCTGACCGAACAGCAGCTGTGTGACATCATGGTGAAGGAACTGACCGAGGGCATTGAAGGCACCGGTGTCCGGGCGACCGTCATCGGCGAGATCGGCACCTCGAAGGACATCACCGAGACGGAGGCCAAGGTGTTCCGTGCGGCATCCCGCGCCCATGCAGAAACGGGGGCACCCATCTGCACCCACACAACGCTGGGCACGCGCGGCCTGGAGCAGCTGGAGATCTTCAAGAGCTTTGGCGTTGACCTGAGCCGGGTGGTGCTGAGCCACATCGACCTGTCGGCCGATCTGGATTACATGAAGCGCCTGCTGGATCAGGGGGTCAACATTGCGTTCGACACCATCGGCAAGTGCAACTACCAGCCCGATGTCTCCCGTGCAGACTGGCTCAGCCGCCTTTGTGCGGAAGGGTACGACACGCAGATCGTCATGAGCATGGACATCACCCGCCGCAGCAACTTTGCAGACCGGGGCGGTGTGGGCTACAGCTACCTGCTGGACACCTTTGCTCCGCTGGCAAGCGAGGCAGGCGTGCCGGACCGCGCATGGGAGAACCTGCTGTACCGCAATGCACTGCGCATCTACAAAGGACAGAAATAACAAGGATTCGAGGAATTGACAATGAAAACCTATCCCCTGCATTCTATCTCGCTGGAACAGGCAAAACAGCTCCAGTTCAAGGTCATTGACGCGGTGACCCGCAATTTTCAGGGAGAGGAAGTCCTCTCGCTGGGCGACCTTGGCGTGGTGAAAGGGCTGAACAAGCCCCGCTGCACGGTAAAGGTGGAAAAGGTCTTTGCCGACACCTTTGATGCCCCGGCGGCGCTGCTTGTGCGCGGCTCCGGCACGGGCGCGATCCGCTGGGCTCTGACCGCCTGCCTGAAACCGGGGGATGCCATTCTGGTGCACACCTCGCCCATCTATACGACGACGCAGGTGACCATCGACGCCATGGGGCTGAAACCCATCCGCGCGGACTTCAACGATCTGGAACAGCTCAAGGCCGTCTGTGCGCAGCACAAGGACGAGATCCGCGGCGCCCTGGTGCAGCTGACCCGGCAGAAGCCGGAGGACCGCTACGACTACAAGGCCGTGATCGCAGCCATCAAGGCTGCGCTGCCGGGCATCCCGGTGGTGACCGATGACAACTACGCCGCCCTGAAAGTGGACGCCATCGGCTGCCAGGCAGGGGCCGACCTGTCCACCTTCTCCTGCTTCAAGATCCTTGGTCCGGAGGGCGTCGGTGCAGTGATCGGCAGCAAGGAGCTGATCGACCGCATCTACAAGATGCAGTATTCCGGCGGCAGTCAGGTGCAGGGACACGAAGCCATGGAGGCCCTGCGCGGCCTGATCTATGCGCCGGTGGCGCTCGCCATCCAGAGCGAGGTCAACGAGGAGCTGGTCCGCCGCCTGAACGCTGGCGAGGTCCCCCATGTGCGGCAGGCGTTCCTGGCAAACGCGCAGAGCAAGGTGCTGCTGGTGGAGTTTGATCAGGAGATCGCCGAAAAAATTCTGGACGCTGCCCCGAAGTTCGGCGCAGCGCCGCATCCGGTGGGCAGCGAGAGCAAATACGAGTTTGCCCCCATGATCTACCGTGTCAGTGGAACGTTCCGTGCGCAGGACCCGACCATTGAACACCGGATGATCCGCATCAACCCCATGCGCAGCGGCCCGGACACCATCATCCGCATCCTGCGCAGCTGCATGGAGCAGGTCGATGAAAACTGAACCGCTGAAAAAACGAGAGGAAAAGGAGAGATGCCCTGTGTTTTTAAAGACCGTAATGGAGCGCAACCAGCCGTTGGTGCGTCTGGGCATTGAATGGCAGCAGAATGGCGTGATCCTGCCGGACACCTATCTGCTGGATTACGACACGATCCTGGAAAATGCCCGCAGCATCAAACAGGCAGGCGACGCAAACGGCGTGCAGAACTTTTTCATGCTCAAGCAGATCGGACGCAACCCCCTGATCGCCCGTGCGCTGACCGACATGGGATATGTGGGCGCTGTGTGCGTGGACTTCCGCGAGGCGCTGACGATGGTGGAAAATCAGATCCCCCTCGGCAACGTAGGGCATCTGGTCCAGATCCCCCGGGCGGCCCTGAAAAAGATCCTCCGCGCAAAGCCGGTGATCGTAACGGTGTACACGCTGGAAAAAGCCCGCGAGATCAGCGCAGTCTGCATCGAGCTGGGCCTGCACCAGAAGCTGATGCTCCGTGTTCTGGGAGAAGGCGACATGCTGTATTCCGGGCAGTACGGCGGCTTTGAATTGCAGGAACTGGACAGCGCAGTGCGTGCGATCGAGGCGATGCCGAATGTGGAGGTGGGCGGCGTGTGCAGCTTCCCTTGCTTTTTGTACGACGAAGCGGCACAGGACATCCTGCCCATGCCCAACCTCCGGACCGTGCAGACCGCAGCCGAAATGCTGCGCGCCCGCGGCTACCGGGACCTGATGCTCAATACGCCCAGTGCCACCTGCACCCACAGCATCCCGATGATCGCGGCGGCAGGCGGCACCCACGGGGAACCGGGACACGGCCTGACCGGAACGACACCGTATCATGCCGGCCACCCGGATGCCGAGGAGCGCCCCGGCTACCTGTATGTTTCGGAGGTCAGCCACAATCTGGGCGATAAGGCGTACTGCTACGGCGGCGGGCATTACCGCCGCGGCCATATGAAGAACGCCCTGGTGGGCACGACGCCGGAAAATGCAAAGGTCGTGCCGGTGCTGCCGCCGGACGACTCCAGCATCGACTATCATTTTGAACTGCAGCAGAACTGTCCGGTCTCGGCTGCGGCGGTCATGGCGTTCCGGACACAGTTCTTTGTGACCCGGAGCCGGGTGGCAGTGGTCAAAGGGCTGTCCTCCGGCAAGCCGGAGCTGGCGGGCCTGTACTCTGCGCTGGGAGAACCGGTCCGGGAATGACAGAAAGGATAATTCGCAATGGGAAAGTTTGTTGTAATCGTTCTGGATGGTTTTGGTGTGGGCGCAATGCCGGATGTGCCGCAGGTGCGCCCTGCGGACTGCGGTGCCAACACCTGCGTGCATATCTTTGAGCGCACGCCGGACCTGAAGCTGCCCAATCTGGCAAGCCTTGGTCTGGCGAACATCGCGGGGCGGGAGTTCCCCGGCCTGCCGTTTGCGACGGATGCAACGTTCGGCCGTGCCGAGCTGATGCACGATGGTGCGGACACCTTCTTCGGCCATCAGGAGATCATGGGCACCCGCCCGGCAAAGCCTTTCGGCGAGCCGATCTGCAATAAGATCGAGCTCATCAAAAAGACGCTGGAGGATGCGGGTTACCATGTCCGGTATTACACCGGAACATCCGGCAAGCGCCTGCTGATCGTCAACGAGGCCTGCACCGTGGCCGACAATGTGGAATGCGATCCGGGTCAGGCCTTCAACGTCACGGCGGCCATCGACGACCTTGATTTTGAGGAAGAGCTCAAGATCGGTCATCTGGTGCGCAGCGTGTCGGTCGTGCCCCGCGTCATCACCTTCGGCGGGCGCGGCGTGCACCTGCAGAACCTGCTGGATGCCATTGAGGAACACGGCGATTACATCGGCGTGAATGCCCCGGCCAGCGGCGTTTACAACAACGACTACCATTGCATCCACATGGGCTACGGCGTTGACCCGGAGGTGCAGATCCCGACGATTTTGGGCAAGAGCGGCCTGCCGGTGTTCCTGCTGGGCAAGGTGGCCGACGTGGTCACGAACAATTACGGCACCAGCATCCCCATGGTGGACACGGCCAGCGTGCTGCAGCGCACCCTGGAGATCGTAAAGGAGCAGGAGACTGCGTTCATCTGCACCAACGTGCAGGAAACGGACCTGTGCGGCCACCGGGAGAATGTCGCGGCCTACGCAGACCGCCTGCGGGTGGCGGACGAATGGATCGGCAAGATCCGCGACGCCCTGGGCGAGGACGATATCCTCATCGTGCAGGCGGACCACGGCAACGACCCGACCATCGGACACCCGCACCACACCCGTGAGATGGTGCCGCTGATGATCCACAGCGCCCACTCCACCCCCAAGAATATCGGGATCCGCAAGACCCTCAGCGATGTCGGTGCGACCGCTGCGGACTATTTCCACAGCAAGGCACCGGAAAACGGCACCAGCTTTCTGCCGCTGCTGCTGAAGTAAAAACAAAGGAGCGGAGAACCGATGAAGATCATTCGCGCAAACGATTACGCAGACATGTCCCGCAAGGCGGCCAACATCCTTTCGGCACAGATCATCCTGAAACCCGACTGCGTGCTGGGTCTGGCCACCGGCGGCACCCCGGTGGGTGCCTACCAGCAGCTGGTGGAGTGGTACAACAAGGGTGACCTCGACTTTTCGGGGGTGACGACCGTCAATCTGGATGAGTACCGCGGCCTGCCCAAGGACCACCCGGAAAGCTACTGGAGCTTCATGCACC
>OLPH01003691.1_pt1 | contig 10318 bp, 9 predicted proteins | sample 1672951 | NCBI WGS metagenome assembly OLPH01 (sample SAMEA3136740, study PRJEB25190) | human gut metagenome
TTCCTGTAACACTGAACGCGCCGCGGGCTGGAATGTATTTTGAGTCCTGAGTAGATCAGCCGTTCACAAGACCGATATCGCGACGGCGCAACACGAACATGTCCGAGAACATGGAAAAAACAAACAACAATCGATTTACCGTCGGGTTTCTGGCCTTTGGCCTCCTGTGAAGCACCGGCCTGTACGTGGTGGCCACCGTGCTGCTCCCCCAGCTGTTCAAGGACCTCGGCATCCTCAACCTTGCCACCACGCTTGGCCAGGCGGTCGGCCCCACCATCACCTCCGTGGTCAAGACCACGACCGGCACCTGCACGCCGGCGTTCGCCATCTTCATCATCATGGACGTGTGCGCCGCCATGTTCGTGCTGCGCATCCAGAAGGTGAAGTAGCCGCTGCGAGTGCCTATCTCCGTTTCAAGGGGCTGATTTTGACTCAGCATCATGCAGCGCAGCTATATCCTCGGTGCGGGTATACTATTCCGGGCCGTCACGACGACGCCTATGGAACGCACGCACGGCAAAGAGAGAAACATGAGTCAGCCCGACACCGACACGGCGGCACAGTCGCCGTCCTCGCAACAGGAACCGCAGATTCAGACGGATGGCCGTCGAAGCCATTCGGAACAGATGAATCAACCAGCGCAAACCAGCCAGTCCGAGTCGTCACATGATGGCAAAGACGAGCACGCCCTACATACCAACCTGAAGCGCGGCATGGAATCCCGCCACCTGCAGATGATCTCATTAGGCGGCGTAATCGGCACCGGCCTGTTCCTGAGCTCCGGATACACCATCCAGCAGGCGGGCCCCATCGGCACGATCCTGGCATACAGCATCGGCGCGCTGATCGTCTACCTGGTCATGCTTACGCTCGGCGAATTGTCCGTGGCCATGCCAGTGACCGGCTCCTTCCACGTGTATGCCGAAAAGTTCATCGGCCCCGGCACCGGCTTCGTGATCGCAATCCAGTATTGGCTCACCTGGACGGTGGCGCTCGGCTCCGAATTCACCGCCGCCGGCCTGCTCATGCAACGCTGGTTCCCGGACAGCCCCACATGGGTGTGGAGCGCGGCGTGCATCATTCTCATCTTCACCTTAAACGCCTTGTCGGTGCGGCTCTTCGCCGAAGCGGAATTCTGGTTCGCCTCGATCAAGGTGTTCGCTATCTGCGCGTTCATCGTCATCGGCCTGCTCGCCATATTCGGCGTTATTCCGATTGCCGGCTACCAGCATGCTCCGATGTTCGGCAACCTCGTTAAGGACGGCATCTTCCCCAACGGGTTCATGCCAGTGTTCGCCACGATTCTGACCGTCAACTTCGCGTTCTCCGGCACCGAGCTCATCGGCGTGACCGCCGGCGAGACGCGCGACCCGGAAACCACCGTGCCGAAGGCCATCCACACCACGCTGTGGCGCCTGGTGCTGTTCTTCATCGGCTCGATCACCGTGATGTGCGCGCTGATCCCGTGGCGCCAGGCCGGCGTGGGCGAAAGCCCGTTCGTGCTCGTCTTCAACAGCATCGGCATCCCCTATGCGGGCGACATCATGAATTTCGTGGTGCTGACGGCCGTGCTTTCCGCCTCGAATTCCGGCTTGTACGCCTCCACGCGCATGGTGTGGTCGATGGGCAACGAAGGCATGATTCCGCGCTGGTTCGCCAAAACGAACCGTCGCGGCGTGCCGATGCTCGCCTTGTGCGCCGCGATGGCCGGTGGCCTGCTGGCGCTCCTGTCTTCCGTGATCGCCGCCTCGACTGTGTACCTGGTGCTGGTGGCGCTTTCCGGCCTGTCCGCCGTGGTGGTGTGGATCGCCATCGCCTACTGCCAGATCGTGTTCCGTCGCCGTTGGCTGGAGTCCGGCCATTCCACCAGCGAACTCAAATACCGCACGCCCGGCTATCCGTACGTGTCTTGGGCGGCGTTCATCCTGTGCACCGCATCGTTCGTATTGGTGATTTTCGACGTGGAGCAACGGTTCGCGCTCGTGGCCGAGCTCGTGTTCATCGTGGCCTGCTATGGGGCGTATTTCCTGCAACAGTGGGTACGCAAGCGCAAAAAGGCGACCGAGGCCGACGACCTCGATACGCTTTGGGTCGCGCGCGACTGAACACATGACCATAGTGTGATACACGTCACTTCCTGAAGTACGTAGTCGTTATGGAATCACCCGCACGTTTCCCGTATCGGAGCTGTACGATAGCTGTGAGACAGGGGGGTCGTCAGATTTCGGGGGGAGGGTTCCGGTAACGGTCCGGCTGCAGGATGCACCGGACCGTGCGGCACGTATCAACTCGTGGATTCACGCCAAACTCAGTTCAGTATGCCGATTCTCGTAAATGGCCAGAAGCGGAACAACGCCACACCTTGGATATCGTCGTATGGCACTAGCCCATTGTTGCCGTCGTCAAGATGGTATCGAGAATCTCTGGAATTGGAGCGATTATCACCAAGCACGAACACGTTGCCGTCAGTAACGGTTACGGAAAAAGGGCTGTCGCTTGGATTCACGCCGGACTTAAGATAAGCGCTTTCATCAATGGGTTTGCCGTTGACCGTGATGGGCTCCCCGGATCCCTTGCAGGCGACGGTATCGCCGGGCAGACCGATGACACGTTTGATTAGGTAACGATTGCTGTCGATTATCGACATCAGATTGGTGGGAAGCTGCTCCCCCTCCATCCAGTCTGCGGGATCTTTGAACACGATGATGTCGCCACGGTGCAGTGTAAAGAGTCTCGGAGTCAATCGCGAGGCAAATACGCGGTCGCCGATTTGCAACGTGTCTTCCATGCTGCGGGATGGAATCACATATACGTTGAACACGAAGGTACGTCCCAGCAACACGACCAGCATCACCGCGATCACTGTCAGCAGATAGCCGCGAATTTCGCTCCAAACGGAGGGCTTTCGCGCATATCTCCTCGACTGGCCACGCGCTTTTTTGCTATGACGCCCCACCATCACATCCTTTCCGACCGATAACGCAACACCATAGTCCTCAAACCATGCCGTTACCTACGCATGTTTGAGCTCAGCTGTCACACCAGCGGTTCGCGCACGTCCAGTTCACAGGCGATGCCGGTTTCCTTGCGGGCCCATTCGGCCGCCTGCAGTGCGGCGATGTTCCATAATGCGCACGGCACTCCGCCAAGGTCCGGATGCGATGCCCAGAATGTGAGGTCATCAGCGTATGCGGTGATGACCGATTCTTCCGTGACTGGCATAATCGTGTGGTACAGGCGGTCCGCAAGCGTGGCCACGAATTCGTTGGCCGCGGCGAACGTGTCGATGAGATGCTGTTCGGCGGTCACCGGCGGGCCGACCAGCTCCCAGGATTCGACATCCGTGGCGCTCCAATGCGCGGCTTCGCCGTCCACTTCACGCTGCAAAGAGACGAACAGCCTGGCGAACTCATCCGAAGTCAGTCCCGTAACCCGGCGTCGGGTTGACAATTCAATCGGAGTCATCAGATACCGTTCCTTTCGCTTCGTTCATTCCGTTGTTTCGCTGCTTGGATTTGCTGCCAGCCGGCACAAAGCCCATCTCGCACACCTCACGATAGCCCAAACTACCGGCATGGCCATGATTGCCAGCCCTACGACCAGTAGCCATGAGGAGCCGGCGTAATGGCCTCATCGAGCATTGTCGGATGATTCGCGTGGCCCACAATCGAGACAGTATCGGTTTCCGTTCGGTTCGTGCGGCCAGACTATCGCCCGTTCTTGCCGATTGCCTGTAAGCAGGTTCGGATAGACTGGCGCGAGAACAATGCGAGAAAGAGGCAAGGATGACCCGGAAACAGTCGCAACAGCACGACGCACAACGCAAACCGTCCTGGCGCGTACGCTGGAAAACCATGAGCCGAGCCGTGGGCATGGAAATCCGCGAACACAAAAGCTCATTCGCGGTCTATGTGGTGCTGCGCATGCTGGTGCTCGCCATGGCAATACTCCAGTTCTTTAACGGCGACTACGAAAATGTGTTCCTGTGCATCCTGACGTTGCTGCTGCTGTTGGCGCCGGCGTTCATCCAGGTGCAGTTCCGCATCGAGCTGCCTTCGGTGCTGGAAGTCATCGTGCTGGTGTTCGTGTTCTCGGCTGAGATTCTTGGCGAGATCAGTTCGTTCTATGAGATCTTCCCGTTCTGGGACACGGTGTTGCATACGATGAACGGCTTCCTCGCTGCGGCGATCGGCTTCTCGCTGGTCGACCTGCTCAACCGGTCCGACCGGGTGAAGTTCGAGCTTTCGCCCCTGTATCTGGCGATCGTGTCCTTCTGCTTCTCCATGACCATCGGCGTGATCTGGGAGTTCTTCGAATTCGGCATGGACCAGTTGTTCGGGTTCGACATGCAGAAGGACGCCATCGTGCATTCCATCAGCTCGGTGATGCTCGACCCCACGCACACCAACCATGCGATTCGCATCAACGACATTACCCAGGTCACGGTCAATGGCCAAGACCTGGGCCTCGGCGGCTACCTCGACATCGGTCTGATCGACACGATGGAGGATCTGGTCGTCAACTTCATCGGCGCGGTCGTGTTCTCCGTGTTCGGTTTCCTGTACGTGAAGAACCGCGGCAAGAAGGACTCCATCATCAGTCGTTTCGTGCCACGCCGCAAGTCCGCCGACCGCGATTACCTGCGACTGGTGATTGATGGCGGGAGCCGGGAAAGTCATACAAATATGAGAGATACAGTAATCGAACAAACGTTCGACTGCCCTGATAAACTGGATGCATAATTTAGCGACGACAACGACATGATTTACAGACGCCCGAAAAAAGAAAGGCGATCTCATGACTGGCGAGGAACTGAAGCAGCAGATTGCTTTGTATGAGAGCGCGGACCACACCGTGCACCTCGATGTGAAGGTAGACGAGGACACGGTGTGGCTTAACAGACAGCAATTGGCCTTGCTGTTTGGCCGCGATATCAAAACAATCGGCAAGCATGTCGGCAATGCATTAAGGGAAGAGCTCAATGGATTTTCAGTTGTCGCAAAATTTGCGACAACTGCATCTGACGGTAAGACATACCAAGTCGAGCATTACAACCTGGATATGATCCTGTCGGTCGGATACCGCGTCAAATCCAAGGAAGGCATCTATTTCCGGCGATGGGCCAACTCAGTTCTGAAGCAGCATCTCGTTGATGGTTATACCATCAATCGCAAGCGGCTTGACGCACTTCACGCCGTCGTCAAGGTGCTATCGAGGTCCACCGAACCGGAAATTGCTGGCACCGCCGAGATCTTGGAACGATATTTGCCGAGTCTTGTGCTGCTTAACGACTATGACACAGGCAATGTCCCTATACCCAAGGGCGACGAGTCCCAGTGGGCCTTGACCTATGAGGACGCGATGCTGTTCATCCGGTCGATGCCGTATATGCCAATCACTGTTGTGTTTGCGAACTCCTTCGCTCATGGTGCCGAAAATGCATACATTTGGTTATTCGCTGTTTGCGGTGGGGCGTGCATGGGTTAGTGTTTCGGGTTCGATTCCCTGTCAGAAAAAATAATCGAGTGCGGGATTACGGCCGGTAAGGCTCCTGTCGTGGATGCGGATGCGCGCCGGTCTTACGGTGGTGCTTTCCCGAAACGTGGATTGCACGAGGTGTGGGACGGCACGCGGATTCGGCCGTTTTCCGCCCGCCGTCCCACAGCGCTCGCTATGAACGGTTGTGGATAATCATGGAGCTGTAGCGGAAATCGGCGTTATTCCGCGGTTTCGACAGTTAATAGAACAAATAGAACAAATAGAACAGCCAGCTTAGGCACGGCGCGGCAAATGGCGCAAACCGGCCGCGATAGTAGTAGCGTGGTGCATACCAGTACAACCATGCGAGGAGAACAGCCATGATCAATGAGGAATACAAGGCCATGCTTGGCGGCAAGTCCGTGATTCGCGAGCTGAGCGAGTACGCCACGAGCCGCGGTGCCGAAATCGGCTACCAGAACGTGTTCGATTACAGCCTTGGCAATCCCTCGGTGCCGGCTCCGAAATCCTTCACCGACGCCATGGTCGACCTCTACGAAAACGGCGATCCGGTGGCCATCCACGGCTACTCCCCCTCGCTCGGTATCCCATCCGTCAAGGACGCGATCGCCGAAAACCTCAACGAACGTTTCGGCATGGCATACACCGGCAACCACATCTTCCCGACCACGGGCGCGGCGGGCGCGCTGTCCCACGCGATGCGTGCGGTGACCAAGCCGGGCGATGAGATCATCACCTTCGCCCCCTACTTCCCCGAATACCAGCCGTACGTCAAGGGCGCCGGCGCCAAGCTGACCATCGTGCCGGCCGACACCGAGAACTTCCAAATCAACTTCGACGCATTCGAGGCTGCACTTAACCCGAACGTGCAGGTCGTGCTTATCAACACCCCGAACAACCCGTCCGGCGCGGTGTATTCAGCGGACACGCTCAAGCGTCTGGCCGCGATCCTGACCGCCAAGCAGGTCGAATACGGCCACGATATCTTCCTGATCAGCGACGAACCGTACCGCGAAATCGTGTTCGACGGCGCCACCCAGCCCTACCCGGCCAGCTTCTACGCGAACTCGCTGACCTGCTACTCGTGGTCGAAGTCGCTGAGCCTGCCGGGCGAACGCATCGGCTATGTCGCGGTGAACCCCACAGCCACCGACGCCGACCTGCTCGTGCCCATGATGGGCCAGATCTCGCGCGGCACCGGCCACAACTGCCCGCCGAGCTCGATTCAGCTGGGCGTGGCCAAGGTCATCGACCAGACCGCCGATCTCAACGTCTACGAGACGAACATGAACCTGCTCTACGATGCGCTGACCGGCATCGGCTTCGACGTGGTACGCCCCGGCGGCACGTTCTACATCTTCCCCAAGGCGCTGGAGGACGACGCCGTGGCGTTCTGCATGAAGGCCAAGGAATACGACCTGATTCTTGTGCCGTCCGACAGCTTCGGCGTGCCCGGATACTTCCGCATGGCCTACTGCATCGACACGGAGAAGGTCAAGCGCTCGATCCCCGTGTTCGAAAAGTTCGCCCACGAGGTGTACGGCCTGTAAACACGGACCGCAAGTAACAAACACAAGAAAGGGGTTGCCATGGAATACACCGAAGACGCCGATCGTCGCGAACTGCTGCTGCACAGCGCCTATGACTCCGATACGGTCCGGGCCATGGAGCGACCCCTGCTGGACAAAGGCGTGCCGCTGATGCGCATGGCCGCCCAGGCCGCGGCCCACATGGCGGCCGGTATGCTGGACGACGAGGATCTGGCGCTGGAGGACACGTCGATCGTGCTGCTGGCCGGGGCCGGAGACAATGGTGGCGATGGTCTGTTCGCGGCCGCCGCGCTGGCCCAGGAGGGCGCGAACGTCACCGCCATCGCCGTGGGCCGGTCGTTGCATGAGGCCGGATTCGCCTCATTCGTGCGCGCCGGAGGCAAGGTGCTGGTGCTTGATCCCGCGGCTGATATTCCCGGTTGCGCGTCCGGGTTTTCCGCCGGTGAGGCCGGCGAGCGATTGCAGACCGCCATCGCCGTGGCCAGGAAATCGCATCTGATCATCGACGCGATGACCGGCATCGGCATCCAAGGCTCGCTACGCGGCATCCCCGCCGCACTCGCCTCCGCCCTTGGTCTCGACGGCGAGGCTCCCGATGAGCCCGCCCTGCCAAACCGTGAGTCGTCAGGCGATTTTCCGCTGGTACTTGCCGTGGATACGCCATCCGGCGTCGGTGTGAACGATGGTTCTCTGCCCGGCCCGTACATTCCGGCCACGGTCACGGTCACGTTCGGCGCGATGAAGCCGTGCGCGGTGCTGCCGCCCGCCACGTTCGCCTGCGGCCGTATCGAGTTGCTCGATTTCGGATTCGATATCGACGACAAGGATCCGGACGTCGAGGTGGTGGATAATTCGTTCGCGTCCGACGCGGTCCGTCTCCCCAGGTTCGAGGATTCCAAATACTCCCGGGGCGTGGTTGGTCTGGTGACCGGCTCGCAGCGCTACCCCGGTGCCGCCGTGCTCACCGCCAGCGCCGCCGCCCGCGCGAACACCGGCATGGTCCGGTATCTGGGCCCGGAGCGCGCGCAGAACATGGTGCTCGCCGCACTGCCGGAAGCCGTGATCGGCAAGGGACATGTGCAGTCCTGGGTCGTGGGGTCCGGCGTGCCCGAGGCTAGCGTCGAGGGCACCGACGGCGATATGCAGCGGGACACCATCGCCGCATTGCTCAAGCATTACGCGCTCGGCAGCGAGGATGAGAACAAGGACGCCTACGACATGCCGCCAATCGTGGTGGATGCCGGCGCACTCGACCTGCTGCCGGAGCGTGTGCCCGGCCAGGTGGTGATCACGCCACATGCCGGCGAGATGGCGAAACTGCTCAACCGGTTCGAAACCGCCGCCAGCACCGCGGAGCATGCCGATTCGCACGAGCCGTACACCGCCGACGACGTGCGGTTGAACCCGTTGGCCAGCGCGAAGCGTGCCCACGAGCTCACCGGCGCCACCGTATTGTTGAAGGGCGCGGTGACCATCGTGGTGGATGAGGACCACGTCTATGCGTCGGGTAGCGCACCGGCCTGGCTGGGCACCGCCGGCGCGGGCGACGTGCTGGCCGGTCTGACCGGCGCCCTGCTCGCCCAGCAGGATGACGTGGCCACCACGGGCGAGACCGTGGCCTCGGCCGCCTACCTGCATGGCCTGGCGGCGGCGATCGCCTCCGAATCCGAGCAACAAGGCTGGCAGGAGCCGGAACTGATCGGCCGCGAGCATCGCCAGCGCTTCATGACGCTCGGCCACCCGATTGTGGCCGGCGACGTGGCCCACGCCATCCCCGAAGCCATCGCCGACGTCATCGCATGATTCCGTACGTTGGCTCCCCTCAGAGAGGGGAGCCAACGTATGAAACCCCCTATACTAAATCGCAGACCCCACTCAACGGCCCCAACAACACAAGGAGCATCATGGCCAACTCCCCCATCACCGACGTGATTTTCGACTTCTGCGGCGTGCTGCTGGACTGGAACACCCGCGCATGCCTGGAAGGCCGATTCCCCGATGAGATCGTGGAACGCATCTGCGCCGACGACGACCCCTGCGGCTTCTTCCGCTACGAGGACCGCATGGACACCGGCGAGGATTTCGCGGACATCTACCCGGATGTGGTACGCGAACAAGGCCAGGAACTCGCCGACATCTTCAAGTTCTACATCGGCCACTACGCGGACGCGCTGCCCCGCACGCTTCCGGGCATGGTCGAGCTGCTGGCGGATTTGAAGGCCCACGGCTACGGCGTATGGGGTCTGACCAACTGGTCGCATGAGACCTTCCACCTGGCCTTCGAGAAGTACCCGCGCCTTGAACAGCTGTTGCAGGGCACCGTGGTCTCCGGCGTGGAGAAGATGCATAAGCCGAACGCCGACATCTACGAGCTGGCCCTGACCCGTTTCGGCCTCACGGCCGAGCGCTGCGTGTTCTTCGACGACACCGCCAAGAACATCGTCGGCGCCAACGAGGTCGGCATCCACGGCATCCTCTTCGAGAACGCGTTGCAGGCACGCGAATCGCTCGCAGAACTCGGCGTACGTCTGTAAGTCGCCAAACGTTGCATCGCGGCAGTTGAAGTCTATGGACCCGTCCTTGACGACGGTGACCGGCCGTGTGGCGACTATCCCTAGCGATATAAATAGACTTTATGACACTGCTGCAGCTGAAATACATCGTCAAAATCGTCGAGTGCGGCTCGATGAACGAGGCCTCCCATGCCCTGTACGTCTCCCAGCCGGCCCTGAGCTCGTCGGTCAAGGAATTGGAGAACGAGCTGGGCATCGAGATCTTCACCCGCTCCTCGCAGGGCATCGCCCTGACCGTGGACGGCGCGGAATTCCTGACCTACGCCCGCCAAGTGCTCGACCAGGCCGACCTGCTCGAAGAGCGCTATAAGCATGCCAAACCGCGCAAGCAGCTGTGCCAGGTCTCCACCCAGCACTACATGTTCGCCGTCGAGGCGTTCGTGGAGATGATCAACTCCATCAAGTCCGACGAATACGAGTTCACCATCCGCGAGACCCGCACGCGCGACATCATCAACCAGGTCGCCAACATGCAGTCCGAAATCGGCATCATCTACCTGTCCGATTTTAACAAGGACGTGATCGGCAAGCTCCTGCGCGAGAAGCACCTCGAATTCCACCCGCTCTTCCGCGCGCCGCTGCACGTGTTCATCTCGCGCAACAACCCGCTGGCCGCCAAGAAGGTCATCACCATGGAGGACCTGAAACCTTATCCGTTCATCCAGTACGAGCAGGGCGAGGAAGGCTCGTTCTACT
>OLPH01003694.1_pt1 | contig 10311 bp, 7 predicted proteins | sample 1672951 | NCBI WGS metagenome assembly OLPH01 (sample SAMEA3136740, study PRJEB25190) | human gut metagenome
AGTCCACCAGTTGTTCATATTGCCAGTAGCGTCAAACTCGCTACCCTGATCGTCAAAGCCGTGCGTCATCTCATGACCGATGACCACACCGATAGCGCCATAGTTGACAGCGTCATCAGCGTTGATGTTGAAGAATGGAGGCTGTAGGATACCAGCGGGAAAGCAGATCTCATTTGTTGAAGTCCGATAGTACGCATTGACCTCCTGAGGGTTCATGTACCAGCGAGAGCGATCGACAGGCTGACCAAGCTCAGACATGTTGAAGTCATGCTCAAACTGGATGGCACTGCGGACGTTCTCCACAAAGCTCTTGTCCTCAGAGATGTTGAGCTGAGAGTAGTCCTTCCACTTGTCAGGATAGCCGATCTTGACGGTGAAGTTAGAGAGCTTCTCAATAGCCTTCTGCTTCGTCTCGTCAGACATCCACTTGAGCTGAGAGATGCGATCCTTGAGGGCAGACTGGAGGTTGCTAACCATTGTCTTCATACGCTCCTTAGCCTCCTCGGGGAAGTACTTCTTGACATAGATCTCGCCTAGAGCCTCACCGAGCGTGCCGTTGAGCAGATTGACTGCACGACGCCAGCGTGGGTGCATCTCCTTGACACCAGAGAGTGTCTTGGAGTAGAAGTCAAAGTTGGCCTGTACAAAGTCGTCAGAGAGGTAGCCAGCATAGCCATCGATGGTCTGTGCTAGGACATAGTCCTTGAGAGCCTGTAGGTCTGCCGTGGGGAACCACTTGCTAAAGTCCTTGAAGAACTTTAGCTGACCAGCGTTCCATGACTCTAGAGTCTGCAGGTTGCGTCCCTTGATGTAGCGTACCCAGTCAAAGCCAGGGTTGTCAGCGACAAACTTCTTGATCTGAACCTTGTTGAAGTTGCGAGTTACATCACGCAGCTCTGTCTGTGAGTAGCACATCTTGGCGAGCTGAGTGCTGACGGCGATATTGTTTTTCGCAATGCGCTGAGCCTCCTCGGCAGAGTAACCAGCTAGCTGAGCGATGCGCTCGATGTACTGATTGTAAGACTTGATGATCTCGCCATTCTTTGGGTCTGTGTAGTACTCCTTATTGCCCAGAGCTAGGCTTGTCTGGTTCAGGTTGAAGATGTTCATGTCACTATTCTCAGCATCAGCCATGACGTAGGTGCCGAAGAATGTATCATCACCCTTATTATCCTGCTGAGCTGCGAAGTCTACGAGCGCCTCCTTAGAGTTGATCGCCTCAATAGACTTTAGCTCGTCAAGGATTGGCTGAGCGCCCAGCTCGTTGCGCTTGACACTGTCGATAGCCTGCTTGTATAGTACAGAGACACGATACTCATTGGAGCCAGCCTTGTAGCTACCCTGAGCGAGCTCATCAACGATCCCGTGGATCTGCTCGATCGAGCGGTCACGTAGCACGTCAAAAGTGCCGAAGCGACTGTAGGCAGGCTTCAGAGGATTAGCCTTAATCCAGCCACCATTGACATAGTGGTAGAAGTCATCCTGTGGACGCACGAGCGTGTCCATATCAGCTAGATTGATAGCTGGGACGATCTCCTCGTTAGTCCCCTGCTTCTTACTGCAAGCAGAGAGCGTGATAGAAGCTGCGCATAGAGCAGCAACTAGTAGTTTGCGATTGTTCATATTCGATTGTTCGATTTCAAAATGATTCATAGGTTGAAGGAGAGAGTCTACTTAGAGGAGCGGAGAGGGATACTCACCCGCTTCGGTTAGCTTGGCCAAATGCGCTATAACCATATCACGATCAGAGGCATAGGTCGCACCAAACCAGCGGGCATCGGTACTCAAGACCTGTACCTGCGCCAGTCCCTGACGGATCAGCGTGTCAACGACCGTCGGGATAAAGAACTCCGACGTAGGCTCGCTACCATGCTCCTTGAGGAAGTCTGCGAAGAGTCTCTCCGAGTGCTCCAAGTAGTCAGGCGTAAAGCCCCATAGATTCATTGATACAAGTGTACCCCGCGCTATGGAGAGCTTCTTGCCATCGTGCATGCTAACTATCTCATGGCTCTCGTTTTCGTGGATGTTCTTGTGCTCGGTGATGTGCATGAGGTATCCCTCGGGCGAAGCCTTGCACACACCACGACTCACACTCCCCTCAGCGGTGAGCGTGCTCTCGATGTCGTAAGCGACCATACAGTAGGCGCCTCGGCTGTCTGAGGGCAACTGAGAGAGGTAGTCACTCATCGTCTGAAAGGCCTCACGACCGTAGAAGTCGTCTGCATTGATCACTGCAAAGGGACCGTCAATCTCAGGAGCCGCCATCATCAGCGCATGATTAGTGCCCCACGGCTTGGTGCGCTCGGCAGGAGCCGTAAAGCCCTCGGGCAGTGAGTCTATCTCTTGGTAGACGACAGCCGTGTCAATGGCCTTCTGATACTTCTGTAGCACCTGCTCTTTGAATTGCTCTGCAAAGGCGTGGCGTATGACAAAGACCACCTTGCCAAAGCCAGCTCGGATCGCATCAAAGACGGAGTAGTCCATGATACTCTCACCCGAAGGTCCCAGTTTGTCTAGCTGCTTGAGGCCGCCATAGCGACTACCCATACCAGCAGCCATGATGACTAGTGTAGGTTTCATTCGATCGTTCGTTAAGTGTGTGGGGGCACTCTCTCTTTCCTGCAGAGTGTGCCCCTCTATGTTTTGTCTCGTTAGGTTATTCTGGGTAGTGCGTGTTCGTATCATCCAGATGCTCTAGCACCTCCTCTAGATAGCGTCTAGACTCCTCACGTGCCAGCTCGAGGTTGTGTAGCTTGTAGTTGCCACAGTCACGAGGAGCCACACCAGGCACAGCGCCCTCGTAGTGTGCCACAAAGGCAAAGGCACGACGGAGCAGATCGGCGATATCTAGCGGATTAAGGTCACCTACTATAATAAGGTAGTTGCCTGTCAAGCAACCCATCGGTCCCCAGTAGATGATACGACTCCCCCACTCGGGATCATTGCGCAGATAGGTCGCCACGAGATGCTCTATCGTATGCAGAGCGCTCAGGTCAAGCACAGGCTCACGATTTGGCGCTTTCATACGTATGTCAAAGGTGGTCACCACCTGATCGCCCACGAGGTCACGACGAGAGACATAGACACCACGCTTGAGACGCTCGTGATCTATGGTAAAGCTTGGGATATCCTTCATCTCTTCAGCTTACGTAAGTTACTTCTTCTCGCTGTATGAGAGGACTCCAGGCTCTATCTCTAGCGGATTGTCGTAGAAGGTGGGATAGTTAAAGAGTCTAGCCGTACGCTCGCCCCACAGCGTGATCTTGTCACCCGTTATATGGAGCATGCTACCCTCTCGCAGGCCGAGTACATCGCAGTTAGGATTGTACTTGACAAACTCACGGATACGCTGCTCGCGCGTCTCGCCGCCATGACCCTCAGGATGCGCATCGAGGTAGTGCGGGTTGATCTGGAAGGAGATAAGCCCCAGTGCCTGCGTCGTATCGGGATTGCAGATAGGCATATCGTTTGTCGTCATGATCGTCGGGCAGGCGAGGTTTGACCCAGCGCTCCAGCCCACGTAGGGGATGCCATCCTCGAGGACACGCTCACGGATTAGCTTCATAGCGCCCATATCTTGTAGCTGCTTGAGGAGTGCCCATGTATTGCCACCGCCCACCATAATAGCCTGAGCCGAGGCGAGCGCCTGTAGTGGCTTGTCGTAAGTATGCAGACCCGTGACATTGACGCCAACGCCACCCAGCGCATTATTGACCTTAGCTACATACTCATCCCAGCTATAGGTGATAGCTGCATACGGGACGAAGAGTACATCCTGAGCCACTGGACCTAGGAAGCGACCGATCTCCTCAGCCGCATAGCCTAGATAAGGCTGACCCTGAGATGCAGAGTTGGATATAAGTAAGAGTTTCTTCATGTCTATACTAGAATGATTCAGATAATCTAGTCGCAAAGGTACAAAATAGAAATACACGGCTCCACGTTTTTCGCACAAAAACACCTCAAAGCTCTTCATTCCTGCCACTTATAGCATTCACTCCTCCGAGCGTCTAGGTGTGTATCGGAGGAAATCCCCAATAGCTACCGAGGAAACGAATATTCGCCACGGGGGAACGAAAAAATTCTTCCGAACTTTGAAATCTTTCTTCCGAAGTTTCATTTCATTCTTCCGAACTTTTATTTCAAACTTCGGAAGAAATAGCGATTTTCCACCGAGCAATCTGAGAATTTCTTCGGAGGAATTGGTTTTTCGGGTGTTTCGTCGGTCATCTTGACTCCTCAAATTCCACTTCGCTACATTAAATTTGAACAGGCATCTATTGCGAGGAGAAAACTTTTCACTATCTTTGCCAGCGATACAACATATGAAGAGACTCACGCATATCGATATGCCGACGCGAATGACGGCTTTGCTATTGGGGCTAGTGTACATACTGGCTCTGATGGGACAAGCTATGCACCAGCACGATGCGGAGATCTTTTCGTCGACTTACTATGGTCTGATCTCTGATGCCAACGTTGACCAGAGTGACAATAATAAGAAGAGTGAAGCAAGCTCCGAGGTATACCTAGTTAATAAGGTAACCTGCCCCGTCTGCGAGTTTCATCTCGGTATCACAGACCAGTGTGCCGTAGCGCCATCCTTTGCGGTGGATGAGTGGGACACCCCCGCTCCAGAGCTACAGCCCGAAGCTGTACACCTAGCCCTGAGAGAGGGCATAGCTCTACGAGCCCCACCAGTGAGATACTGCTAGCCACACCTATCTACTACGTGGCTATAGGCGGATTAGCTCTATGCTGATGCTCCGCCGTATGCGCTTACTTTGGCTTCTTGCCATAGTGTGAGTGACCACCGTATCGCTCCCCTACCCCGCTCTAGCGTAGCTAGACCATATCTATGTGACACAACCACTTACGTACGCCTGCTCCTCCGTGGTGTGCGAGCGAAGCTATCGGCGTAGTGGCACTGTCTCTCCTTACATTTCACTGGTTCAAATCATTTTTGCAATGTACTGTAGATACATTTGCCATCTATTACTATATCTCGTCCCGATAGTTGCTCTAGCCGAGTCATCCTTATCGAGACCAGACAGCATAGCGCTGAAGCCTCACCCCTTTGACGAGACACTCCAGACGGTGGTCGTCAGAGCCAATAGTCAGCGGCTCCAGACGGCGCGTCTCGGTCAGACCATCGAGTGGCTCGACAGCACTTATCTGACGAAACACTTTACGGGCAACTTTGCAGCGACCCTCAGCACGCTGCCTGGGGTCAATGTGATCACGATCGGCTCTGGCTACGGCAAGCCTGTGATCCGTGGTCTAGGCTTCAACCGCATCGCCTATGTCGATGGCGGGCTCAAGCAAGAGGGACAGCAGTGGGGCGCCGACCATGGGCTGGAGGTAGATGCCTTCGACCAAGACCCTGTCCAGGTGATCAAGGGTGCAGGCTCGCTCCTCTACGGCAGCGATGCCCTAGGCGGAGTCATCGTCAGACAGCCAGCTACGCCTCCGCACAAGCAGGGACTCTACGGCTCCTGCACCTTGCTAGGACAGAGCAGTACGATGGGTGGTGGCGGTAGTCTCATGATGGGCTACCTGCATGGAGCGCATCACATCCGTCTCCGTGTGAGTGGTCAGTATCACGGCGACCGCAATGTGACAGCTGACAGCATCACTTACCTCACCCGCTGGATACCTATATATGGTCGTAGGCTAAAGAATAGTGCCACACAGACCTATGCTTCGCAACTACGCTACGAGTGGCTGGGAGAGCAGATCAAAGCTTCGCTACAAGCATCCGTCAATGGCGAGCGCAGTGGCTTCTTCCCTGGAGCTCACGGCGTACCAGACCTAAAGCGTGTGCTACCAGACAAGAGTCGCTACAACATCGAGCTACCCTACAGCACCGTGCGTCAGCTCTCTACGCAGGGCTCTCTGCAATGGCGGATCTCTCCGCAGTGGCAATTGGTCGGTGAGCTAGGCTGGCAGCAGAACCTGCGCCGTGAGCTTAGCGCCTTCCACACGCACTATGGGACGATGCAGCGACCCGAGCAGGACGCAGACTTGGAGTTTGAGTTTGACCTCAAGACCATCTCCGCACGCTTGCAGGCTAGCTACTACGCGCCCTGGGGTGGTAAGTGGACCTTAGCCACTGATGGACAGTACCAGTGGCATAAGCGGAGAGGCTACGGCTTCCTCCTACCAGACTACCAGCGAGCAACGAGTGGCATGAGTCTGACCTATCAAGGGCGCATAGCTCAGGGACTACACCTCACCAGTGGTCTGCGCTACGATCTAGGATACATCTCGATGAGCCCCTACCACGATTCCTATCTAGCTGACTACCTCAAGGAGCGTGGCGAGTCCTCAGCAACCTTGGCGCAGTACTACTACAGCAGTCAGGAGGGCGAGCGTCATTGGCACGACCTCTCAGGGAGTGTCGGTTTAGCTTGGCAGATCAATAGGAATTGGCTCTGGAAGGTCAATCTGGGCAGAAGCTTTCGCCTACCAGGCATCTACGAGCTTGCAGCAAATGGTATCCACCACGGCACCTTCCGCCACGAGGTGGGCGACCCTTCGCTGAGTAGTGAGCAGGGCTGGCTACTAGATAGTGAGGTGGGCTTTCATAATGAAGTGTGGAGCTGTACGGTAGCGCCTTTTGTAACCTACTTTACCAACTACATCTTCCTGCAGCCCTCTGGCGAGTGGTCCATACTGCCCCACTCGGGACAGATATACCGCTACCAGTCCACACGGGCGCTCTTTACAGGCGTCGAGCTGGAGGGCACTTGGCATCTGCATCCGCAGTGGGACTATCACCTGCAGGGTGACTACGTCTACACCTATAATATGACAGACCGCCTAGCTCTCCCCTATTCGCCACCAGCACGCTTGAGCCACGACTTGACTTGGCACCCTCAGCACTGGGCACTCTCGCTCAAGCACCGCATCATCGCTCCCCAGCATCGCATAGCACGCAATGAGGAGCCGACACCTGGCACAGCTTCGCTACTAGACCTAGCTGTGACCTACGACGGACAGCTCAGACAGAGCAACTACCGCATCTCTCTAGCTATCCAAAACCTTCTGGACAGCCGCTACTATGACCATATGAGTTACTACAGGAGAGTCAATCTCCCTGAGGCTGGACGAAATGTACTACTAACGATCAATCTATCATTTTAATCTTCAATACAATGATGAAAAGAACAATCTTCGCATCAATCACGCTCCTCAGCTGTCTCGCTCTGGCGACAGCCTTCACCGCTTGCAAGAAGGAGCCCACCGATACTACCAAACCGGTTATCGATCTCATAGCACCCGAGGATCATAGCATGTACCTCACTGGGGATGACAACGGTGTCCACTTCGAGATGAACCTCTCGGACAACGATCTCGTCAAGTCGTACAAGATCGACGTCCACAACAACTTCGACGGACACTCGCACACCCGCGACCTGCGTCTCGGGGATGACAAGACGAAGCCCTTTAGCTTCAACAAGGAGTACACTGTCAATCAGCGCAATGCCCACATCCACCACCACGACATCAAGATCCCAGCTGACGCAACGCCAGGTGAGTACCACCTCCTCGTCTACTGCGTGGACCGCTCGGGCAATGAGTCCATGGTAGCTCGCACTATCATCCTCGTACAGGACACTTCTGGCGATCATCACGACCACGATCACGATCACAAGTAGCCCTTTGTAGGGACGCTCGATGAGTGTCTAGCGAGAGGGCGTCCGTTGTGTCAAAACGATACGAGTAGCCCTTTGTAGGGACGCACGATCTGTGCGTCCGTTGTGTCAAAGGTTACGATATCAAGACCTAGCGACGCCTTGAAGAGACATTAATTTGTTTAGTGTATGTGATAGGGAGGGGTGTTACCGTGATGGTAGCACCCCTCTCGCCTTTTTCAGCGCTATCTCAGCAAGGAATGGCGTAAAAAAAACGGAAAGCCAGCTCTTCACAAAAAGAACTAGCTCCCGCTGTCGAAGAATAGCTGGGTTCCCAGCTAATCCTCATTGTAGAAAAAGGACGCATCCCCCAAATGCTCTTACCTCGTTCCCGACGTTTAGGTGAGACTGATATTGGGATATACATCCTTTCTTACTGCAAAAGTAGTGATTATATTTCAAAGGGAAAAGAGCAAGCTTCCCAGGTTCGTACTGCAAACACAGTATATAGCCTAGAATTAAAGGCAGACCGAGTGAGCTCGCTCTTTCTTGCTACAAAGGCAGCAACTATCTTTGAATCCGACAAGCTCTTCTTTATGGATTGTTGAGACGCTGGCTGATTACAGAGCGACGTTGAGGGCACAAGAGTTCAGTAGCAAGGGGCGCTCTTATTACCTTTGCACTCTCTATCAATGGGGTCTTGACGGAGTGGTTGCTGAAGCACCTTCGACCAAGCTCAGCGAGTGATGCCTAGAGCGCAGAAGGCTCAACCGCATCGCTGCGACTGAGCCTTCTCGTTGGTGGGACTGCGGACTGGTTAGTCGGCAGTCTTAGCTATGATTACTTGCGCTTGGGAGCGTTCTTGAGGATCGCTACGAGGTGGCGCCAGAACATCTCCACCGTCTGGATCTCCATGCGCTCTGCGGGTGAGTGTACGTCACGCATCGTCGGACCGAAGGAGACCATGTCAAGGTAAGGATACTTCGCCAGGAAGAGTCCGCACTCGAGACCTGCGTGGATAGCCTTGACCTTTGGCTCCTTGCCAAAGAGCTCACGATAGGTGCTCTCAGCGACCTTTAGGATCTCAGAGTCGGGGTTAGGTGCCCAGCCGGGATAGCCGTCACGAACCTCTGTGCGTGCACCAGCTAGCTCGAAGAGAGCGAGGAGCATATTGCCCACATCCTCCTTGAGCGACTCAGTAGAGCTGCGCTGACTGGTCTCGATGCTGATCACATTGCCCTCTTTCATCTTGACACTAGCTAGATTGGTCGAGGTCTCTACGAGCCCCTCTAGCGAGTGGCTCATGCCCATCACACCGTGAGGACAAGCGTAGAGCGTGCGGATGAGCGTGTTAGCCGTCTTGGCATCAATTACTTCCTTAGGAGTCGTGGTCGTCTCCACACGGAGGTTGACATTAGGATCAACCTTCTTGAGCTCGTTGCGGAACTCAGCGTCCATCTCGTTTGCCCAGATAGCTAGATTCTCCTTACGATTGGCAGGGATCGTGATGACAGCCTTAGCCTCACGAGCGATAGCATTGTGTAGATTACCACCATCGATCATAGCTAGGCGCATCTCGGGCACCTCCTTGAGTACTTTATATAGGTAGCGCACGAGGAGCTTATTAGCATTGCCTAGACCGACATGGATGTCGCCACCACTGTGTCCGCCCTTGAGACCGCTTACCTTAACCTCGAGAGCTATCTGCCCAGCGGGTGTAGCCTCTGTCGTATAGTCAAAGAAGGCCATCGTACCCATACCACCAGCGCAGCCGATGAACATCTCGCCCTCGTCCTCACTGTCGAGGTTGATGAGGATGCGTCCCTGGACGAAGCCTGGCTCGATACCCATGGCACCGGTCAGACCAGTCTCCTCATCTACTGTAAAGAGGCACTCAACAGGTCCATGCTCTACGGTGGGGTCAGTCAGGACAGCGAGTCCTGCTGCGACTCCGATACCATTGTCGGCACCAAGGGTCGTACCCTCAGCGTGAATCCATCCGTCGGTGATCTGCGTCTTGATAGGATCCTTGTAGAAGTCATGCTCTACGTCACTATTCTTCTCGCAGACCATATCTACGTGACCCTGGAGGATGATGGTCTCTCTGTCCTCCATGCCTGGTGTAGCACCCTTGCGGATGACTATATTGCCCGTCTTGTCCTGCGCATAGTCTAGGTTATGCTCCTCGGCAAACTTCTTGAGGAAGGCCAATATCTGCTCCTCGTGCTTGGAGGGACGAGGTATCTTGGTGATTTCGTAGAAGTGCTGCCAGATGGGCATGTGAGTTAGATCTGTTATTTGCATCGTTTATTGCTTTGAAAAGTTAGAATATAAGTGCGTTAACTACCGCACGATATCAGTTTGTCACCTCAAATGCGTGCGTAAGTCCGACAAAAGGTATACCTTTGTCTATCTGAGAGCTGTAGCACGGTGCTACTCTCTCCTGCAAATATACTAAGAAAAACTATGAAACTCATCATCATATCCGTTCTCCTCGTCGGACTCGCCGTACTTCTGCTCGCCTTGCGACTGATTGTCAAGGGCGACAAGAGCCCTCAGAGCTCGCACATTGAGGACAGCAAAGCTCTTAAGAAGAGAGGCATAGGATGTGCCAACAAGCAGATGACGGAGCTGGCTACGAGACAAAACCTAGCCGACCGCATAGCCGATGATC
>OLPH01003695.1_pt1 | contig 10309 bp, 7 predicted proteins | sample 1672951 | NCBI WGS metagenome assembly OLPH01 (sample SAMEA3136740, study PRJEB25190) | human gut metagenome
GTCTAGTCTCAAAATTTTTGTTATTTCGAGTGTCTATTCTATGGGGAGCATATCACAGCGGGCACCGCCTTTTCTTGTCTCTTGCACAAAGGCAGTCTTGTGCGCTATACTATCTGCAAAGGGAGGGAGACACCATGCGCAGACGGACCTTTTTAGCCGGGCTGGGCTTTGCAGCCTTGCAGCTGGCAGGCTGTGGCGCAAAGCCGCAGACCACACCGGACTATGTGCTGACCTATGCCGACAACCAGCCCGCCGGGTACCCCACTACACAGGGCGCGCAGTATTTTGCAGACCTTGTGCAGCAGCAGACCGGGGGCAAGGTGGTCATTCAGGTCAAAGCGAACGGCGAGTACGGCTCGGAACAGCAGGTGTGGGAGCAGCTTGCCATTGGCGGCGTAGATTTTGCGCGTGTGTCGCTCTCGGTGGCCACCAACGATCTGCCCCGGCTCAACGTACTGCTGCTGCCGTATCTCTACCGGAATGCCGACCATATGTGGCGTGTGCTGGATGGCAGCATCGGAGCAGAATTTTTGCAGGACTTTACCGCGCATGGGCGGGTGGGGCTGAGCTGGTACGACGCGGGTGCCCGCTCGTTCTATGCCCGTCAGCCGGTGCGCAGCCTGAACGATCTGCAGGGCAAGACCATCCGCGTGCAGAACTCGCAGATCGTGATCGACATGATCCGCCTGCTGGGTGCAGTGCCGGAGACCACGGCGTACAGCGACGTGTACTCAGCGCTTGAGACCGGGCAGATCGATGCCGCCGAAAACAACTGGCCGGCCTACTATTCCATGGAGCACTACAAGGTGGCGCGGTACTACATGGCCGATGAGCACAGCCGCGTACCGGAAGTGCAGCTGGCTTCCGGCCGCACATGGGATGCACTGCCGGAGGAATACCGGCAGACCCTGCAAGCGTGCGCCCGGGCATCGGCGCAGTATGAGCGCCAGCTCTGGGCACAGGAGGAAACCGCCGCCCGAAAAGCGGCATTGGCTGGCGGGTGCCAGGAACTGCCGCTGCCCGAAGAAGAAATGCAGAACTTCCGGCAGCTGGTACAGCCGCTGTACCGGAAATACTGTGCCGACTATCTGCCGCTGGTGGAAGAGATACAGGCAGAATGACAACAGAGAAAGTCCTTTGAGGGTGCGCGGAGAGCGGCTTTTATACCGTTCTCCGCGCTTTGTTCTTATTTTATCTTCGGTGTTTCCTTTCGCTGCCGGGTGGATTTCAGATATTCCAGCAGCGTCTGGCTCACCACCGAGCTTGCTGTCTTGGAAAACGCCAGCCCCAATGTCCGGCAGCAGGCAGGCTCCAGCGGACGGGACACCACACCGGGGCAGCCGAACGCCTGCATCACCAGTTCCTGCGAGATGGTCACGCCCAGCCCGCTGCGCACGAACGCCATGATGAGGGTATCGTCCCGGAAGCTGTAAGAAATATTCGGCTTCACCGGGCATTTGAGCATCAGGTGCTGGATGTCATTATCACAGCCGGGCGTTTCAATGATGAGCGGATACTGAAACAGCTGCGACAGCGTTACGCTGGGTCGTGCAGCCAGTGGATGCCCCTCCGGGAACACGGCACACAACGGATCGTCCCAGAGCGGGTAGAATTTCAGGTCGTCTGCCACAATGGATGAGAGGAAACCGCAATCCACCTGCCCATGGATGATCCATTCCCGGATCTCATCATAGTTGCCGTCCAAGATCTCTATACTCACCTTCGGGTAGTTCTCCTTGAAATAATGCACCACTTCCGGCATCCAGAGCGTTGTGATGCTGGAAAAGCTGCCCACCCGCAGCTTGCCCTCCACCTTGTGGTTGATATTGAACGCAGCCTGCCGCAGCCGGTTCTTCTGGTTGGCCAGTTCCCGGACGTAGGGCAAAAGACGTGTTCCGTTGTCGGTCAGGGTCACGCCTCGATTGATGCGGGCGAACAGCTTCACGCCCAGTTCTTCTTCCAACCCCGCCATCATCTGGCTGATGCCGGATTGGGTATAGTTCAGTGCCTCCGCTGCTTTGGAAAAGCTGCCCGTTTCGCACACTTTCAAGAATATCTCGTATCGGTCTTTCTGTTCCCGCATCTCAAGCGCTCCATAAGCAAAATTTATAGGTCGTAGTAATTTTATTCTGTTTACTGATATGATACTCCATGTTATCCTATATTACAATAGGAAATACGGATAGGAGTTTCAGAATCATGGAAAAGAAAGTAAGCAGTTTCTCCGGACAAATCGGATTTGTCCTTGCTGCCGCCGGAAGTGCGGTGGGTGTCGGCAACCTGTGGCGGTTCCCGTACCTTGCCGCAAAGGATGGCGGCGGTTTGTTTTTGCTGGTGTATCTGGTGCTGGTGCTGACCTTCGGTTTCACGCTGCTCACCTCGGATATCGCCATTGGCCGCCGCACCAAGCAGAGTGCCATCCGCGCCTACGAGACGATGCGCCCCAAGTGGAAATTCCTCGGCATCCTGACCTTTCTGGTGCCAGTTCTGATTATGACCTACTATGCCGTCATCGGCGGGTGGATTACGAAATATGCGGCAGTCTACCTGACCGGACAGTCTGCTGCCGCTGCTGAGGACGGTTATTTTACCAGCTTCATCACCTCGCCGGTCTCCCCTGTGGTGTTCGCTCTGCTGTTCATGGGCGTGACCGCTTTCATCGTGTACAACGGCGTGGAGGGAGGCATTGAGCGGGTGTCCCGCTACATGATGCCCATTCTGCTGGTACTGGTGGTGGTGATTGCAGGCTACGCCCTCACCCTGCGCCACGAGGACGCTTCCGGCCAGATGCGCACCGGTCTGGAAGGTCTGCGCTACTACCTGACCCCGCACATGGAAGGACTGACTGTCAGCCGCTTTTTGCAGATTTTGCTGGATGCCATGAGCCAGCTGTTCTTCTCCCTCAGCGTGTCCATGGGCATTATGATCACCTACGGTTCCTACGTCAAACCGGACGTAGACCTGAACAAAGCGGTGAATCAGATCGAGATCTTCGATACCGGCGTAGCCCTGCTGGCCGGTGCCATGATCATCCCCGCCGTGTATGTTTTCTCTGGCACCGAGGGCATGAGCGCAGGCCCCAGCCTGATGTTCGTCTCGCTGCCCAAGGTATTCAACGCCATGGGCAAGGCGGGCGTGTTCGTTGGCATCCTGTTCTTTGTCACTGCCATTTTTGCCACCCTGACCTCCTGCATCTCGGTGCTGGAATCCATCACCGCCAACTGCATGGAGATCTTTCACTCGGGCCGCAAAAAGACGGTGCTTGTGCTGGCGGTCATCTATCTGGCCGCTTCCGCCATCATTGCGCTGGGTTACAGCATCTTCTATTTTGAAGTACAGCTCCCCAACGGATCGGTGGGTCAGCTGTTGGATATCATGGACTATGTCAGCAACAGTGTTATGATGCCTTTCATTGCCCTGCTGTCCACCATCCTGATTGGCTGGGTCATGACACCGGATTACGTCATTGACGAGATGCAGCGCAGCGGCGAGACCTTCCGCCGCAAGAAACTCTACCGGGTGATGATCCGATACGTTGCTCCGGTGATGATGCTGGTGCTGTTTTTGCAGTCCACCGGGATCCTTGCTTAAGCTGAAAAGCCCCCGTGGGCTTTTCGGAAACCGGACGAACAGAAAGGGATTTACCCCGACACGCTCGGTTCCGTTATCATCTGATCCACGCCATTGAGGGTGCATATAAGTATCGGAAAGACTGATGATATCAGTTTTATCGGATGGTTCTGCGGAGCCATCCGTTTTTTTTTTTTGCTCAAATCGCATTTTTTAGAGGTTTAAACGCATCTGAATTATCGCAAGAAATTCAAAATAAGCTTGAAACGGTTTTAACATAATGCTAGAATATAATGTCACTACTTTTATAGGAGAATCCACACAAGATCCAGTGCGGACAGGCCGCAAGCGTTGACCGCAAACGCCTTCCTTGAGGATGTGAAAAAGAGCAAGGAGGCCGGCATGGACGAGCATCTGTCCAAGCCTGTGGATATCGCTGCGCTGGAACAGACGGTGAAGCGCTTCCGCGCCCCCCCCCCCGAAAATAAATAGTGGAATCGCACGGTTTCGCAGATGACCGACACCCACGACCTAGCAGGGCCGCCCATTTGCGGCCCTGCTCTTTTTTGTGAGAGAGCAATCATGATGAATCAAAGTATTGGATGGTATTGCGTATGGAACAACAGCCAAATAAAATCCGGCCTATGTTGCTATCGGCACTTGCCCAATTGAGCGCCTGCCTGATCGTCTGGAATTTTCATATTCCAAATCCAAATATCGTGCTTTTTGTTGTTCTTTCTGCTGTGCTCGTGAAATACGGCTATGCATCAGGAATTGTAAGCGGCCTCATTGCATTCCTATACTCCGCGTTTTTCTTTTCTACCGACCACAGCTTTTTTCTTTACACCTCTTTGAACCTTCAAAAGCTCATCGTGATCGGCCTTGGTATCGCTGCGAACATTCTGCTGATCGGTCACCTGCAAAGGCAGTTCGATCGCTCCAACATGGAAAAGATGCAGGCCGAAGCTGAGGAAAAGCTTCAAGAAACAACAGAGAGCTACCGTGCAAAACTTTACCACGATGTCTTGACTGGCACGTACAACCGCCGCTACTATGAGGATATCGCATCCCGTATCGTCGGCCCCGCAGGCATCGCGCTGATAGATGTGGACGATTTCAAAATCTGCAACGACACCTATGGACATTACGCCGGAGATATGGCACTGGAAACAGCGGCAAATGCCATCCGCTCCTGCATCCGGGAGTCGGACCAGCTCATCCGCTACGGCGGGGATGAATTTCTGCTGGTGCTACCCGGCATTCCGAGCGACATCCTGCAAGCCAAGCTGGAGCAGATCAGAGCCGCCGTGCAGCAGGCTACTGTACCCGGTTATTCGCATTTTCGCCTCTCACTGAGCATCGGCGGAACGATGCAGGCCATCACCGACCCGATGGAGAATGCGGTTCGCCGGGCAGACCGGCTGATGTATCAGGCAAAGTGCCGCAAGAATGCCGTCACGGTGGAGGTTCCGGGGTGCAGCCTGGCCGCACCGGAAAAGCTTTTGCAGGAAAAATCCCAGATCCTGCTTGTGGACGACTCCAAAATGAACCGCATGATCCTGGCAGAGATCTTAGGAGACGGCTACCATATTCTGGAGGCAGAAAATGGACAGGAATGCCTGGAAAAATTGCGGGCAGAAGCCAGAAACATCGCACTGGTGCTGCTGGACATCAACATGCCCGTTATGGACGGCTTTGAAGTGCTGAAAGCCATGAATGCCAACCATACCATCGAAGACATCCCGGTCATCATGATCTCCAGCGAGGACTCTGATGCGGCGATCCGGCGTTCCTATGAGCTGGGGGCGAGCGATTATGTCAATCGTCCCTTTGATGCACGCATCGTATACCGCCGCGTGACCAACACCATCAAGCTGTACGCCAAGCAGCGGCGGCTGGTGCAGATGGTCTCTGACCAGATCCGTGCCCGTGAAAACAATACGGATATGTTGGTAGGTGTACTGAGCCATATCGTAGAATTCCGCAACGGCGAAAGCGGTCTCCATGTGCGACATATCCGCATGATCACGGAACTGCTGCTCCACCGTCTGCTGGAAATCAGCAGCAGATACTCTATTACTGCGGAACAGCAGGATATGATCCCGCTGGCCTCTGCCCTGCACGACATCGGCAAGATCGGCATTGATGAAAAAATTCTCAACAAACCTGGCAAACTGACCCCGGAGGAATTTGAGGTCATCAAGACCCACAGTATGCTGGGAGCCCAGATACTGTACGATCTGGATAATTTTTCCGAACAGCCGCTGCTGCAAACGGCCTACGAGATCGCCCGCTGGCATCACGAACGCTGGGATGGGCGCGGCTACCCGGATGGACTGAAGGGCGACGAGATCCCCATCAGCGCACAACTGGTCTCGCTGGCCGACGTATACGATGCACTGACCAGCGAACGATGCTACAAAAAAGCCTTTTCCCACGAAAAAGCTATGCAAATGATCCTGAACGGCGAGTGTGGAGCGTTCAACCCGCTGCTGCTGCAATGTCTGACGAATATCCAGTCCGACCTGAAAGTAGAATTACAGCAGCACAACTGAGCAGAGGATGCAATAAAAACAGGAGAATAAAAAGCCCGAATGAAACACAGAATCTCACGCCGTGCATTTCTGCACGGCTGCACGCTGCTGGCGGCATCGGCTGCCGTTGGCAGTCTGACTTCCTGCGGCGGAACGGACGTGAAGGAAAGTGGTCTTCCGCAAATCATTGTGGGGAGCGATACCTATCCGCCCTATATTTACCTGAACAATGACGGTGTTCCCGCCGGGATCGACGTGGAGATTGCCACCGAAGCATTCCGCCGCATAGGATATGCTGCCCGGTTTGAATCGATCGATTGGGAGCAAAAAACAAATCTGGTGGAAAGCGGCACCATCGACTGCATCTGGGGCTGCTTTTCCATGGATGGACGCGAGGAAGCCTACCGCTGGGCGGGGCCTTACATGGTGAGCCGTCAGGTGGTTGCAGTGGATGCCGACAGCAGCATCCGGACACTCGGTGACCTTGCCGGAAAGACCATTGCCGTGCAGAGCACCGGCAAGCCGGAGGAACTTTTTCTCAGCGGCTCCGACCCGCGGATCCCGCAGACGGTGGAGGTGTTCAGCATCGAAGACCGCAACGTGCAGTACGCGATGATGGCCTGCGGCTATGTGGATGCCATCGCTGCCCATGAGACAGGCATTCTGCAATACATGAAGGACAATTCCGTGGAGTTCCGCATCCTTGAAGAGCCGCTGCTGGTCACCGGACTGGGCATTGCCTTTGCCAAAAACGACAGCCGCGGGCTGGACACCCAGCTGAACGCGGTTCTTGTGCAGATGCGCACAGACGGCACACTGGAGCGGATCATTGGCCGATACCTTGAAAATGCTTCGCAGTATCTGGAGGTGGACACCATTGGCGCATAAAAAAAGAACCCTTTCAGATGCAGGGAGATGGGGGATCTATCTGATCGTCGGTGTGCTTTTTATGGCCGGCATCGTTTTTCTCTCGGATTGGCGGGCACTGCGCACAGCGGAGGGACGTTTCTGCCAGACCCTTGATTTTGTCAAATCGCAGTCCACCAGCTTTGAAAAGTACAACGATATCGTTGCTGCCAAAGCGCTCCGCCGCACGGCGGTATCGGTGCATCAGCTGGCACAGGACCCTGCGCTGGACCTCTCCGATCCGCAGTGCCTGAAAAAGCAAACGGAGAAGCTTTGGCTCACAGGGATCTCGGTTCTGGCCCCGGACGGTACACTCCTGTGCGAATCCACAACAAACGGCATCGGCTATGCCCGGTTTGGAGAGCAGCTCAAAAATGATACCGTTCTGGACGTTTCTTCTCACCCGCAAAAGACCTACCTCAAGCGGGTCCTGCTGGAAGATGGGTCTGCTGTGGATGTTGCGGCACACCAGGCAGAAGACAAAGAGGTGATTCTGCTTGCCTACCGCTATACCTCGGCAGAATTTATCAAGGGAACGTCCTTGTCCATCCAGAGCGTACTGGACGGCTACTCGGTAGAAACCAGCGGCACATTGTTCATCGTGCAGAACAATCAGGTCATTGCCTCCAACCGCCCGGAGTTGATCGGGCAGGATGTTACGGACAGCCCGCTGGTACAGGAGATCCGCAAAGTCGGAACCGCCGAAACGCTGACCCATACCCATGATTGGAACGGCTCCGGCTGCTATTTTGGAATGTACTGTCATGGAAGATCCTTTGATCTCTATGCGTATACAGATGAAAGATCGGTCTTTCGTGAATCACTTCCGTTGATCCTGATGGCGCTGGTCGGTTACATCCTGCTTGTAATGATCCTTCAGGTACTGCGCCGCCGTTCTGTGCAGGAGATGGAACAGCAGAAAGAGGAACAGGAGAAGAAGTATCAGGCCCAGCTGGAGGAACAGAACCGCAAGCTGGAGATCGCGCTCCAGCACGAGGGGGCGGCAAACCGTGCCAAGCGGGAGTTCCTGTTCAATATGAGCCACGATATCCGTACCCCCATGAATGCCATCATTGGCTTCACCTCGCTGGCTGCGACCCATATTGATCATAAGGAACAGGTGCTGGACTACCTGAAAAAGATCTCTACCTCCAGCCAACACCTGCTTTCCCTCATCAATGATGTGCTGGATATGAGCCGCATCGAGAGCGGAAAAGTAAAAATTGACGAAAAAGCGGTGCATCTGCCGGATCTCGTCCACGATGTGCGCTCCATCATCCAGCCCAATGTTTCGGCAAAGCGACTGTCTCTTTTCATCGATACCATGGATGTGGAGAACGAGGATATCATCACCGACCCGCTGCGGCTGAATCAGGTGCTGCTGAACATCCTTTCCAATGCTATCAAGTTCACCCCCACCGGCGGCATGGTGAGCATCCGCATTGCTCAGAAGCCCGGCGCGCCCAAGGGCTGCGGCAACTACGAATTCCGCATCAAGGATAACGGCATCGGCATCAACAAGGAGTTCCAGAAGCACATCTTTGAGGAGTTCACCCGGGAGGAAAGCTCCACCGTCAGCGGCATTCAGGGCACGGGTCTCGGCCTTTCCATCACCAAGAACATTGTAGACCTGATGGGCGGCACCATCGCCCTTGAAAGCGAGCCAGGCAAGGGCAGCGAGTTCATCGTGAACCTCTGCTTCCCTCTCAGCGGGCAGAAGGCGGAGATCAAGCAGCTGCCCCAGCTGGAAGGGCTGCGGGCACTGGTGGCGGACGACGACACCAACACCTGCCTGAGCGTCAGCACCATGCTTTCCAAGATCGGCATGCGGCCGGAGTGGACCATCTCCGGCAAGGAAGCAGTCATCCGCACCAAGTACGCCGTGGAGCAGGGCGATGCTTTCAGCGTGTATATCATCGACTGGCTCATCCCGGATATGAACGGCATTGAGATCGTGCGGCAGATCCGCAAGGTCATCGGAGACAGCTGCCCCATCATCATCCTGACCGCCTACGACTGGGCGGATATCGAGGAGGAGGCGCGCGCCGCCGGTGTGACCGCTTTCTGCGAAAAGCCGCTGTTCCTCTCGGAACTGCGCAAGGTGCTGGCAGAGCCCTTCCGGGTACAACCGGAGCAGACGACTGCCCCGCAGCCCAAGGCAGACTTCAGTGGTAAGCACCTGCTGCTGGTGGAGGATAACGCCCTGAACCGGGAAATCGCCATGGAGATCTTAAAGGAAGCAGGCTTCTTTGTGGACACCGCCGGAGACGGCGTTGAAGCAGTGGAAAAGATGGAGCAGTCCGCGTCCGGGCAGTACGACCTGATCTTAATGGACATCCAGATGCCCCGGATGGACGGCTACGAAGCCACCCGGCGTATCCGCGCCCTGCCCGACCCCCGCAAGGCGGGCATCCCCATTTTTGCCATGACCGCCAACGCCTTTGAGGAGGACAAGCAGAACGCCCTGAATGCGGGCATGAACGGTCACATCGCAAAGCCGCTGGATATCCCGCACCTGCTGAAGGTGCTGGAAGAAGCGCTGAAATAAGAATCCTCTCAGTCATCGCTGCACGATGACGGCTCCCCCGAAAGGGGGAGCTTTTTTGTTTCTGCCGGTCAGCATCTTTCCGCTCACGCAGTTTTATCTTCCTGCATAGGATAGTGCACAGCGGAAAAGGGGAGATGACGACATGAGGCAGACAAAGCGGTTTGCGGTGGTGGGCAGCGATGCCCGGCAGGCGGCGGCAGGGCGTGCACTGGCGCGGGCGGGGTATACGGTGGGCGGCGTGCAGCAGCTGCCGCAGGCAGACTGCATCCTGCTGCCGCTCCCGCTGGAACAGCCCGGTCTGCCGCTGGCGCAGCTGCTGGGCATGGCAAAGCCCGGGGCACTGGCGCTGGGCGGTAAGGTGACGGACAGCGCAAGGGCTATCGCCCGGGCGGCGGGGGTGGAGCTGGTGGACTACTTTGCCCGCCCGGAGCTGACCGTGTATAACGCCATCCCCACCGCCGAGGGCTGCATCGGCATTCTGCTGGAGCGGCGCAGCCGTACCCTGTGGGGCGCGGCGGTGCTGGTGCTGGGCTTTGGCCCGGTGGGGCAGGCGCTGGGGGCGCGGCTGGCGGCACTGGGGGCAAATGTGACTGTCTGTGCCCGGCGCGCCGAACAGCGTGCGCTGGCCGAGAGCCTTGGTCTGCGGGGTGCAGAGCTTGCCCGGCTGGCCGCGCTGGCTCCGGCCTTTGATACGGTGGTGAACACCATCCCGGCCCCGGTGCTGACCGAGCCGGTGCTGGCGGCTCTGCGG